>OLNX01000074.1_pt1 | contig 99608 bp, 111 predicted proteins | sample 1672611 | NCBI WGS metagenome assembly OLNX01 (sample SAMEA3136705, study PRJEB25190) | human gut metagenome | reverse complement strand
AACCATTCACAAGGTGCTCGAAAACCAAGGCTGTGCCGATCTGCCCTGCGTCAAGGAAGACCGACAAATACGCCCTGTCGCAGATGAAGAAGATAATCGCCTTCGTCGAGGAGAATACGGGCGAAAAATTTGACCCCGACGCTTTTCTCGCGATGATGGAAAGGCACAACGCCGAGGTCGCCGCCGAGCAGGAGCAGTGGGACTTCATGATGACGCCCTACACGCCCTTCGGCCTTTCGATATGCAATCTGTTCCACACCGTCATGTACGCCTTCTCCGGCGGCCGCCTGAGCTATATCGGCAAGGCACAGCGCAAGGCGCTCGATATTGCAAAGAGGGCATACGAGCAGAAGATAAACTGCTTCCCCAAGGCGCGCCACCGCATGATACACTGGGCAGGCCCCGCCTGCTTCAACTTCCATGCTGCCAACTGGCTGTATAACTGCTGGGGCATCCTGACCATCGCGCAGATGGATAACTTTGAAGGCTGCGTGACGATTGATACGTCGAGCCTCGACTCGGCGCTTATAGGCGCTGCGAAGAACTATGAGCACGGCATAATGCGCGGCCACCTGACCGGCGGCTGGCAGCACCTTGTCGAGTTCTGGGACTGGGCGGAGAAGTTTAACTGCGATATGGTGCTTATGAACGAGGATATCACCTGCAAGGGCGCCCTCGGTCTGACGGGCGTTGTGAACGATCAGGCGAAGGATCACCCGAACGTGCACGTGATGGTCGTGCCGAACGATCTGTTCGACTACCGCACCTTCACCCGCAACGATATCCGCCAGGTAGTAAACCAGTACATGACCAGCGTCATGCAGGAGGAGCCTCTGGACGCGACTCTGCTTGACTATGATGACAACGAAGGGTGGTAATGTGATGAAAACTGCAAAAATACTCGGTAAAGCCGCGCTTATGGGCGTGGGAGGCTTTGCGGCGCTTATCGCCGTTTACTGGTGGAATCTCGATAACAAATTCATATTCTATGTTGTGAGGCCGCTCATGAACAAGCTGTACGACAGCCAGAAGCGGGATGTGAGGCTTTGATGGAGCTTACGAGGATAGAGACTCCGACCCTGCGCGAGCTTTTCGTTCAGCAGCTCGTCGGCAAAATAATCTCCGGCGAGCTGAAAGCGGGGGATAAGCTGCCGAGCGAGCGCGAGATGTCGGAAAAGCTGTGTATCAGCCGCTCGATGGTGCATCTGGGGCTTGAGGATCTTGCGCGCATGGGCTTTGTGCGCATAGAGCCGCGTCGCGGCATATATGTCACCGACTACACCCGCGAGGGCAATTTTGAAACTCTTGCGGCGCTCTCGCGCTACGGCGGCGTGCTGGACGATAAGCTCAGGAGCTCGGTCGTCGAGCTGCGCAACGCCGTGTACGGCGGCGGGCTTATCCGCCTTGCATCAATGCACACGCGGGAGGATATCGAGGCTCTGCGTGAGCAGACCGCGCGGCTGCGGCAGCTTGCGGAGAAAAACGCGGACGCGAGAGAGTGCGCCGTGCAAATGCGGAGCTTTGAGGTGCTCGTGACGGAGCTCAGCGGAAATATGCTGTTTCCGCTGCTGATGAACTCATTCGGTTCGGCGTATCAGGAGCTTTGGCAGGTGTGCGTGAGCTTCTGGGGCGCTCATGAGGTAGTTCGGCAGGAGGAGCGCATAACCGAGCTTGTCGCCGATGGCAAGGGCCACGAGGCCGCGGCCTACGTCGAGGATATCTACCGCCGCTACCGCGAGGCCAATTCGCGCTGAGCGGCTGCTGCCGCCCGGTCGGGCTGACGCAAAACGATTATTTGAAGCCTAAAACCGAATCGCCCCTGCGGCGAGCAGCGTCAGCCCGATTTTTTAAATTGGCAATAAACGAACAAAGGAGGCAACCATTTCGGTTGCCTCCAAAATTTTTATGAGCACTAATTCAAATAGAGCGTAGATACGAGCATCGCTCGGCCTTTTTCCTCGTCTTTGCAGCGAGACAAAATAGAAAGGCAAGAGAAATACTATGCTCATGTCTTCCCCTTGAAGGGAAGATGTCGGTGCGAGCCGACAGATGAGGTGGCACCGGCAGTATAGCTTGTTTGAAGCCTTAACGCGAATCGCTTCCCGCCAGCCGGCGGTTAGATAAGAGCTTCAAATTTGGTGATGAGGCCGCTGAACAGCTCGGCGTTGTTCTCGATGGCGATCTCCGGCTCGCGGCGGGTCGTGCGGGCGAACACCGGCTCGTTCATCTTGCCGGAGTATACCGCCTTCTGAATGCGCACGGTGTCCATTGCGCACTTTGCAAAGTGGATCGCCGCAGAGGCGAAATGCGCCGCGCAGGGGCAGATCTCATCGGCCACGGAATTGAGATTTTCGACGGTGCGGATGGACATATAAAACACCTCGTCGATTATGCAGCATGCGGTGCGGTAAGCGGCCTCTATCTCCTCGTTTGCGGTTTCGCCCGCGGCGATACGCTTCTCAAGGGGCTTTTTGGCCTTGTTTTCCTCATCCATCATGTGCAGGAAATAGGTTCTGAGCGTCTCAAGCTCCTTTTCCGCGTGCGCGGCCTTCTCGGAATCCGAGCCGCTGAGTCTCACGGCGCGCAGAGCTAAAGCTGCGGCGCTTGCGCCCGCCTCCGCTGCGGCAGAGCCAAGACCGAACACATCGCCGGTATTGGCGATAAGCTCGGTGTACGCTTTCACGCTCTTGTCGGCGTAGGTCTCGACCTTCAGGTCTTCAATGTTGATTTTCTCTGACATAATTTTCAATTTCCTTTCAGCGTAAACAAGTTGAAAGCTTGTTGTAGTTATGATATTATTGTATAACATTTAACATGGTATATCAAGTGTAATTGCTACAGGAGATAAAAAATGAAAATTTTACTCTGCGGAGATATAAATTCGGGCAAGTCCACGCTGATCGAAAGGCTTGTCGCGGACATGGGCGAGAAGGCGCGCGGATACATAACGGTGCGAATGCCGGAGGGCAGTGACGGAAAATCTTATGTCTACCTGTATGACATAGCAAACCCGCCGGAGAATATTGAGGACGCGCAGGTCATCATGAGCATATCCGACGCTATTGTCGAGCGGCACCCGGAGTATATGGACAGCCTTGCCGCAGAGTACCTGCGGGACATACCCGAGGGCAGCCTCGTCGTCATGGACGAGATAGGAACACTCGAGTCGGCGGCGCCCGTGTTCCAGCGCGAGGTGATGCGGATTTTATCAGGAAACTACAGGGTTTTTGCCTCCGTTAAGGCGCAGAACACCGAATTTTTGCGGGCGGTGCGCCGCCATCCCGACTGCGAGCTTTACATCATAACTCCCGAGAACAGAAACGACTTGTATGTGCAGCTCAGAGCCGAGTACAATATATAGTGAACGACGTTTTTTTAAAGTGAATTTGCACAAATCCAGCTGTCGTTTTTCGTCGTAAAATTTCCGTGAAAAGTAACAGAATTATGTTGACTTGCGGGAGCGCGGTTGTTATCCTGTCATTATAGCATTGCTTGTAGACAATGCTATAGCAATTCTTAGGGGTACAGACATGAAGAAAGTGATATCGATTCTGCTTGCCGCTGCCTGCCTTATATCTCTGTGCGCGTGCGGCGACAGTGTCAAAAAAATTGAAGTTTCGGCCAAGGATCTTACGGCGGCGGCGATACAGGCGGTGGGTCTTGACGGCGCCGACCTGCTCTCGGCGGCCGGTGACGAGAGCTTTGAAAGCCGGTTTTATTACTACTACGGCATTACGACCGATCAGGTTCGTGACTATGCGATAGCGTATTCCTCGGTCTCACGGCCGGAGGAGATAAGCGTGCTGGTCGCGGCCGACGGCGTGGATGTCAGCGTTCTGACAGACGCTCTTGACGCCAGACGCAAGATGCAGCCCTCGTCTTTTGCGCTCTACAGTCCTGAGAGCGTGGAAATGCTGGAAAATGCCATCATTTTTACCGAGGGCGACTGCGCTGTGCTCATAGTTGCGGAAAACGCCGAGGAGCTGCGGGATAAGATAAAGGAGCTTATTAAGGACGCGGATACTACCGAGGCTCTGGCAAAGGAATTTTACGCCGCCCGCGAGGAGGCTGTAACCGCGAAATACGATTATTCAAAGCCCGTCCCGGCGTCCGACACCAAAGACGCGACGTGGTTTGCCGACGCGGCGTTTGTCGGGGATTCGCGGATGAAGGGGCTTCTGAACTTTACCGATTTCGACTATGCCGCGGACTTCTCCTACGTCGGACTGAATGTGGCGGATGCGTTCACAAAGCCTTATGTTGTCACCGATTCCGGCTCGATGACGGTCTCCGAAGCGCTCAAGGGCGGCACATACGGGAAGATATACATCATGTCCGGCATCAACGAGCTTGGCTGGTATAACCTCGATAAATTCATCGAGTATTACGGCGACCTTGTCGATCTGGCAAAGCGGGAGCATCCCGAGGCTCAGGTCTATGTCATCAGCATACTGCCTCTCGGCGCGAAGGCGGCGGAAGAGCAGGAGGTTCTGACAAACGACAGGGCGCAGATGTTCAACGAGCTTATCCTGAATATGTGCAGTGATAAGCAGGCGTACTACATCGACGGCTATGACGCCCTTGCCGTTGACGGCTCTCTTCCGGAGGATGCTTCACCCGACGGCGTACATCTTAATGTAAACTACTGCAAAATGATGACCGATTATCTTCTCAACCACACGGTCGAGGCATAAAAAATTCTGCGGCAACAGCCGCAGAATTTTTTATGCCTTCCCCTTGAGGGAAAGGCTTGATACATTGCTTTTCTGTTTCCGTTCTGCTTTTCGTGCGGCAATTGACCTACACAAAGACGAGCGATGCTCGCCCCTACAATTAGTGCGCATAAAAATTTGGAGGCAGTCAAATGATTGCCTCCGCTTTATCGTATATTGCCAATGTATATAATCGGGCTGACGCAAAGCGATTATAGAATGCTGCAACGACAGGAAAAAAGCGCGAGTGCAAAAACGATAATTACCATTATCACCGGTCGAGACACCGAAATAACGATTAATTAAAGCCTTAATACGGATTGCTCTGCGGCGAGCAGCCGGCGCCGATTACATTGCCGCCATGAGCACGAAGCCCTCGACGATGAGGAACTCCGAGAGTATGTAGGTCAGCATAACGACAAAGTGCGTTTTGAAGAAACCGTCCTTCTTGAACCTGACGTAGAAAAGTGTGGAGTCGGAGACGAAGAACAGTATGGCACCGATGAAGGTGATCGCCGTTGCGAGGCAGGGCATGGACACGAGCTGATACAGCGCAAAGCAGTTCATGGCTCCGTTTGCCAGAAGATAGCCCGCCATGGGGAAGAACAGCGCCTTCGGCAGATACGGCTTCAGCCCGCGGAAAACGAGCGCGGTCAGGACGACGTACACTGCGGCGACGGCGATTATGACCCAGAGCGGAACGAGGTCAAAGTTAATATGATAAGCGTAGGCGGCGGCGAAGCATATATGTGACGCGAAAAAGCTTATGCCGCCTGCGGAGAACCATTTAACGCCCTTGGGTATCAGCAGAACATCGCCCAGCCAGCTTGTGAGTATAGCGGCGATGATGATGGTCAGGGGATCGCTCACGCTCAAGCAGTACCAGCCCAGCAGGGAGAGCAGAATAAAGCCTTTTGTCTGCGCGCGCAGCTTGGCGTTGCTTTTGTAGCTTGCGTAGAGGTGTATGGTGCTTGTGATTATGAAGATTGCGAGAAACAGGTATTTCATGTATTATCCCCCGTAAATTATATTAAGTGTATAATATCATATGCTGCATATTATTTCAACCGCAATATTCTCTGTAGAAAAATGTCGAATACCGTGCTATAATAAAACAAAAAGTAATAATCAGGGAGGGAAAGGCATGAAATACATATTTGTGGTAAATCCGCTTGCGGGTGCGGGCGGCACGGAGGAGAGGCTGAGAGCGCAGATCGAGAAGCTTCCCGAAAAGGACGACTGCGAGGTGTATATCACCAAGGCGGTGGGCGACGCAACGGAGTTTGTGAAGAAAACCATCGCCGAGCGTCCGGGCGAGCAGCTTCGCTTTATTGCCTGCGGCGGCGACGGAACCATCAATGAGGTCTTCTCTGCGGCGGTCGGAGTTGAGAACGTTTCCGTGTCCTGCTACCCCAGCGGCAGCGGCAACGACTTTGTCAAGTGCTACGGCGGCATGGAGGCGTTTGCCGACGTGTCGAAGATAATCCGCGGCAAGGCCGAAAAGATCGACGTTCTCAAGGTCGGCGATCGCTACAGCATAAACGTCACAAACTTCGGCTTTGACACGACAGTCGCCATCACCGTCAACGAGGACAGAGCCAAAACCGGCCACGGAAGCAAAAATTCCTACACCAAGGGCATCGTGAGGGCGCTCATCCACAGCATGAAAAACCGCTGCACCGTCAAAGCCGACGGCGAGGTCATAAACCCCGATGGCGATATGCTGCTGTGCACCGTCGCAAACGGCCAGTACGTCGGCGGCTCGTTCAAGTGTGCGCCGAGAGCCAAGCTCGATGACGGGCTTATGGAGGTCTGCCTTGCAAAGCCCATATCCCGTCTGCGCTTTGTGAAGCTGCTCACGCCCTACACAAACGGCGAGCACCTCGACCGCGAGGATCTCAGGGACGTGATGGTCTACCGACAGGCAAAGCGCGTTGAGGTCGAAGCGCCGGAGGGCTTTGCCTATTCTCTCGACGGCGAGATAATATACGAGAGCAGGTTCACCATCGAGATTGTGCCCGGCGCGCTCAACTTTGCCGCCCCGGATAAAGAATAGACAAAACAAAAGACTGTGGCGAGAGCCACAGTCTTTTAATGCAGCAACGACGGGAAAAAAGAGCGCGAGTGCAAAAGCGATTACTGCCATTATTACCGGTCGAGCACCGGAAAAAGCGATTATTTTAAGCTGAAAAACGAAAAGAAAAAGAAAACAAAAGACTGCGGCAGAGCCGCAGCCTTTTGTTTTGGAGAAATAGAGAGGATATATGTGTCAGACGCGATAGGGAGAAACGCCTGACTTAAAGGAGAAGAAACATAGCATATTTATAAACCGGCCCACGCTCGTTTATTTCACGCCGGTTGAGCCGGAGTCCGGCTTCGACTCGTCAAAGGTGACGGTCAAGGTCGTAAATTCGTTTTTGCGGTACACGACGATCTCGGTGCTGTCGCCGGCATTGAACTGCTTCACGGCGGCGTTTAAGTCGGAGTAGCTCGTGACGTTCTCGTTGCCTATCTGCGTGATTATATCGCCGACGGCGAGTCCGCACTTTTCCGCGCAGCTTTCCGGCTCGACGCTGTTTACATACGCGCCCTCGGGGAAATTATAATACTGCGCATACATTGAGGTGTACTGCCTGTCGATGCCGACGCCGAGGTATGCCTTGCCGCTGACGTAGCCCTTTGTGATGAGGTCGTTTGCCACGCTGACAGCGTCGTTTATCGGTATCGCAAAGCCCGTGCCTTGGGGCTCGGACAGGCCGTCCCTCGCGGTGGCGATGCCGATGACCTCGCCACTTTCGTTGAAGATGGGGCCGCCGTCGCAGCCGCAGCCGAAAGAAGCGTCAAGCTGGAACAGATTTATCGCGGCGGCGTTCCCGCCGGGGGTGATGCTGCGGCTGAGCGCGCTGATGCGGCCGCTTAACATGGCGAAATCAAGCTCGCCGAGGGGATGCCCGATGGTGAAAACGCAGTCGCCGACGGAGATGTTGTTGCTGTTGCCGACGGTCACGGGGCTGAGGTCGGAAGCGTCGATCTTGAGCAGCGCGATATCGCTTGCCGCTTCAAAGCCGACGACGGTGGCCTCGTATGACGAGCCGTCCTTGAGAAGAACATTTATCCTGGAATTGTACTCCTGCGCAGGCTCGATGATATGGTAGTTTGTGATTATATATCCGTCGGAGGTTATGATAAAGCCGGAGCCCTCGACGGCGTTTGCGCTTGGATGGCCGAAAAGGTTGGCTGAGCTGGTCTCGAGCGCGATGCCGACGGTCTGGCGGCAGCCGACGGCGTAGACGTCGTTGGCGACGGCCGTTTCGCGGCTTGTACCGCTGTTGTCGTTGGATGAGACGAGCGTCTTATCCGAGCCCTCCTCGGGCAGGCGGTACTTGAGCACCGACCATGATATGAGCCCGCCCACGAGTCCGCCGACGATGGCGCAGGCGAGGCCGAAGCATGCAAGCTTAACTATCCTGCCGCTGTGGACATTGACCGAGGCTTTTTTCTCTTTGGGCTTTTTCTCGGAGGGGACATAGTATTGCGGGATGTCGTTGGTTTCATCCTGCGGGACAAACTTTGCGTCCTCGTACAGCTTCTTTTCGGGTCTCACGAAGTGATATTCGCCGTCGATCTCCAAACGGTCGTTGGGATCGTCGGGCCTTTTGTCTCTGTTATCTTCCATATGAGCCTCCGAGCGCTGCATCATGTTTGCAGCATTATAATACACAAACTTTATGACAAAGGCATGAACAAATAAGAAAAATTCTATAAACACTTGCTGTGCTCACTTATCCCGCGAAGCTGCGGGATAAGCCGCGCGGTGGAGGCCATGGAGACGTCGGCGGGCTTTCGGATACTGCGGCGCGGGAAAAAGGGAGTGAGCCTGACCCGCGAGGGCGAAGCGCTGCTGCCGCCGGAGCATCCTATGGCAAACGAGAAAAGCGTCCCGGCGGAGATCTTTGAGCGGGAGCCGTATATCGAGATCCACACCGGACAGGAGACGGACAACTCCCACTGTTTTGAAAGCCGGGGCATAAGCCCCAATATAAAATTTTCAACGCCCGACAGCTTTGTCGCGTGGAGAATGGTAAAGGCGGGGCTTGGCGTCACGCTGGTAAACAGGGTGATAAGCGAGGAGCTGGGAGCGGGCGTGGCCTGCGTCCCGCTTAGGCCGCCCGAAAAGGTGGAGATATGTGCCATACTGCCCGAGCGGGAGCTGATATCCCCCGCAGCAGAGAGCTTTGCCGCCTACGCGGCAAATTATATTGAAGAGCTGAAAAAGCTTTGATTTTTTGTTGACAAATTCACGGAATTGGAATATTATCATTTTTGAGAATAATAAAGCATAAGACGAGCATACGAACCCGTTTTATGCTTAAGGAGACGGTGGGCTTGAAAATCACAACGGTGATGAGCACGGCGCGGCTGCGTATTCTTGAATATCTCATAAACCACGGCGACGGTACGGCAGCGGAGATGTCCGCGGAGCTGAGCGATATACCGACAGCGAGCCTTTACCGGCACATAAAGGCGCTCGATGCCGACGGCTGGATAGAGGTCAAATCCGAGACGAAAAAGCGCGGCGCGACAGAGCGGCGATATAAGCTGAGCACAGCGCGCGTTAATGACAGCGGCGGTGGAGTTGTTCAGCAGGGATTGCTTGAGCTGTCGGGGGAGTTCAGGCGCTATTTTGAGGGGGATGACCCCGATCCCGAGCGGGATATGCTCGGCTTTTCGATGATGGCGCTGATGCTGTCGGACGAGGAGCTTGCCTCGTTTTATGGCGAGCTGGGAGCTCTTGCGGAAAAATACATGGGCAGAGCGCCCGACGGAGTGCGCAAGCCGAGGAAAATAACGGTGATATCTTCACCGATACAGGAGGAGCAATAATGCTTAAAATCTGCAATTTTACCAAGTGCTACGACGGCAGGGCCGTGGTCGATGACCTGAGCCTTGAGGTCGGCGCGGGCGATATCTACGCCTTCATCGGGCATAACGGCGCGGGCAAGACCACGACCATCAAGTCCGCCTGCGGCATACTGCAATTTGACGGCGGAGATATTTTCATCGACGGCATGTCCGTCAGGGAAAAACCCATCGAGTGCAAGAAGATCATTGCCTATATACCCGATAATCCCGAGCTGTACGACTATCTTTCCGGCATCAAGTACCTCAACTTTGTGGCGGATATCTACGGCGTGGGCAAGGCCGAGCGCGAAGAGCGCATACGCAAATACGCGGATTTGTTCGGGCTTACAGACGACCTTGCACAGCCGGTGTCGGCGTATTCGCACGGCATGAAGCAGAAGCTTGCCATCATCTCGGCGTGGATACACGAGCCGAAGCTCATCATCATGGATGAACCCTTTGTCGGCCTTGACCCGGTCGCGGCGCACACCCTCAAGACCATGATGCGCGAGCACTGCGACAGGGGCGGAGCGATATTCTTCTCGACGCATGTGCTCGAGGTCGCGGAGAAGCTGTGCGACAAGGTCGCGATAATAAAAAACGGCAAGCTCGTCACCAGCGGCGATATGGAGACAGTCAAGGGCGATACCTCGCTCGAGAGCGTGTTCCTCGAACTGGAGGGCAGCGATGTTTAAAGCTCTGTTAAGAATTAAGCTCGCCTCGCTTCCGAGCATGCTCACAGGCGGCGCAAAGCGCGGCAAAAAGAGAGGCAAGGGCATGGCGGTGCTCTACGCGCTGCTTATGGTCTACGTCATCGGCGTATTCTGCTGGATGTTCGCCGGAATGTTCTCCATGCTTGCCGAGCCTTTGCACGATGCGGGGCTGTCGTGGCTCTACTTTCTTATGACGCTCATACTCGCATTTACGCTTATGGTGATATTCAGCGTGTTCACGGCAAAAAGCCAGCTTTACGAGGCAAAGGACAACGACCTGCTGCTGTCCATGCCCATTCCGCCATCGGCGATACTGGCAAGCCGCATGATGCTGCTGCTGGGGCTGAATCTGGTGTTCGGGCTTATAATCGTTGTGCCCTCGCTTATTGAGTGGTATGCCGTAGTGCCGTTCTCACTGTCGGGACTTGCGAGCTTCCTGCTGACGTTTATAGCGCTCGTGTTTTTTGCAATGTCCATATCCGCGCTGTTTGGCTGGCTCATAAGCCTGCTCACCTCAAAAATGCGCAACAAGACGCTGTTTGAGACGGTGCTGTCGCTGGCGTTCCTCGGCGGGTACTTCTACCTGTGCGGCAAGATGGGCGATGTAATCGAAAACGTGCTCATGAGCAGCATGGGACTTGCCGATACCCTCGGCAATATCGCAATACTTAAATGCATCGGCCTTGCCGCCGCCGGCGAGAGCCTGACAAAGCTTCTGCTGACGCTCGTTGTGCTGATTATACCTTTTATAATTGTGTACGCCGTGCTTGCGCGCACCTTTATAAGGACAGCGACGGCAAAGCGAGGCGCGGCAAAGATAAAGTATGTAGACCGCGGGCAAAAGGTATCCTCCATGCACTCTGCGCTTTTTAAGCGAGAGGCCGCGCGCTTTTTCTCAAGCTCGACCTGCATTATAAATAACGGCCTTGGCGCTGTGTTCATGATCGTGGCCGCCGTGGCGCTCATTATATACAAAGACGCGCTGAGTCAGTTCCTTACCTTGCTTGTCGGGTATGAGGATATAGCAATGTGCATCGTTGCGGTATTCGGCGCGATGATGGCGGGCCTTGTTCTGCCGACAAGCTCATCGGTGTCGCTTGAGGGCAGGAGTCCGTGGCTTGTCCGCTCCATGCCCGTGAGCACCCGCGAGGTGCTCGATACGAAGCTCAAATTCAGCCTTACAATTTATGTCCCGCCGGTCATATTGCTCATGGCGGCCGCCGGATATGTGCTGCGGCCGGGCGCGCTCATGCTGCTGGCGTCAACGGTGTTCTCGCTGCTGCTCCTGTTTGTCATGGCGCAGATCGGCCTTATCGAAAATATCCGCCACCCCAACCTCAACTGGACGACCGAAACGCAGGCGGTGAAAAGCGGCGTATCCGTGATGATATCCATGCTGCTCGACTACGGCCTCATCGCAGCGCTGGCCTTCGGAGGGTATGAGCTGCTCAAAAACGGCCTTGCCCCCGCGCTCGTCATGGCGATAGCCGCAGCGCTGATGCTGATTTTGTGCCTTGTTCTGCGCTCTCTCCTGCACGGCAGGGTCGCCGCGCGCTTTGAAAATCTGTAAAATCACGATGTCTGTTAAAATCGCGGCAATTGTTCACTGAATGTTCACAATTGCCGCGACAATTTATGTATAATATGTTAACAAGAGCTATCTATATATTTTGGCGCAAGTGTCGCTACACGGGGCATATGGAACCGCCCGTTTGGTAATCAGCAACAAAACCATCAAGTGCTTGCAGAAAAATTTTTAGAAATTTGTCATTTCTTCTTTACTATTTTGACATCTTGTGTTACAATGCCAAATACAATGTCAAAAGACGAACAAACTATGTGACTAAGTAATATTTTTATAAAAAACATGGGAGGATTCATATGAAACGAGTATTACTTATGATCTGCAGCATCGTTCTGGTTCTCGCTTGCATATTCGGCCTCTTCGCCTGCGTCGCAGGTGTCAGAGACATCCTGAATATCAACGAGTATAAGAACGCTGACGCAGCGTTCGCGAGAGAAAATCTCAAGGTCGCGATGGACGGTATCAACCAGCTCAAGGAGAATGAGGAAACTTATCTCACCGGCGTTGGCACCTACACCAGCGGTCTTGGCGAGTTGGCAGCGGGCAGAAACGAGCTCGCAGCAGGCGCGGCAAAGCTCGCGGCAGGCGAGCAGGCTCTGGCAGAGGGTCAGGCGACCATCGACGCCAACACTCAGGCATACAACGAAGGCAAGGCTATGCTTGAGAAGATCGATCCCCTGATGCCCTATCTCAACCAGTATGTCCAGTTCCGTGACGGTTATCTCAGCCAGCTTCCCGGATTCTCTTCCGCTCAGGCGTGGTTTGTATCTGTCGTGCGTCCTATCGGCGCTCAGCTCGGTCTGACCATTCCCGACGACGTGACCGACTTCCCCGCATACATGCAGAACATGGTTGCCGAAGGCAAGGCAAAGCTCAAGGAGTATGAGGACGGTCTTGCAGCTCTTGCAGCAGGCAAGGAAGAGCTTGCAAAGGGCAGACAGGATTACGCGGCAGGTCAGGCTAAGCTTGCGGCGGGTCAGGCTCAGCTTGCAGACGGCGATCGTCAGCTTTCCGTATTTGAGGAAGGTGAGCTCACTCTGGCTGACGGCGGCATGCAGCTTTTCGAGGGCATGCAGCCCTGCTTCAGCTACTATGGCGGCAGACAGACTGTTAAGTCTCTCCCCGAGTACCTTGCAGCCGAGTTCGGCGTCGCGGTTCCTGAGGATCTGATCGTTGTCACCGACGGCGTTGCAGCCGTCAATCCCGAAGCATATGAAACTCTCTGCAATGACGTTCTTGCAAGCATGTACAAGGTTGACGAGAACGGCAATGTCGTTGAGAAGCGCGGCTTCAAGATGCTTGATCTTGATAAGTGCGTGACCCTCTGCGACATGGGCGAGCAGTACCTGCAGGATCAGGAAGCCGACATCAAGAGCGAAGTTTATGTTCGCATAGGCGTCTATGCCGCTGAAGCTATCGCATGCATCCTCGGCATCATCGCCGGCATCATCGGCCTGATCGCGGCCATCAACGGCAGCAAGAAGACCGGCCTTGGCTGCGGCATCGCAAGCGCAGTTCTGGCAGTTGCGGCTCTGGTCGTTGGCCTGTTCACTCACTTCGGCGACTACGTCTACACCGTGCGTCTTGACGAGGCGGGCAAGTATGTAGGCGAGACGGCGGCGAAGCTCGACTTCACTCCCGTCCAGCAGTACAGCGGCTCTCTCCAGGAAACCGCTCTCATCATCATGGCGGTAGTCACCGTCCTGTTCGTAGTTTTCGCTGCTCTGGCAAAGGCATCTGCCAAGAATAAGGCAGCGGCAGCGGCGGCAGCAGCCGATGAGGAAGCCGTATACGCGGCAGCGGCTCTGGCAGCGGCAGAAGCAGTTGCAGCCGAGAAGGAAAACACCGAGGCTCCCGTAGTCGAGGCAGCTCCCGAGGCAGCAGCCGACGAGGAAACCGTAAAAGAGTAAAATATAAACAGCCGAACAGGGAGCGCTCTCTCGCGCTCCAAAGGCTGAACGCCCGTGGGTCTGCACCCACGGGCGTTTTTTTGTTTACCATTTATTAGATGTAAACAATCTTTAAAATCGCTTGAACGGAGCGGGTGCATGGTTTATAATAACGAACAGCGCGCGCCGCACTAATTAGGTTGATGCCGTAGGGGCGAGCATCGCTCGTCCGGCGGCGGCTGCCGCAGAGCGATTCGGATTAAAGCTTCAAATAATCTCTTTTACCGGTGCCCGACCATTTACATTAGAAATTGTCGTCATGAGTCCGATTGTTGGTTGATTGCCAATGTCACTGGTCGGGATACCGCAATAGAGACAATTTACAGCGTAGCAACGAATTGCCCCTCCGGCGAGGAGCGGACGAGCGATGCTCGCCCCTACAGGCGCGGTGTTAAACATTGCCGCTTCTAATTAAATGCGCGAGTGCAATAACGACTACTGCCGGTCACTATGGTCGGGCTGACGCAAAAGCGTATATTTAAAATGTAAAAACGAATTGAAACCCCAGGGAGGTAATGATGAAAAAACGTGTACTGAGCCTTGTGCTGGCGCTGACGATGGTGCTTACGCTGCTGCCCCTTCAGGCGCTGGCGGTGACAATAAACGATGATGATGTTTTCCTGAAACAGAGTGGAAGCGGAAAATGTACGCTGACATCGGCGGTCATGATGCTCCGCCGCCGCGCCATCATCGACGGTAACGCCGACTGGAAAAGCATAACCGAAACTACACTCGCCACTGTGGCGTGGGCACCCGGACTCAGATACTCGTTCAGCTATATGGGTATGGACGTGAGCGACCACGTCTTTTCATCCAGCGAGAATAAAAAAGCGGAGCTTATAAAGCTGCTTTCGCAGCACCCCGAGGGCATCGAGATATATGACGATGGCATTCCCCACGCAGTCCTGCTGACCGATTACGACAGCGCTACCGACACCTTCTACTGCGCAGACCCCGCCGGTGAGGCGCGCAGGATAAAGCTCTCCGAGAGCTGGAACGCCAAAAACCGCGGCGGCACGCAGGACGGCGTTATAAATAACCTGTACAAATACTGGTACATAACAAACAAAGAAGGCGGCGGCCCGGGTCTCGTGACCGTGAGCTTCAACGCAAACGGCGGCACCTGCGACACCGCAAGAGACTATGTCACCGCGAGCGGAACGCTCAGCTCCCTGCCCACGGCCACCCGCGACGGATACCGCTTCCTCGGCTGGTTCACAGCGGCCGAGGGCGGCACCAAGGTAGATACCTCGACCAAAATCACGGCCGACATGACCGTCTACGCCCAGTGGAAGGACGCGACCGTGCGTGGCACCTGCGGCCCGAATCTGAGCTGGAGCTATAACGAGGATATCGGCACGCTCGCCATCTCCGGCAAAGGAGAAATGACCGACTGGGTATCCGGCGCCGCACCGTGGTATGAGTACCGCGATACAATAACCCGCGTCGAGCTCGGCTCCGGCATTAAAAATATCGGCAGCAACGCGTTCAAGGATCTCACAAAGCTCAAAGCGGTCGTCATAAAGTCCGAGCTTCAGAAGATCGGCGACAGCGCGTTTGAAAACTGCTCTGCGCTCACCTCGCTCGAGGGCATCGACGGTGTGCAGATCATCGGCGCGAGCGCGTTTAAAAACTGCGTAGCGCTTGCGGAGGTGGGCATCCCCGACGGCTGCGTGAATGTCGGCGCCTACGCCTTCAGCGGCACGGCAATAAAGAGCATCCATGTCCCGTCAAGCACGCAGATACTCGGCGAGGGCGTGTTCTCCGGCTGCACGGCGCTGAGCTATGCCGAGCTGCCTGCGGGTCTCGCGGTTTTAAAATCAAACAGCTTCTCCGGCTGCACGAGCCTTGCCGCGGCCATCTTCTACGGCGATGACAGCTACGGCGGCTCCGAGATGCGCATCGAGAGCAATGCGTTTTCCGGCTGCACAAAGCTTCAAGAGCTGAGCGTTTACAGCAGAGCCGAAAGCCTGCACATTGCGTCAAATGCCCTGCGCGGCTGCGTGAATATCAAGTCCGTATCGCTCGACTGCCGCAGCCTGAGCCTCGATAACAACGCCTTCCCCTCCGGCGCGAACATAAATTACGTCATGATATCCGGCGAGTACGGCTCCGTTGCAAGCCGCGCCTTTTCCGGCGTTACCGCGACCATAGTTTACCCCCAGAACGGGACAAAATGGAGCGATTTGGTCGGCAGCAATTTCGGCGGCACCCTGACCTGGGAGGGCTATGACAACCATGTCCACGGCTATACCGCCAAGGTTACGGCGCCGACCTGCTCCGAGCAGGGCTACACCACCTATACCTGCACCGGCTGCGGCGAGAGCTTTGTCGACACCTACGTTCCCATGCTGGGACATCACTTTGAAAACGGCGTTTGCACGCGCTGCGGAAAGGAAAATCCCTTCACAGATATCAACGCCGAGGGCAGACATAAGCCCTTCACCGACGCGATACTGTGGGCGGCCGAGCAGGGAATAACGACCGGCTACGGCGACGGCGTTTTTGCCCCCGATAAGGACTGCTCGAGAGCACAGGTCGTGACCTTCCTCTGGCGCGCAGCGGGCTCTCCCGAGCCTGAGAGCAGCGTCAATCCCTTTGACGACGTAAACGAAACCGACCAGCGCCCGTATTACAAGGCAATACTGTGGGCGGTGGAACAGGGCATAACAAACGGCCTCACGGCGACGGAGTTTTCCCCAAACGGAACGTGCACGAGGGCGCAGTTTGTGACCTTCCTGTGGAGGTACATGGACAAGCCCGCGAACAGCGGAGTAAATCCGTTTACGGACGTTGCGGAAAACAGCTATTATGACGCTATCCTGTGGGCAGCAGAGAGCGGAGTGACCACGGGCTACGGCAACGGTATCTTCCGCCCGAGCCTCGCGTGTAGCCGCGCCCATGTCGTGACGTTCATATACAGAGCCGTCGCGGAGTAGAGACTAAATCTAATTCAGTGAGCGAGTGCAAAGTAGACTAAAACCAATCCTACTGGTCGGGCTGACGCAGTAGCGAATTTTTGCAATGTAGAAACGAATTGCTCTGCGCCAGTCGGCGCCCGGTCGGGCTGACGCAAAAGCGACTATTTGAAATGCAGCAACGAATCGCTCCGCGGCAGCCGCCGCCACCTCATCTCTGTTTTTTTAGAAACTATGAGCAGGACTTTTCGATAAATAAAAAAGACTGAGCCGATGGCTCAGTCTTTTTTATTTCCGTTGCTACGCTTCGTGTAATCGCTTTTGCGGTATCCCGACCGGGCGGCTGCTGCCGCAGAGCGATTCGGTGCTACGCTTCGACTAATCTCTATTTCCGATGCCCGACCGGAGACACTGGCAGTAGTCCCTTTTGCACCCGCGTTCTGAATTAGAAACAGAAATGTTTAGAACACGTCAAGCCTTCCCCCTTGAGGGGAAGGTGTCGGCGCAGCCGACGGATGAGGTGTTTTCGGTACATTCTTCTACTCGCGATCTCAATAGAGGTAATTCCGGCAGAAGCGACTACATGAAGCGTAAAACCGGATTAAAAAAGTTGACTTTGAACTGCGACTGTTTTATCATGTAAAATGAAGAAACAGCGGATTTCCGCGAAAGAAAGAACAAAAATATAACGGAATAACGGAGGAAAAAGAACATGGCTTTGACTGCCGAGCGTATTGCAGAGCTTAACGAGCTTTGCAGGCGCTTCAGAATCGATGTTTTGACTGCTATCCACGCGCCGAAATCGGGACACCCGGGCGGCTCGCTCTCTGTGTGCGAGATACTGACCTATCTCTACCAGGAGCACATGAACCTTGACGCGAGCAAGGCCGACGATCCCGACCGCGACAGGCTTGTGCTCTCCAAGGGCCACGCAGCGCCGATGCTGTACCGCAATCTGGCGGAAAAGGGCTTCTTCCCGGTAGAGGAGATGTCCACACTGCGCCGCATGGGCGGCCTTGCCGGTCACCCCAACATGCACACCCCCGGCGTCGAGATGCCCGGAGGACCCCTCGGTCAGGGTTTCCCCGCCGCACAGGGCATGGCAATGGCGCTCAAGCTCAACGGCTCACCCGCAAAGGTGTACGCCATCCTCGGAGACGGAGAGCTGAACGAGGGCGTTATCTGGGAGACCGCGATGAGCGCCGCAAAATTCAAGCTCGATAACCTCATCGCCATCGTTGACTACAACAAGGTGCAGCTTGACGGCACCACCGACGAGATCATGCCTTTGGGCGATCTTGCGGGCAAGTGGGAGTCCTTCGGCTGGACGGTGCTCGAGTGCGACGGACACGATATCGAGGCGCTGGACTTCTGCGTAAGCGTAGCCGACGGCGCTGTCGGCGCGCCGACCGTCATCATAGCCAACACCATAAAGGGCAAGGGCGTGTCCTTCATGGAGGGACAGAACGCATGGCACGGCAAGGCGATCGACGACGAGAGCTTTGCAAAGGCAATGGAGGAGCTTGGAGGTGAGATAAATGCCTAAGGCGATAAGAGAGGTTTACGGCTCGGTGCTGGCCGAGCTTGGCGATACAAACGAAAATATCGTGGTGCTGGACGCTGATCTGTCCGGCTCGACAAAGAGCGCAATGTTCGGCAAGGCGCACCCCGAGCGCTTTTTCAACATGGGCATAGCCGAGCAGAACATGGTCGCTACCGCGGCGGGCATGTCCACCGTCGGAAAGATCCCCTTTGTGAACACCTTTACGGTGTTTCTCACATCACTCGGCCTGCTCTCGGCGAGAGATCAGATATGCTACGCCAATCTCAACGTCAAGTTCGGCGGCGCATACTGCGGCATGAGCGACGCGCTCGACGGCGCGAGCCATCACGCCACCGAGGATATAGCCATCATGCGCGCCCTGCCGAATATGAAGGTCATCGTCCCCTCGGACGCTGCCTCCACCCGCTGGGCGACCAAGTACGCCGTTGAAACTTACGGCCCCATGTACTTGCGCCTGAGCCGCGACGTGTACCCCGATCTGTACACCGAGGACACAGCGTTTGAACTTGGCAAGGGTGCTGTTGTGCGCGATGGCAGCGACGTTACCGTCATCGCATGCGGACTTCTCGTCCATAAGGCGATCGAGGCGGCGGAGGCTATGGCCGAAAAGGGCGTTTCCGTCCGCGTTGTGGATATGTACTCCATAAAGCCCATTGACCGTGAGCTTATCGTAAAGTGCGCGGCGGAGACGGGCGCTATAGTCTGCGCCGAGGAGCACAACATATTCGGCGGGCTTGGCAGCGCCGTGAGCGAGGTGCTCGCGTATGAGGGCTGCGGAGTGCCGACGGAGTTTGTCGGCATTCAGGACACCTTCACGGAGTCAGCGCCTTATAACGAGCTGTTGGCGAAGTACGGCGTCGACGCAAACGGCGTTATCGTGGGCATCGAAAAGGTGCTCAAGAGAAAGAAATAAGTTTTTTCGGATAAAGAAAGCTGTGATTTGAAATGATAAAACTGTTCTCCCCGGGCAGAACCGAGCTTGCCGGAAACCACACAGACCACCAGAAGGGCAGAGTGCTTGCCGCGGCTGTGGATAAGGGCATCCACGCGCAGATAGAGCTCAATTATGACAACATCGTGCGTATAAAGTCCGAGGGATTTGCGGATATGGAGATCAATATCCTTGACCTCGACATTCATCCGGAGGAGTTTGGCTCCTCGGCGGCTCTTGTGAGGGGCGCGGCCTCGGCGATGTACGATTTGGGTGCAAGCTTCGGCGGCTTTAACGCGGTGCTGCACAGCGACCTAAGCTCCGGCTCGGGGCTGAGCTCCTCGGCGGCGTTTTCCGTGCTCATGGTGCGCGCGTTCAACGAGCTGTATAACGATTCGCAGCTTGAGGCTATGGCCATAGCAAAGGCCGCGCAGCAGGCGGAAAACCTGCACTTCGGCAAGCCCTGCGGCCTTATGGATCAGCTCGCCTGCGCCTTGGGCAGAGCAGTGTACATAGACTTTCTAACGGGCGATGTGCAGCCTGTCAGCGCCGATTTCTCCCGCATGGGGCTGACATTGTGCCTCACGGACACCGGCGGCAGCCACGCGGGGCTTGACACGAGCTATGCGCGCATTCCCGCGGATATGCGCCTTGTGGCGAGCTTCTTCGGCAAGGAGCTTTTAGGCCAGGTCGATCCCAAGGAGTTTTACGCTAAGAAGTGGGACACCTCCGACCGTCCCGTGCGGCGCGCAAAGCACTTTTTCGACGAGAACGAGCGCGTTCCGAAGATGCGCGATGCGCTCATCGCCCTCGACGGGCAGGAGTATATGCGCCTCATGAACGAGTCGGGGCGCTCCTCAGAGAGGTATCTAAAAAACATCGTCACGAGCGTTACGGACGACAGGAAGCTGCAAACCGGGCTTGAAATGAGCGCGAAGCTGCTCGACGGCGTCGGAGCGTGGCGAGTTCATGGCGGCGGCTTTGCCGGCTGCGTGCAGGCGCTCATGCCGACGGGATTTTTCGAGCATTACAAAACGGAGATGGAAAAGGTCTTCGGCTACGGCTCCTGCCGCGAGCTGAAATTGGGGTGACGGCATGGAATTTTTAAACTCACTTTCCGATATAAAGCTCGGCAGCATTTCGCTCAGTTCCATTCTCTCGGCGGTGCTTATTTACATAGTCTGCTACATTGCGATAAAGCTGCTGTGCAAGGCGTTCGGGAAAATACTTGACCGGGCCAAGCACATGGACGCGAGCCTGAAAACCTTCTTTTCGAGCGCGATCAGGGCGCTGCTGTGGGTCGTTGCGATAATCATTATCGCGGGCAGCCTCGGTATACCGGTGACGAGCCTTGTGGCGGTGCTGTCGGTCGCGGGCGTCGCGCTGTCGCTTGCGCTTCAGGGTCTGCTGTCGAACCTGTTTTCGGGCATAACGATCCTGACTACCCGGCCGTTTAATGTGGGCGATTTTGTTGAGATCGGCGGCGAGAGCGGCACGGTAAAGAGCGTCGGACTGTTCTACACCTGCTTCGATACGCCGGATAACCGCGTCATCTACGCGCCCAACGGTGATATAACCTCGAGCAAGATAATAAACTACAGCGCAGAGCCCATACGCCGCGTGACCGTCTCCGTCACAGCGTCCTATGACAGCGCGACGGAGAATGTGCGCAGGGCGGCTCTCAATGCCGCCGCGAAGGATGATAAGGTGCTCCGCGAGCCTGCGCCGTTTGCGGCGATAAGCAGCTTCGGCAGCAGCTCGATAGAGTACACGGTTCGCGTCTGGTGCAAAAGCGAGGATTACTGGGACGTGCTGTTTGCGCTGAACGAAAATATCCGCGAAAGCTTTGCCGAGTGCGGCGTTGAGATGAGCTACGATCATCTGAATGTCCATCTTGATAAGGATTAAAACAGTAAAAAACTCAGGGAGCATTGAAATCATGTTCCCTGAGCTTTTTTATGCGATTATCTGCGCCGTCTGCCACGGTGTCTGCGTCTGCGCGGCGAGGGGAAGATCAGCTTTATGGCGAGAAAACCGGCGAAGAAGATCAAGATAAGACATAACAATAAAATTAAAATTTCCATGTTGTACTCCCTACTATTGTCATAGAGACTATTCGGCGGCGGACGAGCGATGCTCGCCCCTACGGGCGGTAGGTTGAAAATTATTCTGTCATTTAGACAATGGCAATGTAACAAATGCTGACGCAGAATATCTTCGGGATATCGCAATGATAACAATCACAATTCTTAACGCGAATTGCCTCAATGGCAATTGTAGGGGCGACCATTGGTCGTCCGTTTTCCCTTTCGTTGCATTATTTCAAATAGGTACTATTACCGAAATCCATGCTCTAATTAACCTCCGGCAGCTGACCTACACGCGGACGAGCGATGCTCGCCCCTACGGGTGCGGGCTTTGTTGTAGGGGCGGCCATCGGCCGTCCGCGTGTTCGTTTACCGCTATGCCTATAACCGGGCTGACGCAATAACGACACCCGCCATTCCCAACGCGAATTGCCCCTCCGGCGAGGAGGCGCCGCTTATCTCTTCGACCAGAGCTTCGGCGAAAACAGCAGAAGCATGGGGAATATTTCGAGCCTGCCCAGCAGCATCGCCAGCGACAGAACGAGCTTTGAGAAGCCGGAGTAGTCGGCATAGCTTGCCGCAGGCCCGACGAGGTCGAAGCCGGGGCCGATATTGTTGACGCAGGAGACTGCTGCGGAAAGGTTTGTTTCAAATCCGAAAGGCTCAAAGCTTATCAGCAGGAACACCGCTATGATAACGGTGATATATATCGCAAAGTAGGAGTGCACGCTCTTTACCTCCTGCGGGTCGAGCCGCCTGCCGTTGAGCCTTACAGAGCTTACGGCTCTCGGGCGCAGCGCGTGGCGCAGCTCGTTTCGCACCGACTGTGCGAGCACGACTATGCGCGACATTTTAAGCCCGCCTGCCGTAGAGCCCATGCAGCCACCCGCGAACATGAGCAGGAACAGTACCGCTTTTGACAGCTGCGGCCAGAGATTGAAGTCCGCCGTCGCGTAGCCCGTTGTCGTCACGAGCGAGGACACCTGAAACGCCGAGAGGCGTATCGCGTCTGCAACGCTGCCGTACAGGGGGTAGATGTTGACGGCGATGATAAGAAACGCCGCAAGCCAGATACCGAAATAGCATTTAAGCTCGTTTGAATCGAGCACCGCCCTCCATTTTTTGAGCAGCAGCAGGTAGTACAAGTTGAAGCTCACGCCGAACAGCAGCATGAACACCGTGATGACCCATTGCAGATAATGGCTGTAGGAGGCGATGCTGTCGGCCTTGATGCCGAAGCCGCCGGTACCGGCGGTGCCGAGCGCGTGGACTATGCTGTCGTACAGCGGCATGCCGCCCAGCAGCAGGAAGACGATCTCAAGCGCCGTGAGCGCAAGGTATATGTAGTAGAGTATCTTGGCTGTGCTCTTTGAGCGCGGGGTGAGCTTATCGACGCTGTGCCCGGGCATCTCGGCGCGGAGAATGTTTATCGAGCGGTCGGGGACCTTTTCCATGATCGCCATGACGAACACCAGAACGCCCATGCCGCCCAGCCAGTGGGTCAGGCTGCGCCAGAACAGAAGCCCCCGGCTCATGCTCTCAACGTCGGTGAGGATGGAAGCGCCGGTCGTGGTAAAGCCGCTGACAGTTTCGAAAAACGCGTCGATGTACGAGGGTATCTCGCCGCTTATGACGAAGGGCAGAGCGCCGACTGCGGATATGCACACCCACGAGAGCGCGACTATCGCAAGCCCCTCGCGGATGAAAATATCCTTTTGAGCGCCCCGGCAGAGCAGAGTGAGCGCAAGCCCCGGCACGAGCGCGATAAGCACGCTTATTATAAACGCGACAGCGCAGCTCTCCCCGAAAACGAGAGATACCGCCAGCGGTATCATCAGCAGCGCCGCCTCAAAGAGCATGACTCTGCCCACGGTATAAAAAACAATTTTATATTTCACGCTATCACGTCCGATAAATCACAGAGTTTCTGGCCTGCGGCAATGACTATCACGCGGTCGCGGGGCAGTATCACGTCGTCGCCGCCGGGGATTATCGTCTTGTAGCCGCGGATGATGCCCGCCAGCAGGACGCCGGATTTCAGGCGCAGCTCCTTTATCGCCACGCCCGCGCAGGCAAAATCGTCCGAAACGTCAAATTCCAGCGCCTCGACCTTGCCGTTCATGAGGCTGTAGAGCGTTTCGACGCTGCTGCCGAGCGAGTTCTCAAGCGCCCTTGCATACTGCACGAGCAGATCGGCCGTGATGTGCGTTGGCGAGACGACGCAGTCTATGCCGAGCCTGCCGCCCACGTCCGAGTAGCTGTCCTGACTTATCTTGGCGATGACCTTGGGCACCTTTCTGCCGAGCGCGCAATAGGACACAAGCAGGTTTTCCTCGTCGATGCCGGTTAGGGATACAAAGGCGTCGGCGCGGTCAAGCCCCTCCTCTATGAGCAGCTCCTTATCCGAACCGTCGCCGCAGATGACAAGCACATTGTCCGGCAGCTCGCCGCACAGCTCGGCGCAGCGCTCTTCATTCTTTTCGATTATCTTCACGCTGTTTTCGCCGCGTATCAGATCCTCGGCCAGATACTGAGCTATCCTGCTGCCGCCGAGTATCATGACGTGCTTTGCGCTCTTTTGCAGGATGCCCATGCCGCGCAGGAGCTTCTGCATATCCTCCGGCGCCGCTAAAAGCCCCAGCTTATCCCCGGCCTCGAGCACGAAGCTGCCGCCGGGTATGTACGCCTTCTCGCCGCGAAGCACCGCGCACACGAGAAACGCCGCGCTGTAGCGCTGTCTCAGCTCGGAAAGGCTCACGCCGTCGAGCGCAGAGCCGGGCTTTACGCTCAGCTCCGCCATCTCAAAACGGCGGCGCGTGAAGGTCTCCGACCTCACGGCGGAGGGGAATTTCAATATGTTGAATATCGTCTGAGCCGTGAGCTGTTCGGGGTTTATGACCATCGAAAGCTCAAGCTGCCGCTTTAAAAACTGTATATTTTCTGCGCTGTATTCCTGGCCGCGTATGCGCGCGACGGTGTGCTTTGCGCCCATGCGTTTTGCGAGAAAGCAGCTCAGCATATTAAGCTCGTCAGAGCCCGTTGTTGCGATGAACAGTTCGGCATTCTTCACCATCGCGTCCGAGAGCGTCTTAAAGTGCGTTCCCGCGCCGCATATGCCCATCACGTCGTAGTTTCCGCTTATCGCGCTTATAACGTCGGGGTCAATGTCCACGGCGACTATCTCATGGTTTTCCCGCAGAAGGCTTTTAAGAATGCTTTGGCCGATCTTGCCGCAGCCGACTATCACGATTCTCATGCTTGGAACCTCTTTTCTGTTTCGCTGCACTGACTTTAGCACCAAAAGCATTAGAACGGGATTAGAAGCGCGCGGGGGGTATTAAAATTGCGTTAAAACTCAGTCAGAAAATGGGATTTTTGCTTTTGATACGGGGATTAATGTGTTACAATGTTAAAAGCATAAAACAGGAGAGGTGCTCGGAAATGAAACGTGAGGAAAAAATACTTATATGTCTTTCCGGCTCGCCCTCGAACGCAAGAGTTATCCGCGCCGGCGCGAAGTTAGCGGAGGCGTTTCGCGGCTCGATATCCGCCGTGTTCGTTGAGCCGCCGGATTTTGACAGCAGCGATGAGGGGCAGATGGGCAGCCTTACGGAGAATCTGCGCCTTGCAAAGCGGCTCGGCGCGCATGTGGCGACCCTATACGGCGACGATGCTGCGACCCAGATCGCAGAATACGCCCGCATAAGCGGCGCGACGAAGATAGTGATCGGCAGAAGCCCGATAAAGCGGGGCATACTGCCGCGAAAGAATATAATCGACCACCTGAGCGAGCTTGCGCCGGATATGGACATATACATCATCCCCGACCGCTACAGCGCCGGGCTCCGCCCGCCGCGCCGGGGTCTTGCCGACGAGCGCTTCAGAGCCGCCGACGTGCTCAAAACCGTGCTGCTGCCGGCGCTGTGCACCCTTGCGGGCTTCCTTTTCGTTAGCCTCGGCCTTTCCTCGGCAAACGTGATGATGCTGTATATCCTCGGCGTATTCGGCGTCGCAATGTTCACCGAAGGCCGAAGCTACAGCCTTGCCGCCGCGCTGATATCGGCGCTGGTGTTCAATTTCTTTTTCACAGAGCCTTACTATTCGCTGGCCGTGAGCCCGAACTACCTTGCGGCGTTCATAGTGATGTTTGTGGCCGCGCTGTTCATATCCTCGCTGACTGTGCAGCTCAAGCGGCAGGCGCGGCAGACGGCGCAGCGCAGCTACCGAACGGATATACTGCTTGAGACGAGCCAGAAGCTCCAGAAGGCCGAGAGCGAGGAGAATATACTCTCCCTGACCGCCGCCCAGCTTATGAAGCTGCTCGAGCGGGATCTCATAGTCTATCCCACGCAGGACGGAAAGCTGAAAGAGCCGATGCTGTTTCCCTTTTGCGGCGACGGCAGCTTTGACGATTATATGGGTGAATTTGAGCGCGATACGGCGCTTTGGGTGCTGGAGAATAACCGCCGCGCCGGCTGCGGCACGAATGTGCGCGCGAACGCAAACGGGCTTTACATGGCGATAAGGGGCACGGGAGCGGTGCTTGCCGTCGTGTGCGTGGCCATGAAGGGCACAAAGAGTCTTGAGAGTCTGGAAAAAAGCCTCATGCTCGTCATACTCGACGAATGCGGGCTTATACTTGAAAATGAGAATAACCGCCGCGCAAAACGCGAGATCGAGGAAAAGGCGAGAGCGGAGGAGCTGCGCGCAAATCTCCTGCGCTCGATATCCCACGACCTGCGCACACCGCTCACAAGCATTTCCGGAACGGCGGCGCTGCTGCTGGAGACTGATATGGACGAGCAAAAGCGCCGCAAGCTCTACGGCTCGATATACGACGATTCGCTGTGGCTTATAAATCTTGTCGAGAACCTGCTGGCGATGACCCGAATCGAGGAGGGCAGCAGGCTGACAAATATTCAGCCGGAGCTTATCGACGACGTGTTCCGCGAGGCGATCGCGCATATGGACAGAAAGGCAGAGGGGCACAGCGTTGCGGTGAAGCTGGATAACGAGCTTCTGATGGCGTATATGGACGGCAGGCTCATTGTGCAGGTGCTTATAAATCTGCTCAATAACGCCGTGAAGTACACGCCGCCCGATTCGCATATCGAGCTTTCCGCGCGCGAAAACGGAAGCCTCGTCACCGTCCGGGTGGCCGATGACGGCCCGGGCATAAGCGACGAGGCTAAGGCGAAAATATTCGATATGTTCTATACGGGGAACAACGCCCGAGGTGACGGACGGCGCGGAATGGGGCTGGGTCTTGCCCTGTGCCGCAGCATCGTCGCCGCCCACGGCGGGGAAATATGCGTTGAGGACAACGTCCCGCACGGCGCGGCGTTTGTCTTTAGTCTTCCCAAGGCGGAGGTAAATACGAATGAACAAACCTGATATATTGGTGATAGAGGACGATAACGCCGTGGCGAATCTCATCGCCGCGACGCTCGAAACGCAGGATTACCGCTATAAGCGCGCGAGCACGGGCGCGGGCGGCGTCATGGAGGCGCTGTCGATGAAGCCCGACGTCGTGCTGCTCGACCTCGGTCTGCCGGATATGGACGGGGTCGATGTGATACGCAAGATACGCTCGTGGAGCAACATGCCGATAATCGTCGTATCGGCTCGGAGCGAGGATTTCGACAAGGTGTCGGCGCTCGACGCGGGCGCGGACGACTATCTGACAAAGCCATTTTCCGTTGACGAGCTGCTTGCGCGGCTGCGCGTTGCGCTCAGGCGCGTGCGCTACGACGGCAGCAAGCTCGGCGATGAGTCGAGCGTCTACGAAAACGGCGAGCTGAAGATCGACTATGCCGCCGGCTGCGTTTTTCTGCGCGGGGAGGAGATACACCTGACGCCGATAGAGTATAAGCTGCTGTGCCTGCTTGCCAGAAACACCGGCAAGGTGCTCACGCACAATTATATTCTCAAGGAGGTCTGGGGTTCTCCGTCGGCCTCCGACGTGCCGTCGCTGCGCGTGTTCATGGCGACCCTGCGCAAAAAGCTCGAGCGCGACAGCGCGCATCCGGAGTTTATCCAGACCCACATCGGCATCGGCTACCGCATGCTCCGCCGCAATTGTCATTGAGACGATTCGCGTTGAGATTGGAGGTAATCCTCTTTGCGTCAGCCCGATTATGAACAATGGCAATAAACGAACAACGGACGACCAATGGTCGCCCCTACAATTGAGTGCGCGAGTGCAATATAGAATATTGCCAATCTCACCGGTCGAGCTGACGCAAAAGCGATTATTTTAAGCGTTGCACCGGCAGGAAAAAAGAGCGCGAGTGCAATAAAGATTACAACCGCTCTCACTGGTCGGGCACCGGCAAAAACGATTACCCAAAGCGTAAAATTCGGATTAAAAGAACGAAAAAAGCTCGCCGTAAGGCGAGCTTGTTTCGGGTAATATCAATATTACACAGCGCGGGTGACCTTGCCGCTGCGCAGGCAGCGAGTGCATGCGTAAACGTGCTTGGGACTTCCGTCCACGATGGCCTTGACGCGCTTCACATTGGGCTTCCATGTACGATTGGAACGTCTGTGGGAATGTGAGACCTGAATACCAAAGGACACGCCCTTGTCGCAAAACTGACATTTTGCCATAAATTGAAGCACCTCCTTGCTTGTGTTTGACCGCCCAACAAGGGGACAGCTTTTTAATAATAGCAGAATGCGGCAGTAATTGCAAGCAAAATTTTTGCAAATATGCAGTCTGATTAAAAAGCGTTGCAAAATGGACGCTTACAGGGTAATATAAAATATGTGGGTAGCATTGTCAATCAATGCTATATAATAATAAAGGAAGTGCTGCGATGGCCGGTAAATATTCAGTAAAGCTCAAAACGATAGTGAAGGAGCACAAGCTCACGCCGCTGCATACCTCCGCCGATTACGATACGCGCATACTCACCGTCGCCGACGTAAACCGTCCGGCATTGCAGCTTGCGGGCTTTTATAACTACTTTGACCCGAAGCGCCTGCAAATAATAGGCCGTGTTGAGAGCACATATCTTGAGCTGAAAACGGAGCCTGAGCGCAGGGAGTGCTTTGAAAACCTCATGAAGCTCAACATATCCGCGCTGGTTATATGCCACGACACCGTGGCCTTTCCCGAGTGCCTTGAGATGGCGGAGAAGTACGACTGCAACGTCTTTACGACAACGGAGGACACCTCCGATTTCATGGCAAACGTCCTCATCTCCCTGCACACGCACCTTGCGCCGCGCACCACCGTTCACGGCGTGCTTGTCGAGATACACGGCGAGGGCGTGCTGCTGACCGGCGACTCAGGGATCGGCAAGAGCGAGACGGCGCTGGAGCTTATAAAGCGCGGTCACAGGCTTATAGCCGACGACGCCGTGGATATCCGCCGCGTGAACAAAAACAGCCTTGTCGGCACAGCGCCGGAGCTGATACGCTACTATATGGAGCTGCGCGGTATCGGAGTTGTCGATGTGCGCCATCTTTACGGCGTCGGCTCTGTCAAGCCCGAGAGCGCCATCGACCTCGTGGTGAACATGGAGCACTGGGATCAGAACAAGGCATACGACCGGCTGGGGCTTGATGACGAGTATCAGGATATCCTCGGCGTCACGGTACCCAGCGTGACGATACCGGTCGGACCCGGGCGCAACCTCGCTGTAATACTTGAGCTTGCGGCCATGAACAACCGCCAGAAGAAAATGGGCTATAACGCTGCGGAGACCCTCGCCGCAAACCACGATTTTGCCATTGATTCAGGCATGATTTAAAGGAGCAGTCATGGAAGGACTTGAAAAAGCGATAGAACAGATCAAAGAAGCAATGCCGAAGCTCGATCTGCGCGAGCATGAGCCGATGCGCGAGCACTGCTCGTTCAAGCTCGGCGGCGAGGTCAGAGCCTACGCCGCGCCCAAGGACGTTTTCGAGATGAGCAAGGTGATGTTTTACCTGCACATGAACGACGTCTCGCCGCTGACCGTGGGCAGGTGCACAAACCTCATCATCCCCGAGGAGGGGCTTGATATAATGGTTATCAGCACGGAAAACCTGCAAAAATTACGCATGGGCGAGCAGGAGAACACGATATACGCCGAGGCGGGCGTGTCGCTTGCGCGGCTTGCGCAGTTTGCTCAGACAAAGGGCCTGAGCGGTCTGGAATTTGCATCCGGCATCCCCGGCTCCGTGGGCGGCGGCGTGCTTATGAACGCGGGCGCTTACGGCGGCGAGATGAAGGACGTTGTCGACAGCGTCGTTGTATACTACATCCCCGACCAGGCGCTGACGGAGGTCAAGGGCAGCGACTGCGGCTTTGCCTACAGGCACAGCAATTTTGAGAAGATAAACTGCGCTATCATGGGCGCGGTGTTTACTCTCAAGCCCGATGAACCCGAGGCCATATCGGCGCGTATGCGGGAGATGAACGAAAAACGCAGACAAAGCCAGCCGCTTGATATGCCGTCGGCCGGCAGCGCATTCAAGCGCCCCGCGACAGGCTATGCCGCCGCGCTCATAGACCAGTGCGGACTCAAGGGCTATACCGTCGGCGGCGCGCAGATAAGCGAAAAGCACGCTGGCTTTGCGGTGAATATAGGCGGCGCGACGTATGACGACGTTGTGGCACTGCTCGATCATGTCCGCCGCGAGGTTTACGCGAAAACGCAGGTGACGCTTGAGCCGGAGATCAGGATATACCCCAAGGGCATGATCCTTGTCGACGACTGGAGGCTTAAAAAGCAGAATATCATGGATCAGATGATGGAGCAGGCGCAGAGCCGCGCCACTGCCGACGGCGGTCAGGACGAGACAAAGCCGAGCTGAGGTGAGCTATGGAATTTTTGATAATAACGGGACTGTCGGGCGGCGGCAAGAGCCAGGCGGCGGATATAATCGAGGATCTTGATTACTATTGCGTTGACAATATGCCGGCGGCGCTCATCCCGAAGTTCGCGGAGCTGTGCGCAGCGACGAAGGGGCGCTATGAGAAGGTAGCGCTCGTCACAGATGTGCGCGAGAAAAACGGCATAAAGGATATTTTCAGCGCCCTTGAGCAGCTCAAGGCCATGGATTTTGGCTACAAGATACTGTTCATGGAGGCCGAGCCGCAGATCATCATAAAGCGCTATAAGGAGTCGCGCCGCCCCCACCCGCTTGCGGCGAAGGTGGGCGGCTCGATAGATGACGCCATCGCCAAGGAGTCAGAGCAGCTCCGCCCGATACGCGACATTGCCGATTATATCGTCAACACCTCGCATCTGACGCTCGGACAGCTCCACAACGAGCTGTACACGCATTTTTCCGACTCCGCGACCGACCGCTCGATCGTTGTCAACGTTGTGTCGTTCGGGTTTAAGTACGGGATGCCGCTGGACGCGGATCTCGTGTTCGACGTGCGCTTTCTGCCCAACCCGTTCTATGTGGAGGAGCTTAAATACCACAGCGGACTGGACGAGGACGTGCGGGATTATGTGTTCAAGTTCGAGCAGACCGGGATATTTATGGACAAGCTCACAGACATGATAGAGTACCTGCTGCCGCAATACATCGAGGAGGGCAAATACAGCCTGACAATCGCCGTAGGCTGCACCGGCGGCCGGCACCGCAGCGTGGCGATAGCCACGGCGCTCGCGGAGCATTTAAAGAGCATGGGCGTGCCGGTCGTAAGCATAAACCGCGACCTCGTCAAATCATAGGCGGCGGCTACCGCTCCTCGCCGGAGGGGCAATTCGCATTCGGATTGGCGATAATCGCTTTTGCGATATCCCGACCGGTGAGAGCGGTGTAGGGGCGAGCATTGCTCGTCCGTTTCTCAAATCTTGCAGCGCGGTAAAATAGGACGCTATTGTTAAGATTTGCGTTCTCGCTAACCTCCGGAAACAAACCAACACGCGGACGAGCAATGCTCGCCCCTACGGGTGCAGACTTTGTTGAACATTGCATTATCTAATTAAATGCGCGAGTGCAATAAAGATTATTGCCAATCTCACTGGTCGAGAACCTGTAGCAACGACTACTTAAAGCGTAGCAACGAATTGCTCTGCGGCAGCCGCCGCCCGGTCGAGAACCTGAAGAAAAGATTACTAACGTTTAAAAACGAAAAGGAAAAACCGGTCGGGCTGACGCAGTAGCGATTATTTAAAACATTGCAACGACGGAAAAAGAGCGCGAGTGCAGTAACGATCACAGCAAATCTCACCGGTCGGGCACCGGCAATAGAGATTATATGAAGCGTCGCAACGAAAGGAAATAATGGAGATTGAACAGCTCAGAGTGTTTTTGACGCTCGCAGAGACAAAAAATATAAGCCGGGCGGCCGAGCGGCTTTTCGTGAGCCACTCCACCGTCAGCCGCAGCCTGTCCGCGCTTGAGGACGAGCTGGGCGTGCGCCTTGTAGAGCGCGGCAACCGCGTTTTCGGGCTGACCGAGGCCGGTGAGCACCTGCGCGAGCTCGCGTCGGAGGCAGTCCGGATAGTTGATTCTATCGAGGAGGAAATGCACAGCTTCCGCTGAGTGCGGATTTTCGCAATTTTCACAAAAAGTAATGGAGAATTTCTATAAAAAATACAAAACTGCCTCTTGACATACAGAGGTAGTTTTGTTATCCTATTAAAGCGCCTGTGCGTTGCTAATAGGCGTATTATGCGATGAAGCGGGAGATTGCTCGCGAAAACGAGGTAACTTCCGTGGAGTATGTCCGGTATCGAAGCCATTTCGATACGCAATCGGGCGGCTGAAGCGTACTGCACATGGTGTATATCGCCTGTACGGTATCAGACCGGCTGAAAATGCCGGTTTGTTTTTCGGACAGGGTCTGATACACATGGATGAGTGTGCAAAACTTCGCTTCATCCGTACGGGACATCAGACGGGACCCAATGCCGTCGAAAAAACGTACGAAAAAGGAGTAAAACCAAATGGCAAACAACAAGAACATGATCCGCATCAGACTCAAGGCCTATGACCATCAGCTCATCGACAAGGCTGCCGAGACTATCGTCGAGGCCGCAAAGCGCACCGATGCAAAGGTCTCCGGCCCCATCCCCCTGCCCACCAAGACCGAGATCGTCACCATCCTCCGCGCTGTTCATAAGTATAAGGACAGCCGCGAGCAGTTTGAGCGCCGCACCCACAAGCGCCTGATCGACGTAATGAACCCCACCCAGAAGACTGTTGAGGCTCTTATGTCCCTCGAGCTTCCCGCCGGCGTTGAGATCGAGATCAAGCTGTAAGCAGGGATCGCGCATACCTTTAAATTTATCAATGACCCATAGTCCGCAGCTTGCGAATGCGGACGGGTTAAGTTGCCAGCCTCTGGGCGCGACCTAAGCGAGGCAACCAATAACCAATAGGAGGAATAAAAACCATGAAGAAAGCCATTATCGGCAAGAAGGTCGGCATGACGCAGATCTTCGACGAAATGGGCAAGGTCATCCCCGTGACCGTCATCGAGGCCGGCCCCTGTGTCGTGACTCAGAAGATGACAGTCGAAAAGGAAGGCTACGCAGCAGTTCAGCTCGGCTACGAAGAAGTTGCCGAGAAGAAGCTCTCCAAGCCCGAGGCAGGCCATCTGAAGAAGGCCGGCGTCGGCATGATGAAGTATCTCAAGGAGTTCAAGCTTGAGAACGCGGCAGAGATGAACGTCGGCGACGTTCTGAAGGCCGACGTATTCGCAGAGGGCGACAAGGTCGACGTTACCGGCACCAGCAAGGGCCACGGCTACGCGGGCGTTGTTAAGCGCCACGGCGCAGGCCGCACCCCCACCAGCCACGGCGGCGGTCCTGTTCACCGTCACGCAGGCTCCATGGGCTCCGGCACTGACCCCAGCCGTATCTTCAAGGGCAAGATCGGCGCAGGCCACATGGGTGTTGACCAGGTCACCGTTCAGAATCTGGACGTCGTGAAGGTCGATCCCGAGCTCAACATGCTCGTTATCCGCGGCGCCATCCCCGGCCCCAAGGGCGGTCTTGTTTATGTAAAGAGCACCGCAAAGGCAGCACCCGTCAAGAAGGGCGAGGGCGCAGGCATCAGCCTCAACCCGCAGAAGGCATCTGCTCGTGTCAACCCGCAGAAGGCTTCCGCACGAAACAAGTAAGGAAAGGAGAGTATCTTAAATGCCTATCACTAACGTATACAATATGGCAGGCGAGAAGGTCGGCGAGATCGAACTCTCCGCAGCCATTTTCGGCATCGAGCCGAACAAATCCGTCCTGCATGACAGCGTCAAGAATCACCTTGCAAACTGCCGTCAGGGCACCCAGAGCGCACTCACCAAGGGCGAGGTTTCCTACACGACCGCAAAGCCCTGGCGCCAGAAGGGCACCGGCCGCGCCCGCGCAGGCTACAAGGGTTCTCCCGTGTGGACCCACGGCGGCGTAGCGTTCGCCCCCAAGCCCCGCGATTACAGCTATACCCTCAATAAGAAGGTAAAGCGTCTCGCACTCAAGAGCGCACTTTCCGCTCTGGCAGCAAACGACGCGATAGTCGTTATCGACGAGATCAAGGTCGATGAGATCAAGACCCAGACCTTCAAGAAATTCCTTGACGCTGTCAAGGTTTCCGGTAAGGCACTCGTCGTGACCGAGACCGTTGACGAGAAGGTAGTCAAGTCTGCGCGCAACATCGCCGGCATCACCACCACCATCGCAACCATTCTCAGCCCCTATATGATTCTCAATAACCGCAAGATCGTTGTCTCCAAGGCAGCGCTTGCAAAGATCGAGGAGGTGTACGCCTGATGAAAACCGCTTATGATATCGTCATTCGCCCCATCATCACCGAGCAGTCCACTGAAGACCTGGATATCAAAAAGTACGTCTTTGAGGTCGCAAAGGACGCGAACAAGGTGGAGATCAAGAAGGCAATCGAGGAGATCTTCGGTGTCACCGTTATCAAGGTAAATACCATTAACGTATGCGGCAAGGCAAAGCGCACCGGCGCGTACCCCATTGGCAAGACCGCCTCTTGGAAAAAGGCAGTCGTTAAGCTCAGTGCCGACTCCAAGAGCATTGAGCTCTTCGAAGGCATGGCGTAAGGGGAGGATTGAAGAATGTCTATAAAAACTTACAGACCTACAACTCCGGCCCGCAGACAGATGACCGTTTCCGGCTTTGACGGCGTTGACAAGCACGCAAAGCCCGAGAAGTCGCTGACTGAGGTCCTCAAGAAGCACTCCGGCCGCAACAGCTACGGCCGCATCACCGTCCGCCATAAGGGCGGCGGCAACCGCCAGAAGTACCGTGTCATCGACTTCAAGCGCAACAAGACCGAGATGGAAGCAGAAGTTCTGCGCCTCGAGTACGACCCCAACCGCAGCGCGTTCATCGCCCTGCTCAAGTACGAAGACGGCGAGCTGCGCTACATCCTCGCTCCCGTTGGCCTGAAGGCAGGCGACAAGGTCGTATCCAGCGCCGCAGCCGACATTAAGCCCGGCAACGCGCTGCCTCTGGCAAACATCCCCGTTGGTACCGTTATCCACAACATCGAGCTCTACCCCGGCAAGGGCGCACAGCTTGTCCGCTCTGCGGGCGTTGCCGCACAGCTCATGGCTAAGGAAAACGGAATGGCTACCGTCCGTCTGCCCTCCGGCGAGTACCGCAAGGTTCGCCTGGACTGCTTTGCGACGATCGGCCAGGTCGGCAACATCGACCACTCCAACATCTCCATCGGTAAGGCCGGCCGTAAACGCCACATGGGCGTCCGTCCTACCGTCCGCGGCTCCGTCATGAACCCCTGCGACCACCCCCACGGCGGTGGTGAGGGCAAGTCCCCTGTCGGCCGTCCCGGCCCTGTAACTCCCTGGGGTAAGCCCGCGCTCGGCTACAAGACCCGCAAGACTAAGAACCGCACCGATAAGTTCATAGTCAAGCGCCGCAATGCAAAGTAAGGAGGGCATAAGTAAATGAGTAGAAGCGTTAAGAAAGGCCCCTTCGCAGCTCCCGAGCTTCTGAAGAGAGTCGATGAAATGAATAAGGCGGGCGAGAAGAAGGTTCTCAAGACCTGGAGCCGTGCCACTACCATTTTCCCGTCCTTCGTAGGACACACCATCGCAGTACACGACGGCCGCCGTCATGTTCCTGTGTACGTCACCGAAGATATGGTCGGCCACAAGCTCGGCGAGTTCGCTCCGACCCGTACCTTCCGCGGCCATGCAGGCAGCAAGACCGGCAAGTAAGGAGGAGAGAACATGGACGAAAAGAAAATGGCGAGAGCAGAAGTAAAGTATGCCCGCATCTCCCCCCGCAAGGTCGGCATCATCTGCGATATGATCCGCGGCAAGGACGTGGACATTGCAAGAGCACTTATGGAGCACACTCCCAAGGCAGGCTGCGAATACATGATCAAGCTGCTTGACAGTGCAAAGGCAAACGCGGAGAACAATTTTGAAATGGATCCCGAGAAGCTCTATGTCGCAGTTGCTTACGCGACCGGCGGCCCCATCCTCAAGCGCGGCATGCCCAGAGCTCAGGGACGTATGTACCGCATAAACAAGCGCACCAGCCACATCACCATCTGCGTGGCTGAGAGAGACTAAGGAAGGAGGCAGAATAAATGGGACAGAAAGTTAATCCTCATGGCATGCGTGTAGGAGTTATCAAGGATTGGGACTCCCGCTGGTACGCCCGTGCAGACAAGGTCGGCGATCTCATCGTCGAAGATTACAACATCCGCAACTACCTGAAGAAGACCCTCTATTCCGCCGGTGTTCCTACCATCGAGATCGAGCGCGATTCCAATAAGGTACGCATTTATATCCACTGCTCCAGACCCGGTGTCGTCATCGGTAAGGGCGGCGCCGAGATCGAGCGCCTGCGCCTGTCGGTCGAGAAGATGATCGGCAAGCCCGTGGCTATCTCCATCGTTGAGGTCCGCACCCCCGACACCAACGCCCAGCTCGTGGCAGAGAACATTGCACAGCAGATCGAGAAGCGTATTTCTCACCGTCGCGCAATGAAGAACGCAATGGGCCGCGCAATGCGCATGGGCGCAAAGGGCATCAAGGTCATGTGCTCCGGCCGTCTTGGCGGACGCGAGATCGCAGGCGTTGAGCAGTACCACGACGGTACCATTCCTCTTCAGACCATCCGCGCCGACATCGAGTACGGCTTCGCGGAGGCAGCGACCACCTACGGCCGCATCGGCGTAAAGGTATGGATCTACAAGGGCGAAGTCCTCTCCCAGACCCTGCGCACCACTCCCCGCGTAATGGATATGAACAAGCCTCAGGGTGACCGCCGTCGTCGCGACGACCGCCGTGGTGACCGCCGTCAGGGCGGCTACAACCGTGGTCAGCAGAACGGTGACCGCCGTCAGGGCGGCTATAACCGCGGCCAGCAGAACGGCGAGCGCCGTCAGGGCGGCTATGGCCAGCGTCCCGCAGGCCAGGGCGGCTACAACCGCGGCCCTCGTCCCGCAGCAGCGGCTCCCGCTAAGGAAGGAGGCAAAGACTAATGTTAATGCCTAAAAGAGTAAAGTACCGCAGAGTGCATCGCGGCCGCATGAAGGGCAAAGCAATGCGCGGTAACTTTGTTGCATACGGCGATTTTGGCCTGATGGCCACTGAGCCGAGCTGGATCACCAGCAACCAGATCGAGGCAGCCCGTATAGCCATGACCCGCTACACCAAGCGCGGCGGCCAGGTTTGGATCAAGATATTCCCCGACAAGCCCGTAACCGCGAAGCCGGCCGAGACCCGTATGGGTTCCGGTAAGGGTTCACCCGAGTACTGGGTTGCAGTCGTAAAGCCCGGCAGAGTGCTGTTTGAGATCGCAGGCGTTCCCGAAGAGATCGCACGCGAGGCTCTTCGCCTTGCCAGCCACAAGCTGCCCTGCAAGACCAAGATAGTCGCAAAGGGCACTGAGTCTGAGAACGGTGGTGAATAAGATGAAGGCAAATGAAATACGTTCCATGTCCGTAGCAGAGCTTGAGACCAAGCTCGTTGAGCTCAAGAAGGACCTGTTCATGCTCCGTATGCAGCATGCCACCAATCATCTCGATAACCCCGTAAAGATTTCCGCTGTACGTCGTGACATTGCCCGAGTCAAGACCGTTATCCGCGAGAAAGCACTCGAGCAGTGAGGAGGTAAGTCAGAATGAATAATGAGAGAACAACTTCCCGTAAAACTCGCGTTGGCAAGGTAGTATCCGATAAAATGGATAAGACCGTCGTTGTCATCGTTGAAGATCGCGTCGCACACAAGACTTATAAGAAGATCATCGGCAGAACCTACCGCCTGAAGGCGCATGACGAGAATAACGAGTGCGGCATCGGCGATATCGTTCGCGTGATGGAGACCCGTCCTCTGTCCAAGGACAAGAGATGGCGCGTGGTCGAAATCGTAGAAAAGGCTAAGTAAGGAGGCAGCATAAATGATACAGCAGGAAAGTTATCTGAAGGTTGCCGACAATACCGGCGCCAAGGAAATCAAGTGCATCCGCGTTCTTGGCGGTTCCAAGCGCAGATACGCAAGCATCGGTGACGTCATTGTAGCATCCGTGCGCAAGGCGGCTCCCGGCGGCTCCGTCAAGAAGGGCGACGTCATCAAGGCGGTCGTAGTCCGCACCGCGAAGCCCGTCCGCCGCGCCGATGGCACCTATGTTCGTTTCGACGAGAACGCAGCAGTTCTTATCAACGGTACCGATAAGAACCCCCGCGGCACTCGTATCTTCGGGCCCGTCGCCCGTGAGCTGCGCGACAAGGATTACATGAAGATCCTGTCCCTGGCTCCCGAAGTGATTTAAGGAGGGCGCAAGAATGAAAATTAAAACTGGCGATACCGTAGTGGTAATATCCGGTAAGGATAATTACAAGCATGAGAAAGCATGGCTGGACAGCCATAAAATCGTAACCCATAAGGTCCTCTCCGCAGACCCCAAGACCGGCAAGGTCACCGTTGAGGGCGTAAACGTTGCTACCAAGCATCAGAAGCCCAGAAAGCAGGGTCAGGACGGCGGCATCATCAAGGTAGAGACTCCGATCTATGTTAATAAGGTTCAGCTCTACTGCGAGAAGTGCGGCAAGCCCGTCCGCGCCGGCTACAAGTATGTTGACGGTAAGAAGATCCGCTTCTGCCGCAACCGCAAGTGCGGCGCAGAAATCTGAGAAAGGAGATAACTTACTATGACAAGAATGAAGAAAAAGTACGTTGAGGAAGTTGCTCCTGCTCTGATGGAGAAGTTCCAGTACAAGTCCGTTATGCAGATCCCCAAGATCGACAAGATCGTTGTATCCGTCGGCTGCGGCGACTGCAAGGACAATGCAAAGGCTCTGGATAATGTTATAAAAGAGATCTCTGCGATCACCGGTCAGCACGCAGTTGCAACCGTCGCAAGAAAGTCCGTCGCTAACTTCAAGCTCCGTGAGGGCATGCATGTCGGCGTAAAGGTCACCCTGCGTCAGGACCGCATGTGGGAGTTCCTTGACCGTCTGCTCAACATCGCTCTGCCCCGCGTCCGCGACTTCCGCGGAATCTCCGCCGACGCATTCGACGGTCGCGGCAACTACAGCATGGGTCTTAAAGAGCAGATCATCTTCCCCGAGATCGACTATGACAAGATCGAGAAGCTGCGCGGTATGAACATTGCGATCACCACCACCGCTAAGACCGACGAGGAAGCGCGCGAGCTGCTCAGGCTCATGGGCGCTCCCTTCATGAACTAAGGAGGAACTGGAAATGGCAAAGAAATCAATGATTCTCAAGCAGCAGGCTCCTGCTAAGTTCTCTACCCGAAAGTACAATCGCTGCAAGATCTGCGGCCGCCCCCACGCATACCTGCGTGACTACGGCATCTGCCGCATATGCTTCCGCGAGCTGGCTTACAAGGGACAGATTCCCGGCGTTCGCAAGGCTTCCTGGTAAAATTCCGGATCTTTTTCCGCGATACTGCCTTTCCTCGGCTCGCTGTATAGCGTATACAGCGTCGCCTCGTTAAGATTGTCTCGCGAAAAAATCTCTCGGAATTTTGAAATCGGAAGCTGAAAAAAATGTCATCTCGGCTGAAAAAACCTTGACTAAAGTCAGGATTTGCAGTAAGATGAGATGATGCGTAATTTGCGAAAAAACAATGATGAGATACACCGAAAAACTCGGTGTATCTCTTCGGCGGTTTTTCAATACAGCGGAAAAAGGGTGGAATATCAGCAGTTTTGCCCGTTTCCGCGCGCTATCGCAGGTTTTGCGTTTTCTCCCGTAGAAGGCGCAGAGCCAAACTTGCCCCAGCAGTCCGTTACCGAGCTGCCGTAGTACGATAATTGCCAATGTCGGTAACGAACCAAAAGTTCTTTGGTGCTTTCTTACAAGAAAGCACAGACCCCAGCAGTCCGTTACCGAGATACCGCATTACGACAACCGCCAATGCCGGTAACGAACCAAAAGGTTTTGCCCTCTATGCTTTAGAGCGAGCAGAGCCAAACTTACCCCAGCAGTCCGTTACCGAGATACCGCATTACGACAACCGCCAATGCCGGTAACGAACCAAAAGGTTTTGCCCTCTATGCTTTAGAGCGAGCAGAGCCAAACTTACCCCAGCAGTCCGTTACCGAGATACCGCATTACGACAACCGCCAATGTCGGTAACGAACTAAAAGTTCTTTGGTGCTTTCTTACAAGAAAGCACAGAGAAAAGGATGGCGAAAGGCCGCAGCTAATCATGTATTAGTGTGGAACCTCGCCGCCTGAACTGACGACTTATGCAAGGTCGCAGTAACTTCAAATCAGGAGGAAAAACAATGCAGATCACAGACCCCATTGCAGATATGCTTACCCGCATCCGCAACGCCGGCAGCGCTAAGCATGAGACTGTAGATGTCCCCGCTTCCAAGATGAAGAAGGCTATTGCTGAGATCCTTCTTGAGGAAGGCTACATTAAGAGCGTCCAGATCATCGACGACGGCACGCAGGGCATCATCCGCATCACCCTCAAGTATCTCCCCGGCAAGGAGAAGGCCATCCAGGGTCTTCGCCGCGTCTCCAAGCCCGGCCTCCGCGTTTACGCCGGAGCAGACGAGCTGCCCAAGGTCCTGAAGGGCCTCGGTATCGCTATCGTTTCCACATCCAAGGGCGTCATGACCGACAAGGCTGCTCGCGCAGCTCACATCGGCGGCGAAGTCCTCGCGTTCGTATGGTAAGGAGGTAACTGATTATGTCAAGAATTGGTAGAGCTCCGATAACCGTTCCCGCAGGCGTGGAAGTAAAGGTAGACGGACAGCACGTTGCAGTCAAGGGTCCGAAGGGCGCGCTTGAGATGAACGTAGCACCCACAATGAAAGTAGAAGTCGAAGCAGGCGTCATTCACGTCTCCCGCCCCGACGATGCGAAGGAAAACCGTTCTCTGCACGGTCTGACCCGCACACTGGTAAACAACATGGTCATCGGCGTGTCCGAGGGCTTTTCCAAGACCCTTGAGGTCAACGGCGTTGGCTACCGTGCGGCGAAGGAAGGCAAGAATCTGGTACTGAACGTCGGTTATTCTCATCAGGTCATCATGCCTGAGACCGAGGATATCCAGATCGAGGTACCCAACCCCAATCAGATCATCGTCAAGGGTATTGACAAGCAGAAGGTCGGCCAGTTTGCAGCAGAAGTTCGTGGCAAGCGTCCTCCCGAGCCTTACAAGGGCAAGGGCATCAAGTATGACTACGAAGTTGTCCGCCGCAAAGAAGGCAAGACCGGCGCTAAGTAATAGGAGGTGTGCCTGAATGATTAAAAGACCTGATACAAGAGCACAGCGCATCAAGCGCCATGCAAGAGTACGCGGCAAGATCTCCGGCACTGCCGAGAGACCCCGCCTGAGCGTATTCCGCAGCGAGAATCACATCTATGCCCAGATAATCGACGACGTTGCAGGCAACACCCTCGTTGCTGCAAGCACCGTTGAGAAGGGCTTTGAAGGCAACGGCGGCAACGTCGAAGCAGCCAAGAAGATCGGCAACACCATCGCCGAGCGCGCACTGGCAAAGGGAATTGAAAACGTCGTGTTCGACCGCGGCGGCTACATTTTCCACGGCCGTGTAGCAGCACTGGCAGAGGGCGCTCGTGAGAGCGGCCTGAAGTTCTAAAGGGAGGAGGAAAACTATTATGGCATACAATAACGACAGAAGAGACCGTCGCAGAGACGAGGAAGCTTCCGAGTTTGTGGAAAAGGTAGTTTCCCTCAACCGCGTCAGCAAGACCGTCAAGGGCGGCCGTGTAATGAAGTTCTCCGCACTTTGCGTTGTCGGCGACGGCAAGGGCCGCGTAGGCTATGGTCTGGGCAAGGCAAACGAAGTATCCGAAGCTATCCGCAAGGGTCTTGAGGATGCGAAGAAGAACATCGTGACCGTTACCCTTCAGGGAACCACCATTCCTCACGAGATCATCGGCGAGTTCGGCGCAGGCCGCGTTCTGATGAAGCCCGCGGCACCCGGTACCGGCGTTATCGCAGGCGGCGCAGTTCGTGCGGTCGTTGAGGCAGCAGGCATCAAGGACATCCGTACCAAGTGCCTTCGCACCAACAACCCCGCAAACGTCGTTGCGGCAACCATGCAGGGCCTTATGTCTCTCCGCGACGCAGCTCAGGTTGCAGCGGTCAGAGGCAAGACTCCTGAAGAGATTCAGGGTTAAGGAGGGCGCAACATGGCAAATCTTAGAATTAAGCTCGTAAAGAGCCTTAACGGTCGTCTTGAGAAGCATGTAGCGACCGCAAACTCTCTCGGTCTGCACAAGATCGGCAACGAGACCGTACAGCCCGACAACCCCCAGACCAGGGGCAAGATCGCCAAGATCGGCTATCTCCTCCAGGTAACGGAAGAATAAGGAGGAAAAGCTATGTATATCAATGAACTTTCTCCCGTAGCAGGCTCCACCCATGTCAATAAGCGCAAGGGCAGAGGCCACGCAACCGGCAACGGCAAGACCGCAGGCCGCGGCCACAAGGGCCAGAAGGCACGCTCCGGCGGCGGTACCCGCATCGGCTTTGAAGGCGGCCAGATGCCTCTGGCACGCCGCATCCCCAAGAGAGGCTTCAACAACATCTTTGCAAAGCCTCTGGAGGCGGTAAACGTATCCGTGCTTGACAGATTTGAAGACGGCGCAGTCGTTGACGCACAGGCAATGCTGGACGCAGGCGTCCTCTCCAAGTGCCGCTACGGCGTCAAGATCCTCGGCAACGGCGAGATAAGCAAGAAACTTACCGTAAAGGCTTCCGCGTTCTCTGAAACCGCAAAAGAAAAAATTGAGGCGGCAGGCGGAAAGGCCGAGGTGATCTAAGTGCTTCAGACAATGCGAAATGCATGGAAGATCGACGATCTGAGAAAGAAGATACTCTTCACTCTGGTCATCATCCTCCTCTACCGTCTCGGTAATGCAGTTCCCGTGCCGTACGTTGACGTATCGGCTCTGAGCCAGTATTTCACTCAGATGCAGAACACCGTTCTCGGTCTGCTGAACGTAATGAGCGGCGGCGCATTCTCCAATGCGACCATCTTCGCTCTGTCTATCCAGCCGTACATCAACGCATCCATCATCATCCAGCTCCTGACGATAGCTATCCCGGCGCTGGAGCGTATGAGCAAGGAAGAGGGCGAGGAAGGCAAGAAGAAGATCGCCTCCATCACCCGTTACACCACCGTGGCGATCGGCCTTATCCAGGGCTTCGCTTACTACTGGATGATCAGCAGATCCGGCTTCCTCACCGCCGACGGTTCCGGCATCTGGGCAGCGATCGTTATCATCCTGACCTTCACTTCCGGCTCGGCACTTATCATGTGGCTCGGCGAGCAGATCACCGAATTCGGTATCGGCAACGGTATTTCCATCATCCTGTTTGCAAGTATCGTTTCCCGCTTCCCCACGAGCCTGTACCAGATGGTGACCAACGTCGCAAATGGCACCGTTGCATGGTGGATCGACGTTCTGCTGCTCATCGGCGCTCTTGCAATGATCGTTCTCATCGTTCTGATAAACGACTCCGAGCGCAGGATCCCGGTTCAGTACGCAAAGCGCGTTGTCGGCCGCAAGATGTACGGCGGTCAGAGCACCCACCTTCCCATGAAGGTCAACATGTCCGGCGTTCTGCCCATCATCTTCGCTCAGTCCATTGCGACTCTGCCTGCGACCATCGCGGCCTTCACCGGCCATCAGGACAGCGCATGGGCAAGCACCACCAGCATTCCCTATGCAATAATCTACTTCCTGCTGATCATCTTCTTTGCTTACTTCTACTCGACGATCCAGTTTAACCCCGTCGAGGTTGCAAACAACCTGAAGAAGAACGGCGGATACATTCCCGGCTTCCGTCCGGGCACTCCCACCAGCGATTATATCAGCAATGTTCTGAACAAGATCACTCTGTTCGGCGCAATTTACCTTGGTATCATCGCGGTAGTCCCCATTCTGATCAGCCACTTCAGCACGGCTGCTGACCTGAGCGGCATCTCTCTCGGCGGCACCTCGATAATCATCGTTGTAGGTGTTGCACTCGAGACCGTAAGATCGCTCGAGGCACAGCTGCTTATGCGCAACTACAAGGGCTTCCTTAGCTGATAAGAGGTGTAATATGAAGCTTATACTTTTAGGCGCCCCCGGCGCAGGTAAAGGTACTCAGGCTGAGATACTCAGCAAAATGCTCAATATACCCACCATTTCTACCGGAAATATCCTTCGGGCAGCCATGAAAAACGGCACCCCCGTGGGACTTCAGGCTAAGGCATATGTGGACAGCGGCAGGCTCGTTCCCGACGATGTCATCATCGGCATCATAAACGAGCGCCTTGCAGAGCCCGACTGTGCCGGCGGATATATTCTCGACGGCGTGCCCCGCACGATCCCCCAGGCCGAGGCTCTGGAGTCAGCGGGCATCGACATCGACTGCGCTCTTTCGATCGAGATCGCAGACGAGGTAATAATCGAGCGTATGTCAGGCCGCAGAACCTGCAAGGACTGCAGCCAGACCTTCCACATCGTTTCCAATCCCCCCAGAGTCGAGGGCAAGTGTGACTTCTGCGGCGGCGAGCTTACCATCCGCAAGGATGACGCCCCCGAAACAGTCAAAGCGCGTCTGGAGACATATCACAGGGAGACTGAGCCTCTCAAGGCTTTCTATGAGAGCCGCGGCAAGCTGAAAAGCGTTGACAATCAGCCGACAATAGAGGCAACGACGGAAGTCATTAAGATGGCTTTGGGTATCTGATTTATGTCGAGAGATCCAATAATCATCAAAACAGCAGGCGAAATTGAGATCATGCGCAAGGCGGGGGCAATAACCGCCGGCGCACGATCCATCGCCCGCGCTGCCATAAAAGATGGGCTTACCACCAGGCAGGTGGATAGGGCTGTCAACGACTTCATCGTAAAGTCCCGCGCCATTCCCACCTTTAAAGGGTACGGCGGTTTTCCGGCAAGCGCATGTATTTCCGTAAATGACGAGGTTATCCACGGCATCCCCGGCAAGCGCGTTATACGCAACGGCGACATAGTCTCCGTCGACGTCGGCGCGACCTTCGGCGGCTTCGTTGGCGACTGCGCGGGGACATATCCCTGCGGCGAGATCTCCGACGAGGCAAAAAGGCTCATCGAGGTAACGAGACAGAGCTTTTTCGAGGGGCTGAAATTCGCAAAGAACGGCTATCGCATCGACGATATCGGTTCTGCGATCCAGGAATACGTGGAGGCCAGAGGCTATTCGGTCGTCCGTGACTATGTAGGCCACGGCGTAGGCCGCAATATGCACGAAGCGCCCGAGGTTCCCAACTACAGTATAAAGGGACTCAGGGCAAACCCCCGTCTGGTTCCCGGCATGACGATCGCGATCGAACCCATGATAAATGCGGGCGGTTACGGCGTCAATGTTCTGGATAACGGCTGGACGGTAGTCACAAATGACGGCAGCCTTTCCGCGCACTATGAGAATACCATTCTCATTACCGACGGCGAGGCGGAGATACTGACGATGGCAGAAAATATCGACTGACGGCTTAGGAGGAAGACTATTTTGGCAAAAGACGACGTAATAGAACTCGAGGGCACGGTGGTCGAATCGCTGCCCAACACGATGTTTATGGTTGATATCGGTCAGGGACACACGATCCTTGCCCATATCTCCGGTAAGCTCAGAATGAACTTCATCAGGATCCTCCCCGGCGATAAGGTCACGGTGCAGATGTCTCCGTACGATTTGACCCGCGGGCGTATCACCTGGAGAAGCAAGTAGGAGGTAAAACAAATGAAAGTAAGACCTTCCGTGAAGCCAATGTGCGAAAAGTGCAAGATCATAAAGCGCAAGGGCAAAGTCATGGTAATTTGCGAGAACCCCAAGCACAAGCAGAGACAGGGCTGATTTAATTTAAGCTCGTCCTAAAAAGTAAGATCCCGCATGGACCGCAAGGCTCCCTCCGGCGGGAATAAGCCAAGCGGATCCGTAAAATGCGGAATAAAAATCGAAAGGAATGATCGATCAATATGGCACGTATAGCCGGCGTTGACCTGCCCAAGGACAAGAGAATTGAGATAGGACTCACTTATGTCTACGGTATCGGCAGAACCAGCGCAACCAAGATACTGGAAATGACCGGTATTAATCCCGACACCCGCGTAAAAGACCTCACCGAAGAGGAAGAAGCAAAGCTGCGTGAATGCATTGACCACAACTATATAGTTGAGGGCGACCTGCGCCGCTCCGTCGCGCTCGATATCAAGCGCCTGACCGAGATCGGCTGCTATCGCGGCCTGCGTCATCGCCGCGGCCTGCCCGTTCGCGGACAGCGCAGCAAGACCAATGCCCGTACCCGCAAGGGTCCGAAACGCACCATCGCAAATAAGAAGAAGTAAGGAGGGATATGAATTATGGCAGCAAACACCAAGAAAAAAGTCAGAACGCGCCGCAGAGAGCGTAAGAACATTGAAAAGGGCCAGGTTCATATCAGCTCTTCCTTCAATAATACCATGGTAACCATCACCGACACCCAGGGCAACGCGATTTCCTGGGCATCTGCCGGCGGCATGGGCTTCCGTGGCAGCAGAAAGTCCACCCCCTTCGCAGCTCAGACCGCAGCCGAGACCGCCGCAAAGGCAGCCATGGAGCACGGCCTGAAGACCGTCGAAGTGTTCGTCAAGGGCCCCGGCTCAGGCAGAGAGGCGGCAATCCGCGCCCTGCAGACCGCAGGTCTTGAAGTAACGATGATCAAGGACGTAACCCCCATTCCCCACAATGGCTGCCGTCCTCCGAAGCGTCGTCGTGTCTAATTGAAGGAGGGAAAGACAAATGGCAAGATATACTGAAGCAGTCTGCCGCATGTGCCGCAGAGAAGGCCAGAAGCTCTTCCTGAAGGGCGACCGCTGCTACACCAAGTGCGCACTGGAGAACAGATCCTACGCTCCCGGCCAGCACGGCCAGGGCCGCAGCAAGAATTCCGAGTACGGCATGCAGCTGCGCGAGAAGCAGAAGACCAAGAGATACTACGGTGTTCTTGAGAGCCAGTTCCGCAGCTACTACGAGATGGCAGAGCGCCGCCAGGGCAAGACCGGCGAGAACCTCCTGAGCATCCTTGAGTGCCGCCTGGACAATGTTGTGTACCGCCTCGGCTTCGCGATGAGCCGCGCGGAGGCTCGCCAGATGGTCAGCCACGGTCACTTCACTGTTAACGGCCGCAAGGTCAATATCCCCAGCTACCAGGTAAAACCCGGTATGGTAATCACCCTTAAAGAGAGCAGCCGCAGTCTTGAGAAGATCAAGGCTAACATCGAGGCCAACGGCTCACGTCCCGCACCCAAGTGGCTTGAGTACGATGCAAACAATCAGATCGCAAAGGTCGTCGCAGTGCCCGCACGCGATGATATCGACCTCCCCGTCGAGGAGAGACTGATCGTCGAGCTGTACTCCAAGTAAAACAGATACCCTCAAATTGGTAAGCTGACAAATCTCAGGGCGCGCAGTTTCGCGCCGAACTTAATAAGGAGGGTTATATTTAATATGATCGAAATAGAAAAGCCGCGTATAGAGTGTATAGAAACTCCGACTGACAGTTCCTATGGCAAGTACATTATCGAGCCTCTGGAGCGCGGCTACGGTACGACACTTGGTAACTCTCTGCGAAGGGTTTTGCTTTCCTCACTCCCCGGAACGGCTGTCACCTCGATCAAGATCGCGGGCGTGCAGCATGAGTTTTCGACCATCCCCGGCGTCAAGGAGGATGTGACGGAGATAGTTCTTAATGTTAAGCAAATTATCGCCCGTCTCCACAGCGACGACGCCAAGACCGTCAGCATCGAAGCCGTTGGCGAAGGCGTAGTCACCGCCGGCGACATCAAGGCTGACGCCGAGGTCGAGATACTCAATCCGGAGCAGCCAATAGCCACTCTCGGACCCGATGGCGCTCTTTCCATGGAGCTGACCTTCGATCACGGCAGAGGCTATGTGTCTGCGGATAAGAACAAGACCCCTCAGACAGCGATCGGGACCATCCCCGTTGATTCTATCTACACACCGGTAATTAAGGTCAACTACTCTGTCGAGAATACCCGCGTGGGCAATCAGACAGACTTTGACAAGCTGACCATCGAGGTGTGGACGGACAAGACCATCACGGCGCGTGACGCCGTATCGCTCGGCTCAAAGATCCTCTGCGACCACTTCACGCTGTTCACCGACCTTTCCGACACCGTGGGCAATCATCCCACCGTGGTCGAAAAGACCGAGACCCAGCGCGACAAGGTGCTCGAGATGACGATCGAAGAGCTGGATCTGTCCGTAAGAAGCTTCAATTGCCTCAAGCGTGCAAATATCAACACTGTTGAAGACCTGATCTCAAAGACTCAGGATGAGATGATCAAGGTCCGTAACCTTGGCCGCAAGTCTCTGGAAGAGGTAGAGCATAAGCTCGCCGCCATGGGGCTTTCTCTCGCGGACGAGGATAATGCCTAACTCTAATAAGGAGGAAATACCGAAATGCCCGGAACAAGAAAACTCGGCAAGCCGACCGACCAGCGCATGGCCATGCTCCGTCAGCAGGTAACTGATCTGCTGGACAAGGGCCGCATGGAGACCACTGTCACCCGCGCTAAGGAGATCGCGCCCATGGCCGAGAAGATGATAAGCCTTGGCAAGAAGAAGGATCTGGCGGCCTACCGTCAGGCTCTGAGCTTCATCACCCGTGAAGCTGTAGCCAAGAAAACCTTTGACGAGCTGTCTGTCAAGTACGCAGACCGCAACGGAGGTTACACCCGCATAACCCGCATCGGACCCCGCCGCGGCGACGCAGCGGAGATGGCGGTTATCGAGCTGCTGTAATTAAAATCCCCGACTCTGACGAGCCGAGGTCATAAGAAAGTACTATGTTTTAGAACCGGTATGGCTCAGGCCATGCCGGTTCTTATCATATAAAAATGCGCCGCGCAGAGCTTGCATCGGAGGGGATAAAGTGCTATTATTTTTGACAATGAAGCTTAAGCATAAGACGAGTATACGAACCCGTTTTTAAGCGGATATTGTCGGCACAGGCTGCGTTTCGCTCAATCACAAGGCGACAGCCTTCCTCAATCGCGAAGCCTTGCCTGTACCAACACTCTCTCGCTTAAAAATCTTCGACCTCTGCAAATGGATTTTTGTTCTTTATCAAGGCAGAGGACGCAGGAATACTCGCGTATTGCAAGGACGATAACGAAGATAAAGGGCAAAAAGACTTTGCAGAGGCGAGTTCGTATGCTCGCCTTATGCTTAAAAAGAGGTTGCGTTATGCATGACGATTTGACAAAGCAGGATATTGAGAAGATGCAGGCGGAGCTTGACTACCGCCAAAAGGAGCTAATGCCGGAGCTTATAGAGGAGGTCAAGCGCACGCGCGCATTCGGCGACCTGAGCGAGAACTTTGAATACAAGGAGGCCAAGCGCGCCAAAAACCGCAACGGCAGCCGCATACGCTATCTTGAGAACATGATAAAATCTGCGCGGATAATAGATTCCGACTCCGCCGACGACGAGGTGGGGCTGTACGACAAGGTGGAGATATACATTCCCGAGGACGACGAGACGCAGATAATACAGGTCGTGACGACCATACGCACAGACCCGCTCAAGGGGCTTATCAGCCGCGAATCGCCGTTCGGAAGGTCGGTTTTAGGTAAAAAGGTCGGAGATAAATTCACGGTGCAGGTCAGCGACAGCTACAGCTATGAGGCCGTGATAAAATCCATCACAAAATGCGAGGACGACGGCTCGGCGCCCATACTGCAATACTGAACACACAGCTTCAACGACAAAATCAGGTGAGGAATTTCAAATATTATTTTTCGACAGTCTGAGGGAGACGCTTTTTGAGCGTCTCCCTTTAAGTGTGTCTATTAATCATTATGCTAATGCGATAAGCGCCAAAATGAGCATATGCAGGGGATAGAAAGTGTAAAAGGCGTATTTGACGGCCTTGCCGTGGGGGCCCTGCGTGCCGTTATACATCCAGATGAAGATGAGCGCGAGCACCGCAAAGCCCTGCTGCGGGAAATCGAAGCTCATGCCGCCGAGCGAAAGCGGCATTTCCAGCCCGCCTATCATCTCAGCGTTTATTATCCAAAGCCCGACAAGCTGTCCGAGCCGCAGATACCAACGGCTGCCGCGGAAAAGATAAAAGGTCACGACGGTCAGGACACCGTAGCCGTAATAGTCGAGCATGAAAATGCTGCCGAGCAGGAAAGAGACGATAACGATCATGATCGCGCCGAGTATGCGCATTGCGCACAGGCAGCCGTCGGTGAGCTTTCCAATAAAATACACGGTTATAAGCCCCAGCAGCAGCGTCCACATGACGTTCTGGTGGAAGGGATACAGCAAGCCTCCGCCGACCATGAGGTTAAATGGCACCTCGGAGACAAGGGCGAACACAAGCAGGCGCAGCATATATTTTTTGACGCTGCGGGTGTGGTAGTAGCCCTCGACTATCATGAAGGCGAAGATGGGAAACGCGAGCCTGCCGACGCAGGTGAGCCACATATTGTCGGGAACGACGGTCGCCCACATGTGATCCATGAGCATGAACGCCATTGCGAGGATGTGAAGCCCAAATGAGCTGATGCCCGCCCTGTTTTCGACGGGAGAGAGCTTATTGCCCATCGGCAGTTTCAAACAGCTCGGGGAACATTGCGTGCGCGATAGTCTCGATAGTCAGCGCACTGCGCATTCCCGGCATGACGTTCTCGAGCGGAAGCTCTATGATGCGGCCGTTGCGTATGCAGTCGAGATTCGAGAGGATGGGGTCTGCCTTGAGCGCGGCAAGCTTATCGTCAAAGCTTGAGCCCTTGTAGTCGTGGATAATTATGTAGTCGGGGTTTGAGGCGAGAACGTCCTCACGGCTCACGGCGTCCCAGGGCTTTGAGAGCTCCGCAAAAACGTTCACGCCGCCCGCGCTTTCAATGTAGGCAGTCTCAATGTTGCCGCCCCCGGCAGTGTAAACCTGCTCGCCGATGAGACTGTCGAGCACGAGCACCTTTTTAGGCTCGGCATCGCCAAGAGCCTCGGTCACGGCGTCGATGCGCTCTGTCTCGGACTTTATAAGCTCCTCGGCGTCAACGCCGAATATGCGGCCGAGATCGCGCAGCTCGCCCCACAAATCGTCGAGTGTGGCGGCCTCGCTGACAAATACGGTGATGCCCGCGCTCTCAAGCTCCGCGATGCTGAGCTTATCGCCGAAAATCCAACTGCTGGCGTAGATGAAATCGCAGCCGCTGTCAGTTATATCTTTAAGCGTCGGGTAGCCCTCGAAAAGCGTGGGGATGCCGTCGACGGCGTCTTTAAGCTCCGGCAGCTCGCCCTGGGAGTGGTTTTCCATGAACTTGCCCACAACGCGCTCGGCAAGACCCAGCGCGCAGAAAACCTCCGTGCAGTTCGGGCCCGCGGTCACGACCTTTTCGGGCATCTCCGAGACGGTGACGCTTTTGCCGTGGTTAATAAAGGTAACCGGCGTGTAGTCGGGCACTTTTTCGGTCGGCTCGGGAGTGGGCTGCGGCTCAGGCTCGCCGCAGGCGCAAAGCGCAAATATCATGCAGATGCAGAGAACAAAAGATATAAGTCGTTTCATTGCGTATAGCTCCTATGCTTTGGATTTTATGCAGCCTCCGGCGGCCTTGATCGCGGCCTTGGCCAAAAGCGCGGTCGGGTCTATAAAATGTCTGCCGGGGCGGTCGGAAAAGACTAATGGCAGTTCTGTGCAGCCGAGTATGAAAGCCTCGGCGCCGCGCCGCGCCATATCGTCAAGGGCAGAGTCTAAAGCGGAGGTGTCGGCTTCTTTCCCGGCCTTGACCTGCTCGTAGATGAGCCGCATGAGCGCCTCCTGAGAGGCACTGTCGGGGTATATAAGCTCTATACCGCTGCCGTCAAAGGCTTTGTCATAAATGCCGCTGCGCACAACGCCGTCGGTCGCAAGAAGCCCCAGCCGCTTGCAGCCGGAGCCGCGCGCGGCCTCGACAAGTACGCTGAGCATGTTTATAACGGGCAGGCGGCTTCGCTTTTGAAGCTCGTCGTAATAATAATGCGCGGTGTGGCAGGGCAGGAGCAGGATGTCAGCGCCGGCGTCTGCGAGCCGCTCCGCCGACTCTGCCATGAACCTCAGCGGCTCATCGCTGCCGGAAAGAATTGACTTTGTGCGGTCGGGTATATCCGTGTTATTATCTATAAGAACATGCAGATGCTCGCTGTCGCACTTAGCGTCGGTCAGCTCTATTATCTTTATAAACAGGTCGGCGGTGGCCATAGGCCCCATGCCGCCTATTATTCCCAACACTTTTCTCTCGTGGATCATTTCATACTCCATTTTGCCGCAGTGTGTTACTGCAATTATTTAAATAATATACCACGACAGAGCGGGCAATTCAACCGGGGCTTTGTTAACAAAAAATTGTTGAGAGCGGGATAAATGTGTGATATCATATGTATTTGTCGAATTGGGCGTAATAATATCGGAGGTGTATCCGTATGGAAGAAACCGTTATTGTTGAAGAAAATAGAGAAGAGACGAAAAAACGCTCCGGAAGCGGGAGACACAGAAAACCCGAAAAGCCGAAAAAGAGCCGCAAGGGGCTTATAATTGCGCTTGCGGTGGTGCTGGCTTTGGCGATCATAGCGGCGCTTGTGGTGTTCGTGCTGTACGGCGGCATGCATATGTTCCTCAAGGCCGAGCTTGGCGAGGGCGCTCCGACGGCGTCGGAGTTTTTGAAGGGCGACGGCGAGGCAAGCTACATAGGCGAGCCTGACGTGAGCGTAACCGAGGAGGGCAGCTATGTCCTCAAAATAAAGAGCGACGGCAGGGTTCGTCCTGTGCTGCTTGTAGTCAGGGACACCAAGGCCCCCGAGGGCGAGAGCGCGGACGCGTCTATCACCATCGACGATGAGTCCATGAAGCCCGAGGATGCGCTCAAGGACGTGGATGATGCCTCGGAGTACACCGTCAAATGGCTCAGCGAGCCTGAGTACGGCAAGGCAGGCGAGTATGACTGCAAGATAGAGCTTAAAGACGCGCACGGCAACTCCCGCACCGTGGAGACAAAAATCGCGGTGCTCGGCGCCGTTGACGTTCTCAAGCATGAGTTAGGCCAGCCCCGTCCGCAGCTTTCTGACTTCATGGTCGTTGAGAGGGACGATGCGGAATTCGTGACCGACCTCGACGATATAAGCTGGGATGAGCTTGGCGACAGCACCGTTGAGATAAAATTCGACGGCAAGACCTACAGCTCGACCCTGAGAATTGAGGACACTACAGCGCCCGTTCCCGACCTTGTGCCGCTGGCGGTACTTCCGGACGCCGAGCCCGAGGCATCCGAGCTTGCCGTAGGCTGCGACGATGCGGGTAAGGTTAGCTATGAATTTGAAGCCGAGCCGAATCTCTCCAAGGTGGGCACAGTCGAGTGCAGCGTCAAGGCGACCGATGAGGCCGGAAACAGCACGGAGGCAAAGGGGAAGATCCTTGTGTGCGACGCGCTGGCGGAGTTTGAAGCGTCAAACGAAACGCTCAGCGAGAGCGCGGTTTTGGAGCAGATAGGCTCGGATTACGCGGGCTATAAAATGGAGAGCGAGCCGTTTGAGCTCAACAGCCTCGGCGCGCATGCCGTGACCTTTACAAAGGGCGAGGAAAAAATAACGGTAGGCGTCACCGTAAAGGACACCACCGCACCCGCCGCCGAGGGCATCGACTGCCCGTGCAGCACCGGCTACTACTGTCAGCCGATAAAATTTATCACAAATGTTGTCGATGTAAGCCCTGTTAAGGCGAGATTTGTAAACGAGCCGGACTGGAGCGCCGAGGGCGAGCAGGAGGTTGAGATCATCGTCTCCGACCGCTCGGGAAATGAGACGACGGTAAAGGCAAAGGCGGTAATATCCCCCGACGAGACAGCCCCCGTTATTTATGCTGCGCGCGACCGCTACTGCTATGTGGACGAGGCCGTTGCGTATTTCAAGGAGGTCTTTGCCGAGGATAACGCAGACCCCGACGTGGAGCTGACGGTCGATAAATCCAAGGTTGACCCAAAAAAGGCTGGCGAGTACGACGTGACATATACTGCGACCGATCACGAGGGCAATGAGAGCAGTGTCACGGTAAAATTCACCTTTATAGAGAAGAAGATAAGCGACGAGCAGCTTGACAAAGAGGTCGACAGAGTTTTAGGCGAGATCCTCACCGATGACATGAGCCTTGAGCAGCAGGCAAGAGCGATATACGACTACTGCTACAAGAACATCACCTACTGGGGAACCTCCGACAAGACAGACTGGAAATCCGAGGCCTACCGCGGCCTTACCGAGGGCGTGGGCGACTGCTTTACCTTCTACTCGGCAAGCTATGCCCTGCTCCAGAAGACCGAGTGTCAGGTGCTCAGCGTTGAGCGCTTAAACGGCGCAACGCAGCATTTCTGGTGTCTTGTGAATCTCGGCAGCGGCTGGTATCACTTTGACACCTGCAATGTCGGCCCTCAGCATCTGTACTGCTTCATGAAAACAAGCGAGGAGCTGTCGCAGTACAGCGGCCAGTATTGGCGCTTTGACACAACGCTTTATCCCCCGGTGGAGACTATACCCTACGCGATGGAAAACTGATAATGAAAAACATCCTTGAATTTCTTGAAAATACCGCGCCGAGGCTTGGAGATAAAACGGCTTTCGCGGACGAGAGCGGGAGCCTGAGCTTTGATAAGCTTATGCACCTTGCGCGCGCGGGCGGAAGCTTCCTCTTAGGGCGTGGGATATACAGGCAGCCGGTCGCGGTGTTTATGGACAAATCCCCGCGCACGATAGCCGCGTTCTTCGCGGTCATCTACGCCGGGTGCTGCTATGTGCCGCTCGAGCGCGGCATGCCGCTGCACAGGCTTCGCATGATTTTGCAGCGCCTCCAGCCGCAGGCGATAATATGCGACGATGCCTCCGCTCCTGTCGCCAATGATCTTGGCTGGGACGATAAGGTCATTGACAGCAATGAGCTGTTTGCGGCAGAGATCGACGATGAAGCCCTTGCAGCTATCCGCCGCCGCCAGATCGACACAGATCCCGCGTACATAGTCTTTACATCCGGCAGCACCGGCGTGCCAAAAGGCGTTACCGCCTGCCACCGCTCGGTTATAGACTACGCCAACGCGCTGTGCCCGGTTATAGGAGCGTCGGAAGACAGCCGCTTTGCCATGCAGGTGCCGCTGTATGTGGACGCCTGCATGAAGGAGATACTCTCGGTCATAAAATGCGGTTCGACGGCGTTTTTAATGCCGCAGAGCCTGTTCATGTCGCCGCTGAGGGTGCTGGACTTTTTAAACAGATATGAGATCAACACGATTTGCTGGGTCGCCTCGGCGCTGACGCTCGTGTCCGGGCTGGGCGCGTTTGAGGAAGGCCGCCCCGAGCACATGAAAACAGTGTGCTTCGGCAGCGAGGTGTTCCCCGTAAAGCAGCTTCACCTCTGGCAGAAGGCCTGTCCGGAAGCCCGGTTTATAAACTTCTACGGCCCGACTGAGGCGACGGGAATGTCCTTTTACTTCAACGTTGACCGCGACTTTGCCGAGGGCGAGGCGATCCCGGTCGGCAGACCCTTTGACAACACGGACTTCTTCCTCCTGCGCGAGGACGATACGGAAGCTCCGGCCGGCGAGCCGGGCGAGATATGCATACGCGGAACCGCCCTTTCCCTCGGCTACTTCGACGACCCCGAGCGCACCGCTGCGGCGTTCACGCAAAATCCGCTCAACCCCCACTACCCGGAGACGGTATACCGCACCGGAGATATCGGCAGGCTAAACGAGCGCGGGGAGCTTGTGTTCATATCCCGCAAGGACAGCCAGATAAAGAACATGGGTCACCGCATCGAGCTTGGCGAGATCGAAAGCTGCGCCTGCCTGTGCGGGGGCGTTGAGAGCGCCTGCTGCGTATTTATAAAGGAAAAAAGCAAGCTGTATCTGTATTATATGGGCACAGCCGACGAAAAAAGCGTGCAAAAGCACCTGCGAAAGGAGCTTCCGAGGTACATGGTGCCGACAAAGCTATATCGCATGCAGACGCTGCCCCTGCTGCCCAACGGAAAAATAGACAGAAAATCACTGATAGATATGGAGAGATAAGCATGGACGAAATTATTGAGATTCTGAACGGTCTCGGCCTTGACGCGGACATTGAGCACTGCACGAGCCTTGTTGACGACGGGATACTTGCAAGCCTTGATATCGTCAGCATAATCGCCGAGCTTTCCGACGTTTTTGACATCACCATTCCGGCGCGCGACATCGTCCCGGAGAATTTCAACTCCGCCGAGGCCATGCTGAACATGGTAAACCGCCTGCTTGACGATTAAGCCGTGCTGTTCACATCCTATGGCTTCATAGCCTTTCTAATAGCGCTTTTCGCGCTGTATTACATCATTCCCAAGCGCTTTCAGTGGCTTCTGCTCTTAGCGGCGAATATCCTGTTTTACGCCTGCGCGGGCTGGCAGGGGCTGTGCTTCATGGCGGCGACGGTTATCGTCTCCTGGGCGGCTACAAACCTCATGGGCGCGTCGCTGAAAAAGCAAAAGGCGTATCTTGCCACGCCGGAGGCAAAGGCGCTGCCGCGCGAGGAGCGCAAGGCTTATAAAAAGGCTCGGGAAAAGGATAGAAAGCGCATATTTGTGGCAGCGCTTATCGCCGATATCGGCATACTCGCCGCGCTCAAATATACAAACTTCCTGATAAACAATGTAAATTCCCTGTTTTCCGCGGGAATCGGCAATGTCGATTGGGTGCTGCCGCTCGGCATATCGTTTTACACCTTCCAGACGGTCAGCTACGTTATCGACGTGTACTGGGAGAAGGTCGAGCCGGAGCGAAATATCCTTCGCGTTGCGCTGTTTACATCGTTTTTCCCCCTGCTGATACAGGGCCCCATATCCCGCTTTGGGGATCTGAGCGAAACGCTGTTTGCAGAGCACAAGGCGGATTTCAAGCAGATATCCTTCGGCATCCAGCGCATACTGTGGGGCTATTTCAAAAAGCTCGTCATTGCCGACAGGCTGCTTGTCGCGGTAACGGCGCTGTGCGGCGACCCGGCGGCGTACTCGGGCGCATATGTGTTCATAGGCGCTGTGCTGTACGCGGCGGAGCTTTACGCCGACTTCACCGGCGGTATCGATATCACCATCGGCATCGCTCAGGTGCTTGGGATAAGCGTTAAGGAAAACTTCCTGCGCCCGTATTTCTCGCGCAATATCACTGAGTACTGGCGGCGCTGGCATATCTCCATGGGCACATGGTTCAAGGACTATATCTTCTATCCGCTGTCGGTCGCACCGTGGCTTCTGCGCCTGAGCAAATCCGCGCGCCAAAAAATATCCGACGGCTTCGGCAGAAAACTGTCAGTGTATATCTCCACCATCGTCACATGGTTTCTCACCGGCCTATGGCACGGCGCCGCGTGGAACTTCGTCGTGTGGGGACTGCTCAACGCATTTTTCATTCTGCTTGCCGAGGAGATAAAGCCGCTCTCGCAGCGCTTCCGAGCAAGGCACGAGGGCCTTACAGCAGGCTTTGGCTACAGAGTGTTTGAAACCCTGCGCACCTTCCTGCTCATGTGCTCCCTGCGCATTTTGGACTGCTACAGGGACGTCGCGGTGTCGTTCAAAGCCTTTTGGTCAGTGTTTACGACAAATAACTGGGCGGAGGCATTTTCCGGCGAGCTTTTAAATCTCGGCCTCGGTGTCGGGGACTACATAGTCGCGGGCTTGGGCGTTGCGCTTATGTTCACTGTGAGCTGCGTTCAGGAGAAATGCGGCAGCGTGCGGGAGCTTGCATGGAAAAAGCCCGCAGTTTCGTATGTGCTGTTTGGCGCGCTTGCGATAGTGATTTTGGTGTTCGGCGCTTACGGCGTCGGCTACGATTCAACACAGTTTATCTATAACCAGTTTTGAGGATAAGCGATGATAACAAAATCCCGCAAAAAACTGCATATTGTGTGCATAGCCGTGTGCCTTATCGTTCTTATCGCAGCGGTGTGGCTGCTCGGCAGGCTTTTTGAGCCTAAGTATATGTCCGGCGTGCTCGAGGGCGCGATGACGGCGGAGTACTATGACGAGGTGACACCGCACGACGTTGTGTTCATCGGCGACTGCGAGGTGTATGAAAATTTCTCACCCGTCACGATGTGGGAAGAGCAGGGGATAACGAGCTATATTCGCGGCTCTGCCCAGCAGCTTATCTGGCAGTCGTACTACCTGCTTGAGGAGGTATTTGAGCGGGAGTCGCCGAAGGTAGTTGTGTATAACGTGCAGTCAATGAAGTACGACAGTCCCCAGAGCGAGGCATATAACCGCATGACGCTCGACGGCATGCCCTTATCCAAGATAAAGCTCGACGCGATAAAGGCGTCCATGACAGATGACGAGGAGCTTATAAGCTATCTTGTGCCGCTGCTGCGCTATCACTCCCGCTGGTCTGAGCTTTCCGCCGAGGATTTTGAATATATCTTCAGCCGCGACAAGGTCACGGTCGCGGGATATCTCATGCGCGCGGACGTAAAGCCCATGACGAAGCTGCCCGCGGCGCCCGTGCTCGAGGACGCAACGATAGGCGATACCTGCTGGGAGTACCTTGACAAAATACGCGAAACGTGCGATGCTAACGGGGCGACGCTTATTCTGATAAAATCGCCCAGCCTCTGGCCGCACTGGTACGATGAGTGGGACGAGCAAATAAGCGATTACGCCAATAAATACGGCCTTGATTATATTAATTTCCTGCCTCTGTCGGATGATATCGGCATTGATATGCAGACCGACACCTATGACGGCGGCCTGCACCTGAATGTCTACGGTGCGCAGAAGCTGTCGGCGTATTTCGCAAATCTGCTGAGCGAGGACTACGGCGTCCCCGACCGGCGGGATGATGCGGATATTTCCGCCGACTGGGCGGAAAAGACCGGGGCATACTATGAGCTTTTGGCCGCCCAAAAGGCGGAGCTTGAGGAATACGGCTATCTCAAAAGCTGGACTTTAGGAGAATGATTATGAAAAAAACCACTGCGCTTGTGCTTGCGATACTCATGATTTTTGCGCTTTGCGCCTGCGGGAACGATAAGCCCGCGCCAGACAAAACCGATGATAATGACGTGGCTTCATCTTCGCCCGATTACGGCGAGCTGTACTACGTCTCGGGCGATGTGAAATTCGGCATCATGGATGCTGCCGAGCCCGTGCTGGAGGCTCTCGGCGAGCCGCAGGGCACCTTTGAGTCTGATAGCTGCGCGTATCAGGGCAAGGACATGTTCTATTACTACGACGGCTTTGAGATCATGGTAAACGACGTTGACGGCACTGAGCGCATAACCGGCATCACCCTTGCCGATGACACCGTTTCAAACCCGCAGGGCGTGAAGATAGGCATGGATATGACCGAGGCGCTGGCTCTCATGAGTGAAACGAACCTTCAGGCTACGCAGTCGGGCGATGTTTATAAATTCGTCTGCGGCTCTACCATGCTCCGGCTCAAGGCCGGCGAGGACGGCGCGGTTTCCGCTGCCGAGTACTGCGTTGCGGCAAATCAGGAGGATTGAGCGATATGAGTAAATATGTCCCCATGAGCGCGGAAGCGGCTTTCGCGGATATCGAGTCGATAATGGGCTCGGATGAGAGCACGCTGGAAAAGGCCAAAAAGCTGTGCTATAAGGGCACTGTGTGCTACGATAATAATGACGATATCCCCGCCGCCGCGTATTATGACGAGGCTCTGGCAACGGGTGTTTTGACGGATGATAATCTTTATGAGATACAGTTTCGCTGCGGCGTGAGCTATGCCGAACACGACGGCAAAAAGTCGGTCGATATGCTCAAAAAAGCCGCCGAGGGAGGACACGTCAAGGCAATGCTGAATCTTGCCGTGTGCTACCTGCGGGGTAAGGGCACGGCGAAGAATGAGAAGGAATGCTTCGCGTGGGCGCAAAAAGCCGCCGAGATGGGCGACGTGGAGGCGATGTACCTTTGCGCCGTGTGCCTTGAGGACGGTGTCGGCACAGTTAAGGATGATACCGCGTCCTTCGTGCTCATGAAGCGCGCTGCTGAGGGCGGTATCGTTGACGCTATGTACAAGACCGCTATCAACCACGACAGAGGGAACGGCACCTTCCCAAATCCCAAGGAGGCGTTCGAGTGGTTCAAAAACGCGGCCGAGATGGGTCATCCCGACGCTATGCACGACCTCGGCGCCTGCTACGCAAACGGCGAGGGAACCGTCGCCGACCCATCCGAGGCGTTCCGCTGGATGAAGCTTTCAGCCGATAACGGCAATGTTGACGCCATGCGCATCGCCGGAGGCTGCTATTATAACGGCTTCGGCGTTAAGGAAAACCCCAAAAAGGCGTTTGAGCTGTTTAGGAAAGCCGCAGAACTCGGCGATGTTGACTCAATGCGCCTTGTTGCCGACTGCTACGCGATCGGCAGCGGCACAAAGGTAAACCGCGCCGAGGCGGAAAAGTGGTATCGCACAGCCGCCCAGAACGGCGATATAGATTCGCGCGAAATGCTGGGTGAGCTGGAAAATTGAAAACGCTCCAACCTGATATGCACCCTAAAAGAGCCTAACTTTTAGGGTGCATATCATTTATCGGGTGTTTTCCATTCTAATCGGCAAGGTTGATAATCCTCAATCCGTGCTTTTTCGCGTAGTCTACGGTGTATGCTGTACCTCCGGTGGATTTTGTCAAATAGCATACGCAAAAGCCACTATTATCTATAAGGTGGCGATTTCTCTTTTGCATACAGCCGTCGTAATAATGCTCCGATGTATATGTAACCTTATCCGCTTTACTTAGGATTTGATTGTATATTTTTTTGTCCTTATCAGGCCAATTGCGGGTCTGCTCCTTACACGGCAGTACCAAAATAAGATATATGTTCGGATACGTCTTTTTTAAATGCAAAATCGTCAATGCCGCTAACGTATCAAATCCAAGTGCCCCTCCCGCCGCAAAATAACGTACACCCCCGAGTATAAGTCGTACGACTTCAGCCTCAAGGCGTTTCTGGATTTTGCGTCGTTCGGATAACGGTATACTTCTGTGTCCTGTAAAACAACAGGTTTGGTTTTTCATATCAGCACCCCTCGTATGCTCAAACGTATTCGCATAGCGAATCTATATTTAGCATACAATAAAACATATGCTTATTACAAGAGGTGATTTGCGATATGTCAGATTTTATTCCAAAGCAGTACAAAAAAGATCCAATCACAATTCGTGTCGATTTTGAAAAATTAGAAAGAATAGATAAGTTAGCGGCAGAATATAATCTGAGCAGAAGCGAATTTATTAATCAATGCATAAACTATGCTATCGAGCATATGCCGCAGCAGGACGCTTGACAAGCTGCAATATTGATAACGAAAAAACTCCGGTCGTCTGGCCGGAGTTTTTTTCTGTCGCTGCGGAATTATAAATAGTCGTTATTTTGTCGGTCGATTTTTACCGTGATGCGAGAGTTGAGAAACTGACGAGCAATGCTCGCCCCTACAATTCTGATATAGAGCGCGAGTGCAATAAAGATTAGCTGAAATATCATCGGTCGTGCTGACGCAATAGCGATTACCCAAAGCGTAGCAACGACAGGGAAAGGTTACCAGTAGCCGGAAATGCCGTCGGGGGCGAGCGGGCCATCCCGCTTGTCGTCTTTCTCGCGTTCCTTGCCTCTGTAATCACGGTAAGCAACGTTCTCCCGCTCCGGCAGACTGCCGCGCTCCTTAGCTGCATTTTTTGCATTTTTCTTTTTGGACATAAAAAACACCTCCCGTTTTATTGTGCGCACACGGGAGGTATATATGCAAAAACAGCAGCGGCGCGGCATTTTTTGCGGCGTCGCTGCTGTTTGCTGTCCGGGATATGCTCGACGACATCCTCGATGGGACAGTCAAGTATATTGCACAGGGTATCGAGTATCATGGTCTTGACGACCCGGTTGTCTCTCAGCCTCTGAAGCTGGGCTTTGTCGATACCATAATCCTTTATCAGCTTATATTGGCTGATATTTTTCTTTTTCATCGTCCGCCACAATGGGTCATAGCTTATCAACTCCGCCACCTCGCCTGTTTATAATATGGTGCGTGTATACACCATATTATAAACAGGCAAAGTCAATATGATTTTGCCTGTGAGAAGTTTTACCCCACGCCGAGCAGGAGGAGAACAAGACCGTAAAGGACGGAGGCGCCGACGCCGTATACTATGACGGGGCCCGCGATGATGAACATTTTAGCGGCGGTTCCGGTTACAAGACCCTCGGTCTTGAACTCAAGAGCGGGCGCGACGACGGAGTTTGCAAAGCCCGTGATGGGCACGAGGGTGCCGCCTCCGGCAAACTTTGCGAGCCTGTCGTATATCCCAAGCCCCGTCAGCGCGGCGCCGAGGAACACGAGCGTTATGCTGGTCGCGCTGGCGGCGTCGAGCTTACTGAGATCCGCGCACATATACAGATCCATGATAAGCTGACCCAAACAGCATATAAGCCCGCCAACGACGAAGGCTTTAAGCGCGTTTGCGCAGATATTCGAGCGCGGCTGATGTGTGTCGGAGTATTCCCTGTATTCATCATTTGTCATTTTCATAGGCACATCTCCAAAAAAATCTAAGAGTATCTTTCGATACTCTTAGATTATCCTTTTTTCTCGTGTTTATACTTACAGGTCAACGGTGAGATTGGCAACTCCGTTTTTCTCAAACTCTGCCATATATTCGTCCATCCTCGCTGTCAGCGCGCCAAGATCGTCGATGTCCTCGCCCAAATCGCGGCGCGACAGCTCCTCGGCGAGAATGTCGAAGAACACCGCGTCCTCGTAATCGGCGATGGCCTCGTGTATGCCCCCGTCCTCGTAGGCCTTGGAGGGGAAAACGTGACCGTGCCAGAGCTGTATGAGCGAGCGCATGCCGTTTTTCGCGCACAGGGAGAAAAGCTTCTCCTGCACGATGTCGTAGTCCTCAAAGCGGTCGGTCGCTCTGGTGGAGTTTAATATCCAGTTGCCGATGTATACCATATCAAGCAGCCTGCGAAATTCCTTGTCTGTCAGATCTATATTCAAAACCAAGCCTCCAATCGGGGAAATCTCTTCTTTCTATTATATCAGACTGCGCGTCCGCATTCCACTCTAATTTTTCCTTGTAATTTTGCGTGTTTTAGCATATTATATTAAAGTTACAATTAAAGTTACATCTGTGTTTTATATGGAGTAGTGTCTATGGACAACAGACCTGTTGGAATATTCGATTCCGGCCTCGGCGGGCTTACCGTCGTGCGCGTTCTCAGGCGGCTGATGCCGAACGAGCGCATAATATATTTCGGCGACACCGGACGTATGCCGTACGGCAGCAAATCGAGAGCGCAGATACGTCAGATAGCGAGCCAGAACATAAGCTTTGTGGAAGAAAAGGGCGTCAAGGCCATCCTTGCCGCCTGCGGGACGATATCCAGCAACGCGCCGGATATCCTGAGCGCGAATGAAACAAAGGCCATCGGCGTTCTCATGCCGGGCGCGAGGGAGCTTGCCGAAACGGGATTTGAAAGGCTCGGAGTTATCGCAACGCAGTGCAGCATCGAAAGCGGAGCATTTCAGAAGGAGCTTATGCGGTTGCGCCCGGACGCCGCAGTGACGGCTGTCGCCTGTCCGACTTTTGTTCGGATGATCGAGAGCGGAAGATACAGAGCCGACGATTTTGCTGTGCGAGAAACCGTTGCCTATAGCCTCAGACCGCTTAAAGAAGCGGGGGTGCAGGCGCTGCTTTTGGGCTGCACGCACTACGGGCTTATCGCGGAGGCTATAAGCGATTACTTAGGCGGGGACGTTGCGCTCATCGGCGCTGCCGACGCTTCGGCTCGAGTGCTCAAGGCGTATTTAGAGGCTGAGGATATGCAGGCCGAGGCCGGAGATGAGCAGTATTACACCAGCGGCAGCGTGGAGAATTTCACGACTTTCGCACCGTTGATGCTGGGCTATCAGCTCAGAAGCGGCGTGAAGTATGTCGAGCCATTCCCGCTGGAGGAGGAGCAATGAACGCAGTTATCACAATAACGGGTATGATGGGTATAAGCCAGCCCGACGCGGACACCGTCGAGCTTGTCACCGACGGGATATACTGCCGCACAGAGAACGGCTATCAGGTGCGCTATCTTGAGAGCGAGATAACGGGGCTCATGGGTACCGCCACCACGGTCGATATAAACCCGGATGAGGTCATCGTTGAGCGCAAGGGCGTGCTCAATTCAAAAATGGTGTTCAGAACGGGCGAGAAGATGAACTTTCTTTATGATACCCGATTCGGAGCCGCTACACTCGGTGTTGACACAAGGAAGATTTATGCAGAATTTGACGACTGCGGCGGCGAGATGAGCATCGACTACGTTGTCGATATGGAGCACACGGTAGTCAGCAGAAATAAATTAAACATGAGCGTAAAGCTCAGAAGCTGAGAGGGAACGAAGATATGGCGAATATGATACAGATGGCGAAGGATCAGATAACGGAGCTTGTGAATAAGGCGTACCTTAAAGCCTCGGAAAAGGGCGAGCTGCCCACGCAGCTTGAGCTCAAAGGCGGCGTCGAGATACCCAAGGACACCGCAAACGGCGACTACGCCGCAAACTTCGCGATGGCCAGCGCCAAGCTCTTTGGCATGCCCCCGCGCAAGGCAGCCCAGGCGCTGATAGATAATATGGAGCTTGAGGGAAGCTGGTTTGAGAGCGTCGAGATCGCAGGCCCCGGCTTTATGAACTTCCGCATGGGCGATAAATGGTACGGCGACGTGCTCAAAAACATCGCAGCCGAGGGCGCGGACTACGGCCGCTGTGATATCGGCGGGGGCAAGAAGCTGATGGTGGAGTTTGTCTCGGCAAACCCCACCGGCCCCATGCACATGGGCAACGCGCGCGGCGGCGTGCTGGGCGATGCGCTGGCCTCCGTGCTCGAGCGCGCGGGCTACGATGTCTGGCGCGAGTTCTATGTCAACGACGCCGGCAACCAGATAGAAAAATTCGCAACGAGCATCGAGGCGCGCTGCCTCCAGCTCGTAAACGGCGAGGATTCGGTGGAGTTCCCCGAGGACGGCTACCATGGCGACGATATAAAGGAGCTTGCGAGAGCGTTCTGCGAAAAATACGGCACGAGCTGGATAGATAAGAGCCGGGATGAGCGCCATAAGCTGATGGCGGACTTCGGCCTTGAAAAGAACCTGCCGAAGATGAAGTCCGACCTTGCCCGCTACGGCATAAATTACGACGAGTGGTTCTATGAATCGAGCCTGCACGAGAGCGGCTACGTCGCCGACAGCGTCTCAAAGCTCACCGACGCCGGATACACCTATGAAAAGGACGGCGCGCTGTGGTTGCACACCTCAAAGATACTCGGGGACAAGCTCCGCGCCGCCGGAAAGAGCGAGGAGGATATCGCCAAGCTTGAGCTGAAGGATGATGTCCTGCGCCGCGCAAACGGCTTCTACACCTATTTTGCCGCCGACATTGCGTATCACCGCAACAAATTTGAAAAGCGCGGCTTTGACAAGGTCATAAACGTCTGGGGCGCCGACCACCACGGCCATGTCGCCCGTCTCAAGGGCGCGATGGACGCGCTGGGGCTTGACGGGGAAAACAGGCTTGATATCGTGCTCATGCAGCTTGTAAAGCTCACGCGCGGCGGCGAGGTCGTGCGCATGTCAAAGCGCACCGGCAAGGCGATATCACTGTCTGACCTGCTCGACGAGATACCCGTTGACGCGGCGCGGTATTTCTTCAACTCCCGCCCGGAGTCGCCGGTCGAGTTTGACCTCGATCTTGCAGTGCGTCAGGACAGCGAAAACCCCGTGTACTATGTGCAGTACGCCCACGCGAGGATATGCACCATGCTCGCTGCTCTACGTGAGGAGGGACACGAGGTTCCGGCGGCGCAGGACGTGGATTTTGCTCTGCTCTCTGAGCCGCAGGAGCGGGAGCTTATAAAGCAGCTTGCCGCGCTGCCGGAGGAGATACGTCTTGCTGCGCGGGATTATGACCCCAGCCGCATCAACAAGTACGTCACCGAGCTTGCCGCGCGCTTCCACCGCTTCTACACCGCCTGCCGCATCAAGGGCGCGCCCGAGGGCGTGCTCGAAGCGAGGCTGTGCCTTGCCGATACGGTGCGCCTTGTGATTGCCGTGTCGCTGTCGATAATCGGCGTAAGCGCACCCCAAAAAATGTAGTCTTCGCCGGACGGGCGATCCGCATTGAAATCGGCGCGACTTTATATTGCGTCAGCACGGTAACATACGAAATGCAAAATTTATCCCCTCGGTTCTTTTGAACCGAGGGGATGCTTGCTTTTGCGGTTATTAAGAACCAAGAGATGCCGCAACTCTTACGAGAATGGTCGCTGCCTGACCGCGGTTTGCGGTGGCGTTGGGACGGAAGCTGCCGTCGGGGAAGCCCTGTATGATGCCAAGGTTTGCGCAGACGTTGACTGCCTCTCTGAAGGTGTCGGGAATGCTTGCGGAATCATAAAACCCGCAGTCGACCTTGAGCTCGTCGCTCGGCTCGCCGCCGGCGAGATCTTTCATAAGACGGTAGCTGAACGCCGCCATCTGAGCACGGGAAATGCTCTGGTTGGGGCGGAAGGTGTTGTCCTCGTAGCCGCTGATTATGCCTATGGCGACACCCCATTTAACGGCGTCCGTGAAGGGTGCGGGGATGGTGTTTGCGTCCTTGAAGCTTATATCCTTAAATGTGCCCACATCGGGCTTGCCGCACATGTTGTAGAGCATGGTAATGTACTGCGCGCGGGTGACAGTGTTCAGCGGCTTGAACGTGCCGTCGGGATAGCCGTTGACGATGCCCATGGCGTAACCGAGGGTAATCCACTCGCGGTAGCCGCTGTTGGCAATGTCGGAGAAAGGGTAATCCTTGGCGCAGAATACGGGAACGGATTCAAACACGTCGTTTCCGGGCTTGACTTCTATAGCGGACAACTGTTCGGGCGTTCCGTCGAAGTACACCAACTCAAGCGCATCGCAGCCGGCAAAGGCATTTTCATAGATCACCTTGATGTTGTCGGCAAATCTTACGCTCTTGAGAGAGGAGCAACCGCTGAAAGTATACTCCTGGATAGACTTGATGCGATTTGGCAGTACGACGGAGATAAGCGATGTGCAGTCTTTAAATGTATGGCTTCCCATAACATAAACATCGCTCGGAATATTAATATTGGTAAGACTCGAACAGCCGCTGAACGCTGTGCAACCAATACTTATGACGCTGCTTGGAATGTCGATTTTTTTGAGCCCGGAGCAGTTTTCAAATGCGCTGGATTCAATACGATCAACCCCGTTCGGAATTGTGATTTCGGTAAGACCGGTGCAGCCTGCGAACAGATTGCTCTCAATGGATGTGATCCCACTCGGCAGGGTGATCTCGGTAAGTCCAGAGCAGTCCCCAAATGCGAAGGCTCCAATTTCGGTAACGCTGTCAGGGATAGACACTTCCGTAATTGCCTTACATCCGCCAAACGCCGAGCCGTAGATGCTTGTCACGCCGTCAGCAATGATAACGGATTTGATGCTGTCGGTGAAATTCCATCTCCACGGATCATCATTCATCTCGCCCGTGCCGGTGATGGTCAGCACTCCCGCGTTATCGAGTGTCCAAGTGAGATCCTTGCCGCACTTGCCACTGTCAACGATCGTGCCGTCGGCCAGCGCGCTCACAGGCAGCAGCGAAACTACCATCAGCAGCGCCAGTATAAGGCTTAAAGTCTTCTTTTTCATTTTTCCCTCCTATTAATTTTTTCCAGATTTCTAAGGTGATTTCATAATAACAGAAAATGTCTGCCTTCACAACATAATTTTGTGAAGTATAGAAATTTGCCGATATAGCGCAAAAAGCTATTGTAATCATGGCTTTTCGGTGCTAAAATACATTTTTGTGCTGAATTATTATTAGGAGTTTGATTTTGATGAAAAAGCTCAGAAATGTTGCAATTATCGCCCACGTTGACCACGGCAAAACCACGCTGGTTGACGAAATGCTCAAGCAGAGCGGCGTTTACCGCGAAAATCAGGAGATCGTCGAGCGAGTCATGGACTCGAACGACCTCGAGCGTGAGCGCGGCATAACCATCATGGCCAAAAACACCGCCGTGCAGTACGGCGATACGAAGATAAATATTGTCGATACCCCGGGACACGCCGACTTCGGCGGCGAGGTCGAGCGCATCCTCAAGATGGTCAACGGCGTTATCCTGCTCGTTGACGCGGCCGAGGGTCCCATGCCCCAGACCCGCTTTGTGCTCAGCCGCGCGCTCGAGCTTGGCCACCGCGTCATCGTCGTCGTCAATAAGATCGACCGCCCCGACCAGCGCATACATGAGGTCATCGACGAGGTGCTCGAGCTTCTTATGGATCTTGACGCGACCGACGAGCAGCTCGATTCCCCGATGCTGTTCTGCTCCGGCAGACAGGGTACGGCGAGCTACTCCCCCGAGGTTCCCGGCACCGACCTCAAGCCCCTGTTCGAGACTATACTCGAGTACATCCCCGAGCCCGAGCAGGATCTTGACAGCCCATTCCAGATGCTCGTGTCGAGCGTCGACTACAACGAGTATGTCGGCCGCATAGCGATAGGCCGCATCGAGCGCGGCATTATAAAGCAGAATCAGGAGATCGAGGTCTGCAATTACCACAACCCCGACGCGGCTCCTGTAAAGGCCAAGGCCGTCTCGCTGTATGAGTTCGACGGGCTAAACAAGGTTCCCGTAACGGAGTCGGAAGCGGGCAATATAATCGCAATGAGCGGCATAGGCGACGTCACCATAGGCGACACGATATGCGCCAGGGGCGCGGCCGAGCCTCTGCCCTTTGTCAAGATCTCCGCGCCGACGCTGGAGATGACCTTCTCGGTCAACGACAGCCCCTTCGCCGGACGCGAGGGCAAGTTTGTCACCTCCCGCCAGATACACGATCGCCTCATACGCGAAACGCTCAAGGACGTATCACTGCGCGTGAGCGAGGTCGAGGGCGCGACAGACTCATTCAACGTCGCAGGCCGCGGCGAGATGAGCCTGAGCATCCTTATCGAGACCATGCGCCGCGAGGGCTATGAATTCCAGGTATCGCCTCCGCGCGTGCTGTATCAGGAAATAGACGGCGTGCTGTGCGAGCCGGTAGAGCGCGTGGTAATCGACGTGCCCTCGGACTACATGGGCGCTGTTATGGAGAAGCTCGGTGCGCGCAAGGGCGAGTTTATCGAGATGATACCCGTCGGAAACCGCGTGAAGCTCAGCTATCTCGTGCCCTCCCGCGGGCTTTTCGGCTACCGCAACGAGTTCCTCACCGACACCAAGGGCGAGGGCATCATGGCCTCCGTCTTTGAAAAATACGAGGCGTACAAGGGCGATATCGCCCGCCGCAACACCGGTTCGCTCATCGCGTTCGAGACCGGCGAGGCCGTCGCCTACGGCATATGGAACGCGCAGGATCGCGGCGCGATGTTCATAACACCGGGCACCAAGGTGTACGCGGGCATGGTCGTCGGCGTCTGCCCCAAGAGTGACGACGTCGCGGTGAATGTCTGCCGCACAAAGCACCTGACGAATACCCGCGCCTCCGGCTCGGACGAGGCGCTGCGCCTCATTCCGCCGCGCCAGCTCAGCCTTGAGCAGTGCCTTGAGTTTTTGGCCGACGATGAGCTGCTTGAGGTCACACCCAAGAACCTGCGTCTGCGCAAGAGCATACTTGACCACAGCCTGCGTATGAAAACAGTTATGCGCAACAGATAATAATAAGAAAGCCGTCATAGTCTCTTTTAGACTATGACGGCTTTTTGTATGCGTGTTATTCGTCGGAGCCGAGGCTTGCCGCGACTCTTACGAGGATGGTCGCTGCCTGACCGCGATTCGCGGTGGAGTTGGGACGGAAGTTGCCGTCGGAGAAGCCCTGTATGATGCCAAGGTTTGCGCAGACGTTGACTGCCTCCCTGTGGACATTTGGAATGCTGGCCGAATCCTTGAAGCTGCAGTCGGCCTTGAGCTCGTCGGTCGGTTCGCCGCCGACGATAAGCTTAATAAGACGGTAGCTGAACGCGGCCATCTCGGCGCGGGAAATGTCCTTGTTGGGGCGGAAGGTGTTGTCGCCGTAGCCGTTTATCACGCCCATTGCAACGCCCCATTTGACCGCGTCCATGTATGACGCGGAGATGGTATTCGTGTCATTGAAGTTGACCTCATAGCCGCTCGCATCGGGCTTGCCGCACATGTTGTAGAGCATGGTGACGTACTGTGCGCGGGTGACCGGATTGTTCGGGCGGTAAGTGCCGTCGGGGTAGCCGTTGATGATGCCCGCAGCCTGACCGAGGGAGATGTACTCGCGGTAGCCGCTGTCGGCAATGTCGGTGAAGGGGTAGTCGAGAGCACAGTAAACGGTGACATTATCGAGCACATCGTTGCCGTCCTCAACACCTATCACTGCCAACTGCATTTCGGTTCCGTCGAAGTATATTTCCTTGAGCGCGTCGCAGCCGTAAAAGGCAAAATCATAAATGAATTTTACGCTGTTGGGGAAGCTAACGCTTTCGAGGGATGAGCATTCGTAGAAGGTGTATCCGTCTATAAAGTCGATCCTGCCTAAAATGACAACGTTTTTAAGCTCTTTGCATCCGTAAAATGCGCTGCTGAAAACGCTCGTCACGCCGCTTTCAATGACTACAGACTTGATGTCGTTCGTGTGATTCGACCTCCACGGAGCGCTGGTTATATTTCCCGTGCCGGTGATGGTAAGAACGCCTGCGTCATCGAGCGTCCATGTGAGGTTATCGCCGCACTTGCCGCTCTGAACGGTGTTTGCGGCAAAAGCGCTCACAGGCAGCAGCGAGAATACCATCAGCAGCGCCAGTACGAGGCTTATTGTTTTCTTCTTCATTTTTATCCTCCTATTGTTTTTTTGTGAGTTTAGTTTAATTATATCAGCCGCAGCCGATCCGTTCAAGAACAAAATTGCATTTTATGTAAAAACTAAAAACACCCACGCGCTGATTTAGACAGGCCGTAGGGGCGAGCATCGCTCGTCCGGCGGCGGCTGCCGCAGAGCGATTCGTTTTTAGAATGGCAGTAATCTTTATTGCGTCAGCACGACCGTAAAGATTGGATATTATCGTTATGTTTCAATGTATATAATCGGGCTGTCGCAAAAGCGATTATTTGAAGACTTAATGCGAATCGCCCCTCCGGCGAGGAGCGGACGAGCAATGCTCGCCCCTACGATTGAATTGGAAAAAAGAAAAAACGGAGGCAGTCATTTCGATTGCCTCCGAAATTCTTATGTGCATTAATTGGGTGCGCGAGTGCAATAACGATAAATTCCAATGTTACCGGTCGGGCTGACGCAATAACGACAACTCTAAGCGGCGCAACGGATTAAATACACAGCTCGGCGGCGGTTTTTGCCGCGAGAGCAGCGTTATTGAGAACAAGCTTTATGTTGCTCTCGAGCGAGTCGCCACCGGTGAGCTCGACGACCTTCGCCAGCAGGAAGGGGGTGGTCTCCTTGCCGTGAATGCCCTGCTCGCGGCTTTCCTTCATCGCCTGATCTATGGCCGCGTCGATGACCGCCTTGTCCATGGCGTACTGCTCGGGGATGGGATTGGTGACGAGCATTCCGCCCTTCATGCCAAGCTCCTTCTGAGCCTTGAACATGCCCGCAAGCTGCTCGGGGGAATCGGCTCTGTAGTCGACGCCGAAGCCACTGTGCCTTGTGTAGAACGCGGGCAGCTCGTCTGTGCCGTAGCCGATGACGGGGACGCCCTTGGTCTCGAGATACTCAAGCGTCAGACCGAGATCGAGGATGCTCTTTGCACCGGCGCAGACTACCATGACGGGAGTGCTCGCAAGCTCCTCAAGGTCGGCGGAAATGTCCATTGTGGTCTCCGCGCCTCTGTGAACGCCGCCGATGCCGCCGGTTGCAAAGACGCTGATACCGGCCATGTGCGCGATTATCATTGTTGTAGTGACGGTGGTCGCGCCGTCCTTACCTGCGGCGACGAGCGCTGCAAGGTCGCGGCGGCTCGCCTTTGCGACGTTGCGTCCGGACTTGCCAAGGTATTCGATCTCCTCATGGCTCAGACCGGCCTTGAGCCTGCCGCCGATGATGGCGATGGTCGCGGGGACCGCGCCGTTGTCGCGTATGGTCTGTTCGACAAGAAGCGCTGTCTCAACGTTCTTGGGATATGGCATGCCGTGGGAGATAATGGTGCTCTCAAGCGCAACGACGGGTTTGCCGCTTGCGAGAGCTTCCGCGACTTCGGGTGCGATGTCAAGATATTTGTTCATGTTTTTTGCTCCAATCCTGTTTGATATTGCAGCCGCCTCACGAGAAGAAATCCGTGGTGCTGAGGTAAGCTGCGATGTTTGTGACAATGCCGTGCTCGAAGCTGAGCTCTACGGTGATATTGCCCTTGACTGCGCGGCAGGAGTTGAGGCCGCCGCCGACCATTTTGAAGTTGTCGTCGAGCAGAACGGTTTTCGCGTCCAGCTCATCGCCGCCGACGCGGATGCCCATGACGGAATAGTACTTTTCCGAGGAGGAAAAGCCCACGACCTTGTAGCTGCCGAGCTCTGCGTCCGGATGCCTGCCGAGATAGTATTTCGTATCGGTGCCGATGCCGACTATGCCCTCGCCCTTATCGTCCTCAAACCATTCGTAATGCTCCTCGTCAAAGACCTTGGCGTCCTCGGGGGAGCGAACATATTCGATAGAGCCGCCGAGCTGCCAATCCATCATGGAGTGGCTGTTGAACGAAGCAAGCTCGCCAAAGCCCGTCCATGAAGCCAGCAGCGTAAGGATGATCACAGCGATAATCACCGCGGCAATGCCGAGCCTGAGAATTTTGGGAGGGATCCTTTTAAAAAACATCATAATCAGTTAACCTTTAGAAAACTTATCCGACCGCCGCAACGGGGATAAAACCGTTTTGTCACGCAGCTCAACTTATAATAAACATTTTAAATAGAATTGTCAATACGTTGGACTTTTAACGCTTTGTGCATTTGTACAAAAATCCTGATGAAAAAATGGGCAATATGGGGAGAAAAAAGCTATTCAAAACGTGAGAGAAATGTGCTACAATTATGCTATAGTGCAATAATTGGAATCAATTGCTGCGCTTATTCTGTAAGTGTCAAACAAATAATTTTTTTAGGAGGAAAAAATGAAGAGCACAAAGAAACTGCTTTCTCTGCTGCTGGTATTTGTCATGATATTCTCTCTGGCAGTTCCGGTATTCGCAGAGGGCGAGACCCCGGCCACCGCGACAAAGGTCGATACCGTCGCTAACGGCGATCAGGTCGTGATCTATAATGCTGGTGCGGGCAAAGCAATGACCGCAGAAAGCTATACTTACACCAATTCCCAAAATGGCAGCACAAAGGACGAGCTGAAATCCGTTGCGGCAACAGTCGCAGACGGCAAGATGACCGTTCCCGAGACTGCTGTTGTCCTGACCGCCAAGGTTGACGAGAACGGCAAGTACAGCTTCGTTACCGCCGACGGCAAGTACCTGTATGCCGACGGTACCCACGTCCGCCTCGTTGACGAGGCCGGCGCTAACACCCTGTTCCAGCTTGAGGCTGCTGAGGACGGCAGCTTCATTAAGTGCGACAGCGCCGCTTATCAGGGCAAGGCACAGTATCTTGAGTTCTATGCAAATTGCTTTACCGTTTATGGAATGGATTCAACGAATGCGGGTATCTACACCTTCCAGTTCTTCAAGATCGACGCTCCCGAAACTCCTGTCGAGCCGGGCGAGCTTGACGGCAAGACCGTTATCCTGCACTCCAACGACGTTCACGGCGCAATCGCAGGCTATGCCAACATGGCGGCTCTCGCAGCCGACTATGAGGCAAAGGGCGCAAAGGTCATCATTGCTGACGCAGGCGACTTTAGCCAGGGCACCGTTTATGTCAGCTCCAGCAAGGGCGCTGATGCTGTCAATATGATGAACGCCGCAGGCTACGACGTTGCAACCCTCGGCAACCACGAGTTTGACTACGGCTATGCCCAGCTCGTTGAGAATCTCAAGAGCGCAAAGTTTAACACCGTTTGCTGCAACATCCTCGACGCAGACGGAAATCTCGTATTTGCACCCAGCAAGGTCGTTGATGTTGACGGCGTGAAGATCGGCTTCATCGGCGTAAACACCCCCGAATCCCAGACCAAGGCTAACCCCGCTCTCATCAAGGGTCTCAAGTGGCTCGCAGGCGCGGATATGGTAAAGGCAGTTCAGGCTGAGGCCGACAAGCTGGCCGATACCGTTGACGTGACCATCGTTCTCTCTCACCTCGGTGTTGACGATTCTTCCGTTCCCAACACCTCTTACGACCTGCTCAAGGGTCTCAATGGCGTTGATTTCATCATCGACGGCCACAGCCACACCGTTATGACTGCGGGCGATAATAAGGAGCCCATCCAGTCCACCGGCACCGCATTTAAAAACATCGGTGTTGTCGTGATCGACAATGCAAAGAAGGCGATCGAGAGCAACGAGCTCGTTGAGATCACCAAGGATTCCGCAAAGGACGAGACCGTCGCAGCAGCGGCACAGGCTATAATCGACAAGATCGACGCCGAGTACGGCGAGGTCTTTGCAAAGAGCGACGTTGACCTCAACGGCGAGAAAAGCGTTGACGCAAACGGCGTATTCGGCAACCGCGACGGCGAGACCAACCTCGGCGACCTCATCACCGACTCCATGATATGGCAGGTCAAGCAGAATCTTGACGGCATCACCGTTCCCGCAGAGAACATCGTCGCAATAACCAACGGCGGCGGCATCCGCGCGGCCATTGCCAAGGGCGACATCACCAAGAAGGACGTCAACACCGTTCTGCCCTTCGGCAACACCATCGCAGTCGTCTATGTCACCGGTGCAGAGCTGCTTGAGGCTCTCGAAGCTTCCACCTACTGCTCTCCCTACTCTACCATAGGCGGTTACCCCCAGGTAGCAGGCATCGAGATGACCATCAATCCCGACAAGGCATATGATGCAAACGAGGAGACCTACCCCGGTTCCACCTATTATGGTCCCAAGACCATCAACCGCGTAACCATCGACAGCATCAACGGCAAGGCTTTTGACGAAAAAGCAACCTACGCTGTTGTCACCAACAACTTCTGCGCGGCAGGCGGCGACACCTACTACGCTTTCGCAAGCGCATCCGCGCAGTTCGACACTGGCATTCCTCTCGACGAGGCCCTCATGTCCTACATCACCGATGAGCTCAAGGGCGTTGTCGGCGAAACGTACGCCGAGCCTCAGGGACGCATCAATTACCATGTGCACGACTTTGAGGACGGCCACGGCACCTGCAACACCTGCGGCTTCGCTCCGTTCAGCGACATTGCCAACAGCGGATACTGCGATTACATCGTTGTCGGCTGGGCAGCAGGCATCGTCGGCGGTTATCCCGACGGCACCTTCCGTCCCAACAATGAGGTTACCCGCGGCCAGTTCATCACCATGCTGTGGCGCGCATGCGGCGAGCCTGAGGCAGAGAACGCAAAGCTGAGCTTCACCGACGCTGCAAACATCCCCGATGATTACAAGGCAGCAGTCGCATGGGGCGTGGAGGCAGGCATTATCTACGGCTACGGCGATAATACCTTCCGTCACGGCACCCCCATCAGCCGCGCTCAGATGGCGACCTTCAGCTACCGTCTCATGGATGTCATCTTTGAGGAAGGCTCCTTCGACGCTTTCAAGACTCCCTTCGGCTTCAATGACGATGCAGCCGTTGCGGCTGACTATGTTGACGGCGTCAACGTCTGCGCAAACCTCGGCGTCATTACCGGCTATCCCGACGGCTTCTTCCGTCCCAATGCCACCGGTACTCGCGGCCAGGCGGCAACCATCATCCTCAGACTGGTACTTACCATTGGAGAATTAGTCGAGGGCTAATGCGTTGCTAAACTAAATAACATCTAAGCAAAAAAACCGCCGGAAGGTTAATCCTTCCGGCGGTTTTCTTTATAAGCTATTTACTTAATGCTGCCATACTGCTCGTCCGATACCGGCTCGAGCCACTCGTTGCTGCCGTTTACGCCCGGCACCTCGATGGCGAGATGCGAAAACCAGCTATCGGCTGCTGCCGTTTGTTGAGCGCTCCGCCGGAGGGATACGGGTGTTCAGAGAGAGCGACTACGGCTGGCTGAAGATAATCGGCTGTCTGAAGGATTCCGGACTTCAGCTAAAGGAAATACGGGATTTTATAAACATGGCGATGCAAGGCGATGAGACCATTGCCGCGAGGCTCGAGCTGTTCCGCCGCCGCCGCGAGGCCATAAAAGAGCAGATGGAGGAGCTTCAGCAGACGTTGGATGTGGTTGACTTCAAGTGCTGGTACTATGAGACAGCGCTGGAGGCCGGTACTACTGCCGCACCGGATAACATGCCGGACGAGGCTCTCCCCCCGCGCCTGCGCGAGATACGCAAGCGGATGAAGCATGAATAGCGATTAAAGTCGAAGCTATTTTTTAACACCTCATTCGTCGGCGGCTGCCGCTAAGCAATTCGCATTAAATCTCAAAGCAATCGTTTTTACCGGTGCCCGACCTGTCAGAGTGGCAATAATCCTATTTGCACTTGCGTACCCAATTTTAGATATATTGTAGGGGCGAGCATTGCTCGTCCGTTTGTTGGTTGATTGGCGCATCCAATTAGAATGGCAGAGTTTGGGCTACGTCATGCCTTCCCCTTGATGGGAAGGTATCACGCGAAGCGTGACGGATGAGGTGTTATACTTAATGATTAAACCCCAGAGGCAATTTTTTGCCTTTGGGGCTTAAAATTTATGTTTGATTATTTGCATAGCACCTCATCGAACTTTTTCGCATGTCTCTTAAACGCTATTGCAAATCCGATAGTTAGCACAGCATGGCAGACAAGCAGCATTTCAAGCGGAAGCAGTAATAACGGCACATTTGAAATAGCGCCGGTCATAGTCTCACATGCAACTAAAATCAGTTCAAGAACGATCAATAGGGAATAGAAAAATTTTGAGAATCTTTTTACGGTTCTGTTGATTTCAAAGGACATATCTATCTCTGAACCATGTTCAGCTTGGCTAATATCAATATTAACTGCCGGAGCAAAGGAATTATAATACAAGCCCGGCTTGCGCGGATGCTCCAGCCTGCGCGTGACGCCGCCGCACGATATTGAATACTCGCCGTATAGCGCGTTTACAATCAGGCTCTTTATTAATGTTAAGCATTGCTCCGGCACATAGGGGCTGTGTATTAGCCTGCTGTTAGTTATAAAAAGTGAGTTTTTCATTATAGCGTCCTCCAATGCCCGCATGTTGTTTGAAATATCAGTCAATGACAATGACTACGCAATAATTCACGCCATTTTTATCAATATAATCCGAAATATACTTTTTAGCTGTGGCAATGCTTGACGCAACATTTTCATTATGACTTCTGCTGTCAACAGGGGTATAGTACCAGCTATCATAATTGTACACTAAATCACTATTTAAAATATCTCCGCCTAAAATCACATGACCGCGCTTTTCATAATACGCTAAAACATATACCGCATCAGCTATAGGCCAGGCTGTTTCGCAGCTTGAAATGTTAATTGATTGGATTAATTTGTTGTTAATTACAATGTTCATTTAAGCCGCCCTTGCCCAATTACTCCCGTATGTACCGCCGCCGCAGTAGTATATCAATCTAAATTATACCAAAGCCGCGCGGAAAATCAACAGCAAGCTCTGTGCGCTGATCAAAACACAAAATTCCAAGGGGAAAGGCTTTGACTTTTCCCGCAGATTTTGTTATAATCCGAGCATCGAGCAGCAAAAACGCGTAAGTCCAGACAGGACTTACGCGCTTTTTTTGTGCTGTATCAGGCGGGCGGGAATGACTGTGCGATATCTGCGTCCGCAGGAAAGAATAACTATGAAAAGCATTGTACCAAAGCAAAGATCACTTACAGTAAGCATATTATCGCTCTCGCTTCTGACCGTGATGGCGGGTGTTGCGGTGAGCGCGGTGCTGCTGCTCTGGTCGGCAACGGAGAAGGAATGAACTGTAATTATTGTAAATCAGGCTTTTTTTGACTTGCATAAGGTGAAGGTTTGTGATATTTTTTAACAAGTGACCTTTCCGGGCAAAATACAAAATATCACAAACAGGGAGTGATTAAATGAATTCCAAGCAGCTCGAAAAAATACGCAGCGAAAATCCATTTACCCCTCTGAGCGATATTGTGCATGAGCTTATATTAAAGGAGATAACGAGCTTTTCGCTTATGCCGGGCAGCCGGATCAGCGAGAGCACCATTGCGCAGGAGCTGGGGATAAGCCGTTCTCCGGTCAAATCCGCGCTTGAGAGGCTTGCCGACAACGACTATGTTAAGATACAAAACAGCCGCTACTATGTCGCCGAGTTCAGCAAAAAGAGATACGACGAGATATGCGATTTCACCGGCATGATAGAGGAATACTCCGCAGGACAGGCGGCGCTGAAGATAACCCCCGAGCTTCTCAACGAGCTGTACGAAAAGGCGCATAAGCTTCAGAAGGTTTACGACGAGGCATTCCATCAGGGAAAAGACTTCGTGTTTTCAAAGCTGCTGGACAGCGAGATGGAATTCCACTTCTCCATCGTCAAGGCCTCCGGCAACGAGCTTATAACCTCGATATACGATGAGATGAAATACAAGCTCTGGCGCTGCCGCAGCTATCTGCTGTTCAGCAGACCCGAGGGCTTTTACGACGTACTTGACGTTGACCATGTGTTCATCTGCGATATCCTCAGATTCGGTGACAGAGGCATGGCCGAAGCCGCCATGCGTCGGCATCTTGGCGTATCGCGCACCGGCATCGAGCGCTTTAACCTGCTGTGACAATAAAAATCACCCTGCTTGTCTATTCCGAACAAGCAGGGTGATTTTTCAACAATTCAGAGCCTATTTTCTGTAGCCGTCGGGGTTTAGCGACTGCCAGTGCCAGCTATCGCGGCACATATCCTCAAGGTCGTATGCCGCTGTCCAGCCGAGGTATTTTTCGCTCTTTTCAGGGCTGCAATAGCAGACGTCGATATCTCCGGCGCGCCTGCCGACGATTTTATACGGCACGCGCAGGCTGTTTGCCTTTTCAAAGGCGTGAACCATATCCAGCACGCTGTAGCCGGTGCCGGTGCCGAGGTTAAACACGCTCTCGCCGCAGTGATCTTTCATGTACTCTATCGCGGCGACGTGACCCTTGGCAAGATCGACGACGTGGATGTAATCGCGCACACCGGTGCCGTCGTGGGTGTCATAGTCGTTGCCGAAAACGCGCAGGTACTCAAACTTGCCTATGGCTGTCTGCGAGATGTAGGGCATGAGGTTGTTGGGGATGCCCTTGGGATCCTCGCCGATGAGGCCGCTCGGGTGAGCGCCGACGGGGTTAAAATAGCGCAGGAGCACAACGGACCATGTGGGGTCTGCCTTGGCGTAGTCGCGCAGTATCTGCTCGCACATATATTTTGTCCAGCCGTAGGGGTTTGTGCAGGAGCCCGTGCGTGAGGTCTCGTAAAGAGGCATGTCGTTATCGGCAGAATACACGGTGGCGGAGGAGGAGAAGATGATTTTGTTAACGTTGTGGCTGCGCATCGCCTCGCACAGCGTGATGGTCGAGCCGAGGTTGTTGTCGTAATACTCCAGCGGCATCTCAACCGACTCGCCCACGGCCTTTAGCCCGGCAAAGTGGATAACGCAGTCAAAGTCGTGCTCGTCAAATATCCTGTCGAGCGTGTCCCTGTCGCGCACGTCGGCTTCATAGAAAACGACGGGGTGGCCTGTTATCTGCTCTATGCGGCGTCCGGCCTCGGCGCTGCTGTTGACAAGATTGTCTATCACGACGACGTCCATGCCGCGCTCGAGCAGCTCAACGCAGGTGTGGCTGCCGATATAGCCCATTCCGCCTGTTACTAAAACTTTCATGTTAAAAAGCTCCAATCAATATTTTTATTCATTTTACAATAAGCGGAGTAAAATATCAAGGCTCTGAGCGCTTTAGATTAAGCACTGCTGAGTTTGCAAAATGTACCGCACCCGTAGGGGCGAGTGCAAAAACGACAAATACCAATCTCACCGGTCGGGCACCTGTAGCAATGACTATTTGAAGCGTGGCAACGGCAGGGAAAAAAGGGAGGCAATCAAAACGATTGCCTCCGAAATTTTTATATGCACTCATTAAACGCGCGAGTGCAAAAGATATTACCCGAAGCGTCGCAACGAATTAAAAAAGGCAGTTTTCAATGTAGCGGTGGAGTATCGCGGCTACCTGTGCGCGGGTCGCGCCGTCTTTAGGCATGAGGTCGTTGTTGTGGCCGCCGTTTATAATGCCCTCGGCGTTTGCCCATGCCATTGCCTCGCGCGCAACGACAGAGACGCTGTCGTAATCGACAAAGCCCGTGATGTCTTTGGTGGCGCTCACGTCGATGCCCTTAAATGCTGCATAGCGGTAGAGTATCATCGCCATCTGCTCGCGGGTTATGCTTTTGTTGGGTGCGAAGGTTTTCCCGTCAAAGCCGTTGACTATGCCGTTTTCGGCCGCCCAATCGATCGCCGCGCTGCACCAGATACCCTGGGTGTCGTTAAAGGACGCGGGCTTTGCCTCGGGCTGACCCTCCATGCGCCAGAGCACCGTCACGAGCATTCCGCGCGTCATGGTCGCTTTGGGGGAGAAGGCGTTCGCACTCGTGCCGTTGAACAGGCCGTTGTTATAGGCGTAGGAGATATCTCCGTAGCACCAGTAATCATCGGGAATATCGAAGAAGGGGAAGATAACGACCGCTGTCGCAAGCCCGGTCTCGGTATCGCAGGTGAATACGCCCTTGGAGTATCCGCCGCCCGCGCTGGCGATCTCGCCATTGGCGCCGACGGTGATGGCCGCAAGCGTGTTGGAGCTGTCGCCATCGGCCACGGTGCAGGGAATACCCGCCGTGCAGGGAGCGCTTATCGCCTCACCGCCGACTGTGGCGTTCACAACGGCGCATACCGCGCTGTCAAGCTGAGAGCCGAGGGCGCGCTTCTGAGCCGCGTTCAGCTCAGGCACGGCTATGCTGACTGCGAAATCCTCGCCCTTGGCTATGTCGGCGCTCTTGAATGCCGCGCTGCCGTCAGCGGTTTTAAACTCAACATTTGCCGCTGCCGAGAGAGCGTTCATGCCGCGACCCCAGACCTCGATAACGGAGGCTTTTGCCGCGGAGCCGTCGATGGTGACGGTCTTTCCCGCCGCGCCCAGCTCGCGGAGCATGATCTCTGTGGGGAATACAACGAGGCTGTCCTCGGTCGCAATCGCGGGAGCGTTCACGGACGCGCTGCCGCAGCTCACGGGAACGGAGGAAAGCTCAAGTCCGCTTCCAAGGACAAAGACTGCGTCGTTGTCGGTGGGGAAGTTTGTGTCCCTGCCCATGGAGTCAGCAATGTCGAGGATGAGATCGTTTATTTTGGCCTTGACAGCCTTGGTAAATATGTTGTCAAACTGTATGGATGCTGCCTTATCGCCGAAGGCGTGGGTCTTTACGATGCGGAGGATCTCGTCGAGGATCTCGCCGCTTTCTATCTTGTCAAGACCGGTCTGCACCCATGCGGGGAAGTTGCCGTCGTCCTCGCCGCCGAGGTGGCTCTGGTAGATGTAGTTTACGGCGTCAAGCAGGGTCTTGTCCTCGGTCACGGGGATGTTCACAAGGTCGCTGACTATGGCCTGAACCTTGTCGACTATCCTGCCTACCATCCAGTCGGACACGCTCGTCTCGACAAGAACGATCTTGCGCAGGAAATCGCCGAGGAATGTACCGGCGACGTGGCAGAGCATATCCTCGCTGAAGCCAAGCTCACGGCCATACGCTGTGAGGTCATCGATGCTGCGCTTCTCGCCCGTGATGGGATCGACGAAGCTCATCGGGCCGACGTGGTTTTTGGTTTCGACGTTGACGATCATCGTACCGTTTTCCTCGCGCAGCTCAACAAAGCGGGCGGGGGAGGGGTATGTGAGGCCGGAGCCGGTCTCGATATCGTACAGGGTGTTGCCGTTTTCAGTAGTGAGAACGGAGATGTCCTGCGCGTGCATGTGGCCGGTGAATACCATTTCCATGCCGGCGTCTGCAAGCTCTGCCGCGATGCGCTCATAGCCCTCTACAAGGTACATGGAGAGGATGTCCGGCTCCATCGAGAAATGGGGCACAAAGCCGTGATGGGAAAGGCCGATGACGCGGTCGCCGCGCGCCTTGGCAGCGGATACCTGCTCGATAGCCCATGCCTCAAGCTCGGGGCTCATCTCGCCGCGGGTCTCGTGCTCAACTTCGCCCTTGGAGTTGTTGTCGGCACTGTAGCAGCAGGTGTCGAGCGAGACGAGGGTTATGCCGTCGGCAATCTTCGCAACGTAGGAGAGCTGTCCGGATTCCTTGCCCTCGGGGGGAGTGTAGCGTGCTATGACGCTCTCGTCGGAGTAGACAAAGTCGTAAACTTTCGCGAAATCCGAAGGCTCGGTGCGCGTTGCGGGGACGGCGACGCCGTCAGAGGTGTTGAAATTCTTGGCGTGGCTGTTGCGGACGTCGTGGTTGCCGTTGATTACGAATACCTTCAGGCCGGGAACGTCCTTTTCAAGCTGCTGGAGGCGCTCGGAGATGACCTGATGGCACTCAAGCTCGCCGTCCTTGGTGAGGTCGCCGGAGACGAGCAGAACGTCGGGCTTGTCCTCTCTGACGGCATCCAGAAGCTCAAGATTGATCGCGTCGCTCTCTATGAGCATCTTGCGGTCGCTGTTGAGGGCATCGGTGAAATCGTCCGTGTCCTTGATCATGGTCGGCGACAGGTAGTGAATGTCGCTGAGCACGGCGATCTTCAGCTCCTTGTCGTGCTTGCTGCCCTCGTCCTGAACGGCCAGCGCCGGCACTGCCAGCGAAAAGACCATGACGAGCGCGAGAAGCACCGAGAGTGACCGCCGCATACGGGTGGTGTTTGTCATAATTGATTCTCCTTCACAAAATTTTGCTTTTTTGCTTTTGATAAATTACATTCTAATATATAACAGCAGAAATTACAAGCGAAACTGCACGTTGATTGACACAAAAGAAATTTACGGCTATAATCTTAAGCACAAAATGAGGCGGCGTATTATGAACAGAGAAAATTTTTTCAGAAAATACGATAGGATAATCGAGCAGCTCGGTGATGAAAAGCTGCGTCTGCTGCTGCATAGCTGCTGCGGCCCCTGCTCAAGCTCGGTGATAGAGCTTCTGGCGAAAAACTTTGATGTCACGGTGCTCTGGTATAACCCGAACCTCTGGCCTGAGGCGGAGTTTAACAAGCGCCTGGATACGCAAAAGCAGCTTATCTCCTGCCTCGACGGGGACGGGATACACGCGCAGCTTTTGGAGCTGCCGTGGCGCAGTGAGGACTATTTTTCCCGCATAAAGGGCCTTGAGCACGAGCCGGAGGAGGGAAAGCGCTGCCTTGAGTGCTTCCGCGTCCGCCTTGACGAGACGGCGCGCATCGCCGCCGAGCGCGGCTTCGACTGGTTCTGCACCACCCTCACCGTATCCTCGCGCAAGGACGCTGTCGCAATAAACGCAATCGGCCGTCAGGCGGAGGAAAAATACGGGGTGCGCTGGCTCCCTTCGGAGTTTAAAAAGCGCGAGGGCAATCACAGGTCGATAATCCTTTCGGAGAAATACGGCCTGTACCGTCAGGAGTATTGCGGATGCGTGTTTTCAATGGAGCTGGGGGATAAAAATGAAGATCAATATAAATAAACTTGCGACCGCAGCCGTTATCGGCGCCCTGTACGCGGCGCTTACGATGGCGCTTGCGCCAATAAGCTACGGCCCGCTGCAATTTCGTGTGTCCGAGGCGCTGTGCATCCTGCCGTATTTTCTGCCATACACCGCGTGGGGGCTGTTTTTCGGCTGCATGGTGGCAAATTTAGTCAGCGCGGCGGGAATATTGGATATAGTATTCGGCTCTCTGGCAACGCTCGTGGCCTGCGCCTGCGTCGGGCTGTGCGGCATGCGCGGGAGCGGGATAAAAAGCAAGCTGCTTGCCTGCCTGATGCCGGTGATATGGAACGGCCTTATCGTCGGCGCGACCCTCACCATAGCCATCGCGGGCTTAAATCCGCTCCGTGAGGTCGGAGCCTTCGCGCTGTTCGCGGGCGAGGTGGCTCTGGGCGAGCTTGGCGTGATGTTCGTAATCGGCTTGCCGCTCATGATATATCTGCCAAAGCAAAAATTTTTCGTTGACTTTGTCGCGAGGCATTGACAAAAGCCGCCAAAAGTATTAATACTATAGTGTATATAGGGGGGCTGGGTTTTCCCGGCTGAGACGGAGAGAATCGAATCTCCGCGACCCTTGAACCTGATCCGGGTAATGCCGGCGTAGGAAACGAAAATTTTAATTACAATCGTTTTCCTATGACCGCGCTGCTCCGGCAGCGCGGTTTTTTCATTCGGAAGGAGAAAAAGAGAAATGAAAAGCAAATCAAGTCTTGTTCTTCGCGCTCTGTGCGAGGGCGCGATATTCGTCGCGCTGGCGGTGGTGCTCAGCCTGCTGCCTGTCTGGAAAATGCCGAACGGCGGCTCGTTCGACCTTGCCATGCTGCCGATATTTATTTTCTGCGCGCGCTGGGGCTTCGGCCCTGCCATGCTGGCAAGCACGGTTTACGGCGTTTTGCAGATGTTCCTTGAGGGCGGCATAGCCATCGGCTGGCAGTCGATAATCGGCGATTTCATCGTCGCTTACGCGGTGCTCGGCGTCGCGGGGCTGTTCCACAAGAACAAATACGGATTCTTTATCGGCACCGCCGTCGGCTGCGCAGCGAGATTTCTCGTACACTATGTTGTCGGCGCGACCGTCTGGGCGGAGTATATGCCGGAGGAGTTTTTCAACATGACCATGACGACGCCGTGGTTCTATTCGGCGCTGTATAATGGCAGCTACATGCTGGTCGATATGGTGCTGTGCCTCGTCATAGGCGCGCTGCTCTGGAAGCCGCTGGGCAAGTATTTAAGAGGCGAGGATCTGAAAGCGTGAGTGCAAAAACGACTATTGCCAATCTCACCGGTCGAGATACCGTGAAAACGACAATGTGAAGCTTTAATACGAATAGCTTTCCGCCAGCCGGCGGGCGAATCGCCCCTCCGGCGAGGAGCGGACGGCCAATGGCCGCCCCTACGGGTGCGTTCTAATTAAGAGCGCGAGTACAAAAGAGAGTACATGTAATGTTACCGGTCGGGTTATGGCAATAACGATTATATGAAGCGTAGCAACGAATAAAAAAATGTTGACATATTGAAACCTTGTCGTATATAATAAACTTCCGATGCCTGTGGGCATCGGAAGCAAATTTTTTGTCAACTACTTCCGATTAACCGTCGGATGTTGAGTATTATTTTGAAAGGAGTGCAAGAATATGCTGCGTACTTATCAGCCCAAGAAGCGTCAGCGCAAGAAAGAGCACGGCTTCCGCAAGAGAATGGCTACCGCAAATGGCCGCAAGGTCCTCGCCCGCCGCAGAGCAAAGGGCAGAGCAAAGCTTAGCGCCTGATTTGGCAGCTTTGAGCACAAGGGAACATTGATTTTTCAGGGCGGGTAACATCCGCCCTTGAAGTGTTTGTCGGAAAGCAAGGGTGAAACGATGGATTTCAGGGGAACACTGAAAAAGAATTATGAGTTCAGACGGCTTTATTCCAAAGGCAGAAGCGCCGTTACTCCGTATCTTGTAGTGTACTGCCTGAAAACAGGGCGAGACGGCCGCCGCGTGGGCTATACGGTGTCCACGAAGCTCGGCAAGGCCGTGACCCGAAACCGCATCCGCCGCCGCCTCAGGGAGATATATCGCCTGAACGCGGACAGGCTGTGCGACGGCGTCGATATCGTCGTCGTGGCGCGCAGCCGCTGCGTCGGGGGCGAGTATGCGAAAATGGAGAGGGCTTTTCTTCGCGCCTGCGCGGAGCTGAAGCTGTTAAAGGAGCCGGAGGAATGAAAAAAATTCTCATTGCCATGGTGCGTTTTTACCAGCGCCATATCTCTCCCGCGTTTCCGTCCTGCTGCCGGTTTATCCCGACCTGCTCACAATACGCCGTCGAAGCTCTGGAGAAATACGGGGCTTTGAAGGGCTCATGGCTTGCCATAAAGCGCCTGCTGAGGTGTCATCCTTTTCATCTCGGCGAACATGATTTCTTCGATCCCGTCCCCTGACGAGGATCGGAATTTAAGGAGAAACTTATGTCATTTTGGGACTATATAGTCTGGCCGTTCGCCAGACTGCTGGAGATTCTGTACAACTGGTCTCACAGCTACGGCGTCGCAATCATCCTTTTCGCTCTGGTCGTCAACCTCATTCTTGCGCCGTTCATGGCAAAGAGCAAAAAGAGCATGATGCGCACCACCCGTCTCCAGCCTCAGCTCAAGGAGCTGGAGAAAAAGTACCGCGACGATCAGCAGAAGTATCAGCTTGAGATGATGAAGCTCTACAAGGAAAACGGCGTCAGCCCGATGTCCGGCTGTCTGTGGTCGCTGATCCCCTTTCCTATCCTCATCGCCCTTTACGGCGTCATCCGTGAGCCTCTGACCCGTATGATGGGTCTTGCAAAGGACAGCGTCGAAGCTATAACCAAGTGGGCGACTGAAAACGCGGGCTTTGTCGCGACAAAGCAGGGCACCTATGACGAGATCGGCGTCGTGGACGCTATCCATCAGAACTGGGACGCCGCTGTCAATGCTTTAGGAACCTTCGGCGATAAGCTGCTCAATCTGGATTACAGCTTCCTTGGCATGAACCTCGGTGTTGTTCCCGAATGGAAGATCTGGACCTTTGATTTTTCAAACAGCGAAACGCTGCTTCCCGCACTGGGACTGTTCCTCATCCCTATAATTGCCGCGTTCCTCTCATGGGCTTCCATGAAGATCAGCCAGGCGACCAATCCTCAGCAGCCGAGCCAGGCGGCGATGAGCATGAACGCCATGAATATTTTCATGCCCATCATGTCGGTCTGGATCTGCTTCATCATGCCCGCCGCTCTGGGTATATACTGGATCGCAAACAGCATTTTCGGCATCCTGCGCGACGTTATCCTCACCAAGGTCTACAAGCGCAGACTTGATATCGAGGACGCTGAGCGCATCGCGGCGCAAAAGGCAAAAGAGGAAAAAATGAGACTCCGCCACGAGGAGACCGAGCAGCTCCGCGCGGAGGGTGCGACCGTCCGCAACACCAACACCAGCAAGAAAAAAATGCAGGCACAGCAGAAGCAGTCCAGCGATGAGCGCCGCGCCGCCGCCGAAAAAGCGGAGCGCGAGGCAAAGCGCGAGAAGCTCGGCATAGAAAAGGGGGAGAACCCCTCTCAGGTCGGCAAGCGCCGCTATGCAAGAGGCCGCGCATACGATCCCAATCGCTACGCTTCAGCAGCCGCCGCCGAAAGCCCGGCGGAGGAGATAACTTCAGAGCAGGAGCCTCAGACAGAGGACACGCCTGAATAATTACAGGAGAACCTAATAATTATGATAAAGTCTTTGGAAAAAACCGGCCGTACCGAGGAAGAAGCGATAGCGGCTGCCCTCCAGGAGCTTGGACTTGAGCGCGATGACGTCTCCGTGACCGTCACCCAGCGCGCGAAATCCGGCTTTTTGGGAATAGGCGCATCTCCCGCAATCGTCAAAATCGAGTACGAAGCCCCCGACGAGCCGGAGATCAAGGCTCAGCCGGAGGTCAAGGCCGAGACTGTGGCCGCAGACGATGAGTATGCGCAGATAAGAAGCTTTCTGAGCGGGCTGCTTGAGCGCATGGGCACCGAGGCCGAGATAGAGATCGTTCCCCGCGACGGCAAGGGCGTCACGGTGAACCTCTCCGGCCCCAACATGGGCGCTGTCATAGGCCGCCGCGGTGAAACGCTCGACGCTATCCAGCACCTGACAAACTACGTTGTCAACCGCGGAAGCGACAAGCATATGCAGATCTCGGTCGACGCGGAAAGCTACCGCGCAAAGCGCGAGGAATCGCTTGTGCGCCTTGCCGAAAAGATGGCGGCAAAGGTTATAAAGTATAAGCGCAGCATGGCTCTTGAGCCTATGAATTCCTATGAGCGTCACATCATTCATGCCGCCCTTCAGGACTATGAGGGCGTAACAACAAGCTCTACCGGCAGCGAGCCGAACCGCCGTGTCGTCGTGTCCTACGACCGTCCGCAGCAGCCCGGCAACAAGCCCAAGAGCCGCGAATGGGCATAAGCAAATTATGTTGGAGGAATTATTATGATACTTGAAAAAGTTAAGGATATTCTCGCTGGACAATTTGAAGTATTGGCAGATACCATCAACGAAGAGACCAATATAGTTGATGACCTCGGCGCAGACTCCCTCGACGTTGTGGAGCTTATCATGTCCGTTGAGGACGAGTTCGGTCTGGCCATTTCCGACGAGGAAGCGGCGGAGCTTACGACCGTCGGCAAGATCGTCGAGTATATCGAGTCCAGGCAGTAAAGATCTCGGATGAACAAAAAATCCTCCACTACGGGGGATTTTTTTGTTTTGGTTGACTTGTTAACATCAAAAGAGTAAAATAAACTGATTAAAAGCATTTTTGCGGAGGCTGTTATGGAAAAGCTCTCACATGCGTATATAATATCCTCGGCGTCCGAGGAGGCGGGGCTTGATAAAGCCTATGAGCTGGCGGCGAAAATGCTTTGCAGCGGCGCAGGGCAGCGACCCTGCGGTGTCTGCCGCGACTGCCGGAAGGTGAAAGCGCGGGTGCATCCCGATCTCACGATAGTTTCGCAGCTTGTTGACGATAAGGGCAACAGGAAAAAGGAAATTCAGATCGATCAGATAAGGGACATGGGCGCGGACGCGTATGTGCTGCCGAACGAGGCCGCCGAAAAGGTGTATATCATCGAGCGCGCGGATACGATGAACGAGCGGGCGCAGAATGCGGCGCTGAAGCTTTTCGAGGAGCCGCCGAGGGGAGTTCATTTTATCCTGTGCGCGCAGAATGCGGCGCGGCTGCTGCCGACTGTGCGCTCGCGCTGCGTGGAGCTGCACTGCGGCGAGGCCGATGAGACCGAGGACGAGAATATCGCAGGGCTTGCCGATGAGTTTGCCGCTCTCTTAGAAGGCGGCGATGTGCCTAAGTTCACGGCATGGTGCTTCGGACATGAAAAGATGGATGCCCGAACGCTTTCCGACTTTCTTTTCGGAGTAAAACGGAGGCTTACGGAAAAGCTTAAAATAAGCCCCGATAAAAAGCGGATAATGGACAATATCGAGCTTATTGACCGCTGCCTTATGTATCAGACGGTCAATACGGGAGTAAAACACATATTTGGATTGCTGGCGGTCAGGTCGGCAATGGAAACGAGGAAACAAGTTGACTGAAGTTATAAGCGTAAAATTCAAAAACAGGGGCAAGAGCTACTATTTTGCCCCCAACGGCAAGAGCGTCAAGCAGGGCGAGCAGGTTATCGTAGAAACGAGCAAGGGGCTTGAGATCGCAGACTGCTCACGCGGCAACCACATGGTCGAGGACACCGCCGTCGTGCAGCCGCTCCGCCCGGTCGTCCGCATCGCGACCCGCGATGACCTGCGCGTTGCGGAGATAAACAAAAAGCGCGAGAAGGAGGCGTTTGAGATCTGCCAGCAGAAGATCGTCGAGCACGGTCTTAACATGAAGCTGGTCGATGTCGAATGCAATTTCGAGGGCAACAAGACGATGTTCTTCTTCACCTCCGACGGGCGCGTGGATTTCCGCGAGCTGGTAAAGGATCTGGCGGGCATATTCCGCAACCGCATCGAGCTTCGGCAGATCGGCGTCCGCGACGAGGCAAAAATGCTCGGCGGCCTCGGCATCTGCGGCAGACCCTTCTGCTGCAGCAGATTTATAGACGAGTTCCAGCCGGTGTCCACAAAAATGGCGAAGATGCAGTCAATGTCGCTCAACCCGAGCAAGATATCGGGAAGCTGCGGCAGACTGATGTGCTGCCTGAGATACGAGCAGGAGGCGTACGAGGAGCTGGTGAAAAGCGTCCCGAAGCAGGGCGCGTTCGTTGAGACTCCCGCCGGCTACGGCGTTGTCACGCAGGTAAACCTCCTGCGTCAGCTCGTCAAGGTCAAGCTTGACGGCGAGGGCGACGATACGGTAAAGACCTACCGTGCCGTCGAGGTTGCCGCAGTACCCGGCGGCAGACCCAAGGACGGCGAGACTCCGCCCTCGGTGCTGAAATATATCCCCGAGCCGGAGGAGGAAGAGCAGGAGAACGAGTGGGAGCTGCCCGAACTGCTCATAAACGGCGAGCCTGAGCCCGAGAAACCGGAAATGCCCAAAAAGAACCGCAGCAGCCGCCGGCGCAGCGGGAAAAAGCGCTCCGACAAGTCCCGCACCGAGGCAGCCCCTGAGACTGCTGAAAAGCCGGAGCCAGAGGAGAAGAAAAGTGTCAAGCCCAAGCCGAGGCCCAGGCGAGGAAACGGCAGGAGACCGTCTGCCGGAGGTCAGCCTCCGAAGCAGGAGACAAATCCCGCCGAGCGCAGCGAAAGACCGAGGCAGTCCGAGCCCGATAAGGATGGCCCGGAGAAGAAGAAAAACAATAACCGCCGCCGCTATTATCATCACGGCAAGCCCAAGAACAAAGGCGACGGAAAGGCAAAGCAGTAAGACCATTGACGGTATGACCCCGAGGATTAAGCTATGAAAAACACAGAAAATTCAAATAACGCAAAGAAAAAGCATGGAATAAGCAATATGAGCATGAAAACAAAGTGGCTGATTACGGGCGGGCTCTGCGTTCTGGCAGTGCTCACGGTCATTCTCTGCGCCGCAGACGGCTGCTTTGACTTTAAGCCCGGCTCTGTTCAGGCAAACGACAAGGCCGTGCTCGAGAGCGCGGCGCCCGCAAGCAATGTCGACAGCGGCAATAGCGCCGTTAAGTACAAGGTGCTCGTCACCGCCGGAAACGGCGGCAGCGCCGACCCCAACGGCAGCGTGTCGGTCAATGAATGGGGCAGCCTGACGGTCAAATTTACGCCCGACGAGGGCTATGAGATCCAGGCAGTCACCGTTGACGGCGATGATAAGGGCGCTGTGGAGAGCTACACTCTCTCCTACGTCACCTCAGACCACAGCATCGTGGCTACGTTCGCAAAGATACCCGAGCCTACGCCGACCGTTCAGCCCACTGCCAACGTTCCCAATTCGGACGGAGAGGATTAATAGAATATGGATACAGTAATTACGGTCGCCCTGTTCGCGCTCGGACTGCTTTTGATAATCAAGGGCGGCGACTGGTTTGTTGACGCCGCCGTTTGGATAGCAAACGCGACGGGGATACCAAAGTTTATAATCGGCGCAACGGTCGTGAGCTTAGCCACGACTCTGCCGGAGCTGACCGTTTCCGTGACGGGCGTTATCGACGGGGAGCTTGACATGGCGGTAGGCAACGCGGTCGGCTCGGTCACGGCGAATATAGGACTTATCATGGGCATTTCGCTCGTGTGCCTTCCGGCGGTTATAAAGCGCAGCCAGTTCTGGCCGAAAGCGGTGCTCATGGTCGCGGCGTCGGCGCTGCTGTGGCTGACGTGCAGCGGCGGCGAGCTTACCCTCACCGAGGGTCTGCTGCTGCTTGTGATATTCGCGCTGTTTATCTATGATAATATCCGCAGCGCAAAGCAGAATATCAGCAGCGAGGAAAGGGAGAGCGTGGATAAAAAGGCGCTGCCCAAAATGCTGCTGCTGTTTGTGCTCGGCATTGCGGCGATAGTTGTCGGCTCGCAGCTTCTCATAGATTACGGCTGCAAGATCGCGGTTCTGCTCGGTGTGCCATCGGCGATAATCGGCGTGACGATGGTTGCCATCGGAACCTCGCTTCCCGAGCTTGTGACGACGATCACGGCGATTGCGAAGAAGGAATCGTCCATGTCCATAGGCAACATCATCGGCGCGAACGTCATCGACCTTACGCTGATACTGCCGATATGCTCCATGGTCGCCGGAGGCGGGCTGAAGATTGCCGAGCAGTCCTATGCTTTGGATATGCCCGTGTGCCTCGGCGTGGGGCTTCTGGCGATACTGCCGCCGCTCATTACCGGAAAGCTGCACCGCTGGCAGGGCGTGCTGCTGCTCCTGTGCTATGCGGCGTATGTCGCGGTGCTTGTAACTCAATACGGAATATAATAAAAAATGCTCTGTTCAAACGAACAGAGCATTTTTAATCCGTTGCCACGCCTCGTGCAATCTCTTTTGCAATATCCCGACCGGGGGCATTGATAATAGTCGTTTTTGCACTCGCGGGCTTAATTAGTGCCGTGACGGATGAGGTGTTATACTATGCTTTACAGCATGCCGCCGGTAAAGCGCATCATCATGGTCGCGACCTGAGCGCGGTTAGCGCCGGTTTTGGGGCTGAGCGTTGTGGCGGTAGTGCCGTTTATAATACCCTCGCCGACAGCCCAGCACATACTCTCGCGGGCAAATTCACCGACGTCCTTCGCGTCAGAGAAGCCGCCGATATCGGAGTAATTGTTGGTATCGTAGCCCTTGTAATTTGCGTAGCGGTGCAGGAAAACGGCAAGCTGCTCGCGCGTGAGAGTGCCGTTTGCACCGAAGGTGCCGTCCTGCCAGCCGTTTGCGATGCGATTGTCCGAAGCCCAGAGAATGGCGTCGTGATACGCATTGTCAGCAAGATCGGAGAAGGGGTTTTCAATGCCGCTGACGTCGGGCGAACCCTCAAGCCTGTAGAGCACGGTCACGAGCATACCGCGGCTCATTACAACGCCGGGGCTGAAGGTGGTTCCGGTAGTGCCGTTGAACATGTTGTTGGATACAACGTAGTCTATCGCGTCGTGAGCCCAGAAGTCGGGCGTGATGTCGGTGAATTTTTTGGAGGGGCAGTTATCGCCGAGAGCGCAGCCGCCATTCCATACCGCGATAAGAGAGCGGTTCTTGTTTGCGATAGTGGAGGCGGTGATCGGCGTGACAGGCTTTCCGTTTTCATCCATCTCCGCCCAGTAGCTCGGAGCTTGTCCCGAAGCCGAGACTGCCGCGGGCAGAGAGCCGTAGGGCTGATCCTTGTAGAATATCGCAACGCGGTTGCCGCTTGTAATCGTGCCGCCGTTGGGGTTTAGAATGGTGTAGACAAAATGGGTGTTATCGGTGTGATAGTTGTTGTACAGGAAAATCTCCGCCTCGTTTATACGGCGGGTTATCAGCCCGGGCAGTATCTTGCGCGCGGAGGAGCACAGCACGCCGAAAGCGTCGGCGATCTCAAGATCGGGCAGCCGATTGCCGCTTGCGTCCTTAAAGCCGGACTGAACGTAATTTGCAAGCCGCCAGTCGCCGGAGTTTGCTTCGACCCAATATGCGCCAAAGTTATATGTAATGCTTACGAGAGCGTCAAACTGATTCTGGTTGAGATTTAGCCCATATTGATCGTTCCAGCTGTTGACGGAGTTCTCGAAGACCTTTATATCGCGGTTAAACAGCTTCTCGGCATCCTCCGGGGTTATTTTATCCCCCTGATGTACGTCCGGGCCGGAATGACCCCAGCCTATTGTCCAGTTGTCCTCACCCGGAAGCTTGTACGCCGTATCCTCGAATCCTTCGTAGTTCTTGATGAGGAGCTTAACGTTCTCGCTGGCCTGCATACTGCTGTCGGCCGCAGCGGTAAGGGGAAAGAGAGTCAGCAGCATTACAAGCGCAAGCAGTATAGATATGTATCGCTTCATGAATAAATCTCCTATTATTCGCATGTATGTTGTCGTACAAAATCTTATAGCGGCATTTTAACAAAAAAGTATTGAAAAATCAAGGTTTTTCGTGTCGATACCGGTATTTGTCAAATTTGGAGTGGAGAGCTGCGCGACTTTGAAGTCGAAAAATGACGGGATTGTGGGGAGAAAATGCGAGTTATTTGTCACGGCAGCTTATTGACATATCAGGCGGAATATTATAAAATTTTACGGTATGTTTTTATGTTATGAAGCGCTTATAAAATGAATGGAGCTGATTTCAATGCGCGATTACAGCAAGGAATTTTCTGAAAGAGTGAGCTTTATAAGGGAGCTTGTGGCAAGCAGCGGCGTTGACGGCATCGTGTTCGGCAACTCCGGCGGCAAGGACTCCGCGCTGGTAGGCATTCTCTGCAAATTTGCCTGCGAAAACACCGTGGGTATCATGATGCCATGTGCCTCGAAGCGCAACTTTGAGCAGGACATGAAGGACGCAAAGGAGCTTGCGGAGCATTTCGGCATTGAGAGCAGGGTTATCGACCTCACCGACGTGCGTCAGGCCGAGATAGACAGGCTCCAGGGCATAACCACCCTCACAAACGCGGCTGTGAACAATATCGCGCCCCGCCTGCGCATGACGACGCTGTACGCCGTCGCCGCGAGCGAGCATCGCCTTGTCGCCGGTACCGGCAACCGCAGCGAGCGCTACATGGGCTATTTCACGAAGTGGGGAGACGGAGCCTGCGACTTTAACCCCATAGTCGACCTGACCGCCACCGAGATCATTGAATTTCTCAAGTGGCTCACAGCGCCCGGCAGCATAATCAACAAAGCCCCCTCTGCCGGACTTTTCGACGGTCAGACCGACGAGGACGAGATGGGCGTTACCTACAACGCGATAGACACCTATCTGACCACGGGCGAGGTCTCCGAGCGGGACAAGAAGATAATCGACCGATTCCACCGCAACAGCGGCCATAAGAGAACGGGAATAACCGTATTTAAGGAAATAGATGAGTAATCACGAATTTTACGAAAGCCCCCTGTGCGGGCGCTATGCCGGAGAGGAGATGCGAAGGCTCTTTTCCGATGACTTCAAATTTTCAACATGGCGCAGGCTGTGGATAGCTCTTGCCGAGAGCGAAAAGGAGCTTGGGCTTGACATAAGCAATGATGCGATAGAGCAGATGAAGGCGCATGTGACGGATATCGACTACGCCGCCGCCGCAGAGCGTGAGCGCGAGGTGCGGCACGACGTTATGGCGCATGTGTTGACCTTCGGCGAGTGCTGCCCCGAGGCAAGGCCGATAATCCACCTCGGCGCGACGAGCTGCTACGTCGGCGACAATACGGATATCATCCGCATGCGCGAAGCTCTGCTGCTTGTGCGCCGCCAGCTTGTAAACGCCATAAATGAGCTGAAAAAATTCGCCTTGGAGCACAAGGGCGTGCCCACGCTGGCATACACGCATTTTCAGGCCGCGCAGCCGACCACTGTGGGCAAGCGCGCAACGCTGTGGGCGTATGACCTTGTAAACGACCTTGAGCAGCTCGATTTCCAGCTCGGCAGGCTCGAGCTTTTGGGCTGCAAGGGCACGACAGGCACCGGCGCAAGCTTCCTTGAGCTGTTTGACGGCGACGAGGGCAAGGTCGAGGAGCTTGAGAGGCGCATAGCCGCCAAAATGGGCTTTTCAAAGTGCGCGCCCGTGAGCGGGCAGACATATTCGAGAAAATGCGACTTCGCGGTTTTGCAGGTGCTGTCCGGCATAGCGCAGAGCGCGTCGAAATTCTCGAGCGATATCCGCCTGCTGTCTCACTTAAAGGAAGTGGACGAGCCCTTTGCCTCAAAGCAGATCGGCTCATCGGCGATGGCGTATAAGCGAAACCCCATGCGTTCCGAGCGCATAGCCTCGCTTTCGCGCTTTGTCATAAACGATGTGCAGAACGCGGCGTTTACGGCGGCATCCCAGTGGCTTGAGCGTACGCTCGACGATTCGGCAAACCGCCGCCTGAGCATACCCGAGGCATTCCTCGCCGTGGACGGCATCATGAACCTGTATATAAACGTCATCTCCGGCATGAGGGTCTACCCCGCCGTGGCGCAGAAGCATCTTAACGAGGAGCTGCCGTTCATGGCAAGCGAGAATATCCTCATGTACTGTGTCAAAAACAAGGGCGCCGACCGTCAGGCTTTGCATGAGCGCATAAGAGTCCATTCCGTCGCCGCCGCCGAGCGGGTGAAGCTGTACGGCGGGGAAAACGACCTGCTTGAGCGCATCATGGGCGACGATGCCTTTTCTCTCACTGATGAAGAGCTGAAAAAGCTGTGCTCGCCCGAGGGCTTTACCGGCATGGCCGAGCATCAGACCGAAAAATTCATAAACGAATATCTTGATCCCGTCATCGAGGCCAACAGAGCGCTGCTTGGTCTTGAGGCGAGCGTAAATGTATAAAGGAGCAAAATGATGTTAACTGCAATAGTAGGCACAAACTGGGGCGACGAGGGAAAGGGACGCATGGTCGATCTGCTCTCGGAGAAGTACGATATCGTTGTCCGCTATCAGGGTGGCAACAACGCCGGCCACACCGTCGTCAACGACAAGGGCAAGTTCATATTAAACCTCCTGCCCTCCGGCATCCTGCGCGACGATACCGTGAACGTCTTGGGCACGGGCATCGTCATCGATCTTGAGCACCTGACGCACGAGGTCGAGAGACTTCGCGAAGGCGGCATAAAGATAAGCCCCGAAAACCTCAAGATAAGCGACCGCGCAACCATTTGCATGCCCTATCACAAGCTCCTTGACGGCCTTGAGGAGGATCGCCTCGGAGATAAAAAATTCGGCTCGACCCGCCGCGGCATCTCCCCCGTGTATTCGGATAAGTACATGAAGAAAACCCTGCGCATGGGCGATCTGAGAAATCTCTCAAAGCTTCGCCAGCGCATAGCGGATATCATCGAATGGAAAAACCTCACGGTCGAGCGCGGCTACGGCCATGAGCCTGTGCAGACCGACGATATCATGAGCTGGCTTGAGACCTACGGCCTGCCCTTTGCAGAGCATGTGTGCGATACGACGCTGTATCTCACAGAGCAGGTCAAAAACGGCAAGTCCGTTATGTTCGAGGCGCAGCTCGGCGCTCTGCGCGATATCGACTACGGCATCTACCCCTATACCTCCGCATCTACCACCCTTGCGGCATACGCGCCCATCGGCGCCGGAGTTCCGCAGCTCAAGCTCGATGAGAGCATCGGCATCATGAAGGCGTATTCAAGCTGCGTTGGCGAAGGCCCGTTCACCTGCGAGATGTTCGGCGAGGAGGCCGAGGCTCTGCGCGAGGCAGGCGGAGAATACGGCGCCGCCACCGGCAGACCCCGCAGAGTCGGCGGCTTCGACGTTGTGGCTTCACGCTACGGCGCGATGATGCAGGGCTGCACCTGCATTGCGCTGACGAAGCTCGATGTTATGAGCTATATGGATAAGATCCCCGTCTGCGTCGCCTATGAGCTTGACGGCAAGCGCATCGACTACTTCCCCGGCAACATCGACGAGCTTGAGCGCGCAAAGCCCATTTATGAGTATGTCGAGGGCTTCGGCTGCGATATATCCGGCTGCCGCCGTCCCGAGGATCTGCCCAAGGCCGCATACGACTATGTTAAGTACATCGAAAAGGAAATGGGCTGCCCCATTAAGTACGTTTCCGTCAGCGCCGAGCGCGACGGCTATATAGAAATGTTTTAACAGGGGGATAAGAGATGACAAACCAGCGAGTTTTGGTGCTGGACTTCGGCGGTCAGTATAATCAGCTTATCGCAAGAAGAGTCCGCGAGTGCAATGTCTATTGCGAGGTAAAGCCCCACAGCATGAGCATTGATGAGATAAGAGCCTACGCGCCTATCGGCATTATCTTCACCGGCGGCCCCCAGAGCGTTTACGCGGAGGGCTCGCCTCAGATCGACCCGGAAATCTTCTGCCTCGGCATCCCCGTGCTCGGCATCTGCTACGGCTGTCAGCTCATGGCGCACTATTTGGGCGGCGAGGTCACCGCTGCTCAGAGCGATACAGCCCGCGAATACGGCAAAACGCCGACATGGTTTGACACAGATTGCCGCCTGTTTAAGGGCATACCCGAGCAGAGCGTGACATGGATGAGCCACGGCGACTATATGGCAAAAGTTCCCGAGAGCTTCAGGCTCGTGGCGCACAGCGCCGCCTGCCCGACCGTCGGCATATGCGACGAAAGACGCGGCTTCTACGGCGTGCAGTTTCACCCAGAGGTAAATCACACTGAGTTCGGCCAGACAATGCTGCGCAATTTCCTGTATGAGGTCTGCGGCGCTGTAGGCGACTGGACGATGGGCGATTATATGCGCTCGTCGATCGAGTCTATCCGCGCAAAGGTCGGCGACGGCAAGGTGTTGCTCGCACTCTCCGGCGGCGTTGATTCGTCCGTTGCTGCGGCCCTGCTGGCCGAAGCTGTCGGCAATCAGCTTACCTGCATTTTCGTAGACCACGGCCTGATGCGCAAAAACGAGGGCGACGAGGTCGAGGCGGCGTTTAAAAATTGGGATATCAATTTTGTCCGTGTCGATGCCGAGGAGAGGTTCCTCACGAAGCTTGCGGGCGTGTCCGAGCCTGAGAAAAAGCGCAAGATAATCGGCGAAGAGTTTATCCGCGTGTTCGAGGAGGAGGGAAAGAAAATAGGCTCTGTCGACTATCTCGTCCAGGGCACGATCTATCCCGACGTCATCGAATCCGGCACGAATGTTGCCGCCGTCATCAAGAGCCACCACAACGTCGGCGGCCTGCCCGACTATGTCGATTTCAAGGAGATCATCGAGCCGCTGCGCCTGCTGTTCAAGGACGAGGTGCGCGCGCTCGGCAGAGAGCTTGGTCTGCCGGAGTATCTGGTCATGCGCCAGCCCTTCCCCGGCCCGGGGCTTGCCATCCGCGTTATCGGCGATATAACTAAGGAAAAGCTCGATATCCTCCGCGACGCCGACTTCATTTTCCGCGACGAGATCGCGAAGGCGAAGCTTGAAGGCAGCATGAACCAGTACTTTGCGGTGCTCACGAATATGCGCTCTGTGGGCGTCATGGGCGACGGCCGCACGTATGACTATACGCTGGCGCTTCGCAGTGTCACGACAACGGACTTCATGACCGCCGACTGGTCGCGCATCCCCTACGATGTGCTCGATAAGGTCTCGGTGCGCATAGTCAACGAGGTCAAGGGCATCAACCGCATCGTCTACGATATAACCTCCAAACCCCCCGCAACCATCGAATGGGAGTAGTTCCCCTTGGCTTGCAATAGCCGAAAAACCCAGTGTTTGTGCGGTTTTTTGGACTTTCCACTTTTTGCAAAATAACTTTTGCAACACTTTTGCAACACGGTCGCTGAAAAAAAGGTTTTGCAACAGATGAAATAGTCCCTATCGGTTTGCAAGTAAAAATGAATTTTGCATATTTTTTAAGGCTACTGCCTCTTTTCGAGGTGGTAGCCTTTTTCGCATATTGGCGATTCCTTATAACTCATTGTAATATAAATGCGAAATCAAGTTTGCGAGGTGAATGCTATGAGAAAAGAAAAATATCATATATATTTAAGTAATGAAGAACTCAAACGGGTTGTTGTATATCTAATTAATCTTAAAAATAAGTTGATAGCAGAAGGCAGATACACTGATGCAGTCGATGAACTGCTTTGCAAAGTTATTTCAACTAAGAAAAAGAAAATCAAAGTCAAATACATATAATATATGTGACCAAGAGCCGTCTATTGACCTCAATTAAGAGGAAGATAGGCGGCTTTTTTTGTTTGCAAAAAAATTTTTAAAGAAATTTTGAAAAAACACCCCCATTTTTTCTTCTCCCAGTTCAAACAAGTGAAGGGGTTAATTCCGAACCACGAAAACGGAAGCCTTTCACTTGCATTTTGACAACTGAATAAATCATTCACTAAGACTTTATTTCTGATGATTTTAGCCACCATATCGGGTGCGCCGTGACTTCTGCATTGCAGAACAGCGAGAACTCCCGGTATAAGTAATAGGTT
>OLNX01000071.1_pt1 | contig 100648 bp, 77 predicted proteins | sample 1672611 | NCBI WGS metagenome assembly OLNX01 (sample SAMEA3136705, study PRJEB25190) | human gut metagenome | reverse complement strand
GGTTGCCCAGCCCGACGACGAGCGCCTGCCTGCACGGCCCCAGCAGCTCGCGCAGCGCCCGGCTCACGGTGCGCACGGCATTTGAAAAGCTCCCCGGCTCCCGGCGCGAGAGCGCTTCAAGCTCCGCTGTGATATACGTGCCGCGCGACTTGCCGAGCGCCTGCTCGCCCTCGGCGCTTGTGATTTTCACGACTGTCATGCGTACACCGTGCCGCTCCTGTTCGCGCGCGGCGACGCCGGAAAGCTGCGTCTGTTCCTGCGCGGAGCGCTCATACAGCGCCTTGGCCTCCATCGCCAGATCCGTTCTTGGCTGCATAGACTCACCTCCCGGCTAGTTTTTCCGGAAAGTCGGGGAATATGTGAAAAATTTTTTTGAAAAAACAAAAATCTCCTCTCAATTCATCGAACCGAGAGGAGAAAGTGGGTGGAGAGTTATAAAATTGTAAAGTATCGTTCAGAAACAGAAGCGTTACAAACCAACTTCCCAAATTTGAAAATTTGTTGATTTTGGGAAACAAAACGGCAAAAATGGGTTTAAGCCATTTTGTTTCACTACTATGCTTTTTGTCTGTAAGTTTTTCGGACTGTAAATACAAAATATTGGTGTTTGCAAACTTATTGTATTGAAAATTGATCTGCTTGATGTTATAATAGATTCATATCGGCAAGGAGGTCAGTTATGAAAGTAAGTTACGATAAACTATGGAAAATATTGATTGATAAAAAGATGAAAAAATATCAATTAAGAGAACAGGCCCATATAAGCAGTAATTCCGTTGCAAAACTCAGTAAGGACGAACTTGTCAGTATGGAAGTTCTGATGAAAATATGCGAGACACTTGACTGTGACATAGGTGATATATGCGGCTTTTATAACGACAGTGAGGAAAAAACCGATGCATAAAACAAAAGAGCAAATCACTTACAATATGCAACAGGTTAAATCCAAAGATACAAAAATTGAGGTAATATTAAGAAAAGAACTTTGGTCAAGGGGCTTGCGCTATCAGAAGAATTGCAAGAAGGTGTTTGGAAAGCCCGATATTGTTTTTATCGGTAAAAAAGTTGCGGTCTTTTGTGACAGCGAGTTTTGGCACGGTTACGATTGGAACAACAAGAAAAATGAATTCAAATCAAATCAAGAATTTTGGATTCCCAAAATCGAAAGAAATATCGCCCGAGATGACGAAGTAAATGCAACACTCAAAAATTTGGGCTGGACGGTGTTGAGATTTTGGGGTAATGACATCAAAAAGAACTTACAGGCGTGTGCCGATGAAATTGAAAGGACGGTAAAAAGTAATAATGGCTAAATATAAATCTATTGATTTATTTGCGGGAATCGGCGGCATTCGCCTTGGATTTGACAGAGCATTCGGGGATGAAATCAGTACTGTTTTTGTAAGTGAGTGGGATGAATATGCACAGAAAACATACAAAGCCAATTTTTACGATAACTTTGAGATTGCCGGAGATATAACAAAAATAAATGAAAAAGATATACCGCAATTCGATATCTGTCTCGCCGGATTTCCCTGCCAAGCATTCAGTCTTGCGGGAAAAAGACAAGGTTTTGACGACAATTACAAAGGACTTTGCAGAGGTACTTTGTTTATGGATGTTGCAAGAATCTGCGAGTATCATAAACCGAGAGTGATTTTTTGTGAAAATGTTAAAGGGCTTAAAATTCACGACAGGGGCAGAACATTTGAAATAATCAGAAAAACATTTGAAGATTTGGGATATAAAGTATTCAGCGAAGTTTTGAACAGTAAGGACTTCGGTGTTCCTCAAAACAGAGAAAGAATATATATTGTTGCTTTCAGAAACGATATAGCGCCGAAAGAATTTGAATTTCCAAAGGCAACCGACGATACAAAACGAATTAAAGATATTGTTGAGGAAAAACCGGTACCATCAAAATACTATTTGAGTGATGTTTATGTGGAAACCTTACGAAGACACAAAGCACGTCACGAAGCGAAGGGAAACGGTTTCGGATATGAAATCCGAGAGTGGGACGGTATAGCAGGTGCAATAGTATGCGGTGGAATGGGCAGAGAGCGAAATTTGCTTATAGATAAGCGTCAAAAGAATTTAACGCCTACAACGCATATTAAAGGTGAAATAAATAAAGAGGGTATCCGAAAAATGACTCCGCGTGAGTGGGCTCGTCTACAAGGATTTCCCGATACATTCAATCTTCCGCTTGCAGATGTTCATCTGTATAAACAATTCGGAAACAGCGTTACGGTAAATGTTATTGAAGCCATTGCGAAGCAAATTAAGGAGGTACTTGAAAATGTGGGAGTTTAATTACGGGGAATGGACAGAGGCATATGTTTTTCTGCGTTTGTTAGGAAACGGACGAATATATGCTGCTGACAGAAATTTTGAGCAAGACGAAAATGTCTATATTGATATTTTAAATATTATTCGTTACGAAAAAGAACATATTTTAGAGTTCCAAAGAGAGTTAGAATCAGTGGCTGCCAAAGATAACGGGATTGTTTTTAAAGTGTTGCCATATGATGAACTTATTAGTAAAGCTGATTATTTATATGATGCTATAAAAAATGTGACTTCCGGGAATAGAAAGTTTAATGTACCCGAGATAGAAAGATATCTATCGGAATTAAAGTTTTCACAACCTAAAGTTCCTAAGCTCCCGAGAGAAATTGAAAACGAATACGGAAAGAAAACCGATATAATAATCACGATGCAAGATTCGACAGACCGTGCGGTATCAACAACCGGTTTTTCAATAAAATCGCATTTAGGAAGTGCTTCTTCCTTATTTAATTCTTCAATGGCCTCAAACTTCTTGTATGAAATAGTCGGTTGCGATGATGCGGGAATGTACCAAATAAACGGTAATTATATTTCATCAGAAATAGGAATGTTTGAATACATAAAAAACAATCCTAATTTGACTTTAGAGTTTAAAGGCACTTCTGAAAAATTCAATGAAAATTTAGACTTTATTGAATTGAAGATGCCGGAAATATTAAGTTGTGCAATTTTAACTCAGATAGGTTATTATGACCGAGCTGCCTCCAGCAAAACAAAAGATATTATCGAAAAAGTCGTGGAACGAAACCCTGTTGGTGTAAGGAGACCTGAAATATGGTACGAAGCAAAAATGAAGGACTTTTTATATGCGACATTTTCGGGACTAACTGCATCAGAATCGTGGGACGGAAGGAGAAAACTTTCCGGCGGTTATATTGATGTCGGGACGAATGGTGAAATGCTTTATTATAGAGCCGTTTCCGATGATGTCTTTAATACATTTTTGTATGAGCACACATTTTTTGACAGACCGAGCCGAGGTGTAAACAAAGATAAGGCCAAGGTTGTTGCCAAAGCATTCCTTGAAGGACGAGAAGTTACAGATGAAGAAATACTTGATGCAACAACAAAAAACGGTCAACCAAAGCCTAAAAAGGGTGATTGGGGATATGTTTTTAAGCGTGATGACGGAAAGTATTATATTACAATAAATTTTCAAATCAGATTTATATAAATGATATGAGTAAATTAAAAATCGGCAGTTTTTTTGCAGGTATCGGCGGAATAGATTTAGCGTTTGCACAAGCGGGATTTGAAATTGTTTGGGCAAATGAAATAGATAAAGATGCCTGTAAAACATATCGACATAATTTCCCCGACACGATACTGTCCGAATACGATATAAGAAAAATCAAGGCTTCGTCTATCCCCAATTTTAACATTTTGACTGCCGGCTTTCCGTGTCAATCCTTTTCGGTGTGCGGAAATAAGAAAGGCTTTGAAGATGAGCGAGGCAATCTGTTCTTTGAAATAATGAGATTTGCGGACGAAAAGAAACCGGAAGTAATTTTTCTTGAGAATGTTGCAAACCTTACGGAACACGACAACGGAAAAACATTTAACCGTATTCACAACGAACTGTCCGAGAGAAATTATTACATAAGATACATTATTGCAGACGCCTGTAATTACGGAATACCGCAGCACAGAACAAGAACATATATCGTTGCTTTCAAGGATTTTGATATGTGCAACAAATTCAAATTTCCCGAAGAACAGCCTTTGAAAAAGCATATATTTGATGTTATTGACCGTTCTATTCGTGCAGACGATAAATACTATCTTGATGAAAAGTCGGTACAATATCAAAAAATGAAAGCCGCAATTACCGATAAAAATCAAATATACAGATTTTCCGATTACGGCATTCAAAAAAGTAAGGACGGAATATCTTTCACGCTTAAAGCAAATATGGGAACGTGGTATAACCGTGTGCCTATTATAAAAGACAACTTCGGGATGAGAACAATAACACCGAAAGAATGCCTTGCTTTGCAGGGATTTCCGCCATCATTTGATTTCCCCGATATTCCACCAAAAAGTATGTATAAACAATGCGGCAATACGGTGGTCGAGCCTGTTATAAAACGTATTGCAACTCAGCTTATGCTTGTAATAGGTGACTTTTTTGATAACAATTGATTCATTATCCGTTTATACAAATTATATATAAAGTGTCGTAAGAAATGAAACTTGAATTTCATTTCCATGCAAAGCAAATCAAAATGGCCATGAAGCTTACTTTTTATAACAAGTGAATTTTCGAATTATAAATGAAGAAATAATTAGTGAAAAATAGAAAAGCGAAATGAGGGATGATTGTAATGTATATAAATAAAATGCATATTCAGAATTACCGAAATTATAGCGATTTTACAATGAATTTTCATAAAGGACTCAATGTCATTATAGGTTCAAATAACTCTGGAAAAACAGGGCTGTTATATGCTATTAACTTGCTCAATTCTCCCTCTTCCATTTCTGTTGATGATTTCAATAAAAACAATTTGCTTAAATACGGTGAATTGTATGCCGAAAATGCTCCGGAAATAGTAATAGAATACTATATAAGTCATCGAATTGCAGAAGATGATACCAGTGATGAAAGCATCATACGACTCCTACCGTTCTTAGGCATAAAAGAATTTGAAGAAAATCGAACAGAAAAGGATGGAAAGGTCGAATATAACATAGCCGCAAAGATAAAAGCCGCATTTTCCTTAGATGTAAAATATTTAGATGACTATAAAAAGGAATTTAAATCTGTCAATAACTTTGACGAATTTTTTATGATGTTGAATCGCTTTGTTGAAAAGCATTATTCTTGGAGTTACACTAATGGAATTACCGAAACCAAGGCAGATCAAAAAGCGGCAACAAGCGTATTTGATATACGCTTAATTGAAGCTGAGAGAACAAGCGAAGAAGTTAGGAGAGAGACAAAGCGAGAAATAGAAACCGTTACAAAAGACTCTGAACACGCCGCAGAACTGGACGCTTTGAAAAAAAGTGTTTCCGATGATTTAAAGGGAATTTTGAGCGACTCCATAACAAAACTGTCGGATTTGTTCGAAAACGAAGATAACGAGATTGGCTTAAAGAAGGGTAATGTGTCTATATTTTCAGATGTGAAAGCTAAGTTCTCTGTTTCAGATGCCTATGTAACAGAAGTCAAAGATACAAAAAGCGGCTTCGTTGTGCCTCTGCGGCACAATGGACTTGGATATAACAACTTAATCAACATTTATATGCTGATTAAACTAACAGAAGTTCAGAAAGGAAGAGACTTCAAGATTTTATGCTTAGAAGAACCCGAAGCACATTTGCATCCAGCAATGCAGTACAAGTTGTTTAAGTACCTAAAAAATTTAGATAAGAAGAACGAGTTAAATCAGCAGATTTTTGTCACAACACATTCAAGCAATATTTCTGCCGTAGCGGGAATAGACAATATGTTTATGCTTTCATATGAAAGAAGTGAAGAATGCTCTGATTGTCATCAGCAAAGTTTAGAAGAACAGTTTATAGATGCAGACGGAAAAACCGAAAAGAATGATGCAAAATTACATTTGTCCAAATTTTTAGATGTTACTCGCTCGGATATGCTATTTGCGGATAAAGTGATTTTAGTAGAGGGTATTGCAGAGAAATTGTTGATGCCGCTATTTATGGATGCTTGCGGGTGTTCGTATGAGGACGAGCATATCTCAATAGTGGAAATCGGCGGAAAGCATTTTGAATATTTTATTGAATTATTTAATGGAAATGCTGTAAATAAAAAGGTGCTTTGTATTACTGATAAAGATTTCAAATGGATAGATGATGACGGCAAATTGAAATCTTTTGAAACATATCAAAATGAGGAAGTATCACATATTAAAAAACTAAAAGATCGTTTTGCCATAGAGAATTTTCATATTTGTACACAAACTCTCGGTGGTAGAACTTTTGAAGATGAACTTCTGATTGCCAATATAGATAACCTAGATACTGCAAAAATCTTATTCAAAAAGGCAATATGTGATGGATTAGAAGAGTTCTTCGATAAGTACAACTTCGATATCACATCTTGGAACGCAAACGAAAAAGATATAGATGGTCGATCTCGTAAGGTAATAGATAAATACTTGAAAGCTTATAACGAAAGAGTTGATGACAACCCTGAAAATTCAAAACTGTATGAAAAAATAGTATTTGCTGAATTGTTTTTGCATTATGCTAAAAGCAAAAAAGGAGAAGTTGCATTAAGCTTATTAACCGAAAAAGCTTTGTATAATGAAGATGAAACTACCAAGATAGTTGTGCCTGATTATATACAGGAGGGATTAAAATGGTTAATGCAATAACATCCGGAGATATTTTGAGCGTAGAGCAGTTAAAAAAGCACTCGAAAGTTTATGCAGGTCCAGGTGCAGGAAAAACATATTTTTTAGTTGAAAACGTCAAAAATATCATAACCACCAACGAAATCGTTGCAAAAAGCAAGGCGAGAAAAGTTCTTTGTATTACATATACTAATGCGGCAGTGGACGAGATACGAAGAAGACTTGAAAAGTATGTAGACTATGTTGAAGCATATACAATACACGGCTTCATCATCGAACATATTATCAAACCCTTTCAAGATGAGTTGATAAATATAATGAAATCAGATTTTGACATTTCTGTTTCGAAAAAAGGTGTGATTTCTTCTCAAATTGAGGGGCTGGGTATTTTACACGGAATCGATAAAGAAGAGATTTATAACTTCATAAAAAGTACTAATCCAGGTCAGTTTGATTCGGATACATTTAACTATAGCAAAAAGATTATGGGAGAGGTTGAAGTCGATAACGACTTATTCCTAAAATCAAAAATAGCAGGAGAAGAACTTATCCATAAAATAAAAGCATCTAGCAGAATCAAAGAAGATCATATTGTACCGCTTAAACAGTATATATGGTCTGTAGTGAGAAAACTTACTCATAATGAGATTTTATATTTTGGATATAGGATTTTAGAGAATAATCCTACAGCGTTATATGCTTTGCGTGTTAAATTTCCGTTTGTATTTGTAGATGAGTTTCAAGACACAAACCCTTTACAAACATTGCTTGTAAAACTTATCGGCCAAAAATCAACCAAAGTCATTGTTGTTGGAGATATAGCTCAATCTATTTATAGTTTCCAAGGCGCAAAACCTTCCGATTTTAATGATTTTTGCATTGATACGGAAAATGATATTTTATATTCGATAAATGGGAATAGGCGTTCCACAGAAAATGTGGTTAACTTTTGCAATTTCTTAAGACAGTCGGATAAAAACATTACACAAAACAGTATCAAAATATATGATAGTGAAGAAACAAAAAAAGATACAGAAGCTAAAAAAATACATTTTATACTCGGAGAATCTTTAGAAAGCAAAAGAATTATCGGCAATGTCATTAACAATGGTGGCGTTGTTTTGACAAGAGCTTGGGCTGCAGCATTTGATTACATTCAAAATATAGACGAAGGACAAGCCAGGCTATTAAAGTCCATATATAATAGTTACTTTAACACACCTATACAGCTTAGGGATGAAATTGTAGAACATAACAATATTAAATGGGTACGAGCTTTTCGATTCATTTTCAATTTGTGGAAAAGCTTTGAAAACGGCTCGCTTATAGATATGATTTCTGCATTGCGGATATATTTGAACATTGATGGTAAAAATATAACCCCAAAGTTTATATTTCGATTTAATCATATGTTAAATGCTGTTTTTGCGGATGTTAATGATTCTTCAATTACTTGCGAGGTCATACAGAAATTTAATAACCAGATAACAAGTGATGAGTATGTTGACTTAAGAGAATTATTTAAAGACGGCATTAACGCAATATCTGTTTTCGACGATCAGGACAGAGATGATTTAACGAAAAATGTTTCTTCGTTAAGGTGGGATACATCGTACAAATTGTTTACCGAAGTTTTTTCTGAGAACAGCAAGTATATGACTGCACACCAAGCGAAAGGATTGGAATGGGATAAGGTGATTGTAAGCCTAACTCCGACTCGTCGAGATGGAATTAATATTTCAGATGTCTTTTCCCATCCTCAGTTGATGGCCGAGAACAGTTCAAATGAATTTGTTAGAATGTATTATGTTGCATGTAGCAGAGCAAGAGAAGATTTGTATATACACATTCCATCCGGATGTAGTAAAGATGTTATAATACGTAGTCTGGATGCATATATACAAAATACAGGATGTAGTTTAAAATATGAATTCTTACCGCTGGAATAACTGGTTTCATTTCTGATATTAACGGCCATAGATTCAAGTTGTTTGTTAATGTCTTCTTAATAGTGATGTCAGAAGCAAGTCGGGCGAAAAGTGCTTGCATTTCGATGTAGGATGATAGGGATTGATGCATTCTGGAATTAAAATGGTTGTAGACTAAGTCTTGGTGGCGAAACTTCAGATAAGGTAAGCGACATTTTCCTCCCTGAGCACCGGCCTGTTGATTTCCGTCTTCTTCAGTTGTTAAGTTCTACTGCGTTGTTTGAATATTGTTTTTATATAACAAAAATTCACTTGATATCTTTATTGCACCAAAGTATACAGATGTGAAATTTAAAACTTGCGGACAGGTCTTAGGGTGTAACCCTAACGAGGTATTTGGGAGTGGGCTGCCCAAATACACTGCTCGCTGAAAGCACGAGCGACAGCACCGTTTTGGACAACCTGTCCATAACCGGTCTGCTCGCTCAGTATGTGCAGAAAGCGGGCAGATTACCGTTTGGTTATCCAACCGGTCTGCTCGCTAAGATTGTACACACATTTCTATCTGTGGTAAGTTTATATTCAAAAGTAAATATCAAACAAAAAATAAGCACGGACAACAGAGTGTTTCTGCAATCCGTGCTCAATTTTTTTATGCGTATCCGATATAGAATTCATACTGTGTATCGGATATTTTTTCTGCCCATATCCACACAGAAGTAAAGCCTTCAATAATCTTGTATCTATTCAATCTGCCTTCAATATCGGTACCGATATTTTCGTTGTTTGCATTAGCGGATATAGGGTTATCCCAACATTCGGTGGCTGTTTCATCAAGAGTTAACCCAATACTTTGAGCATAATTCTGAGCGTAAGAAATCCAATAGTTGATATCGAATTCTTCAATTTGTTCAATTGCTGTTGTGACTTCCGAAACAGTATTTGTTGTGATTTCAGGCTCAGATTTTTCGCTTTTGGGCGGTTCTGTTTGCGTATGAGTATCTTGCTTAGGCTCGGTACTTACTGTTGTGGTTTGAGAAAAAATCGGCTCATTTAACACCTTTTCTGTACCAATTTTAGTGGCAGACGACTGTGATTTTTCTTCCACAAATGTACTTTTATCAACTGTTTCATTCTCTGCTTTCTCAGTTAATTCTTCTGCCCGCCTTGTATCAATTACAGCGTTAGCTGATGAACTTTCAGTCGCTTTTTTATCTGGCTCGCTATGGGCAGTACAACCGGCCATAGCGAAAATGACGGTCAATATCATAGTAAATATTACGATTTTTCTCATACAAAAATCACCTCGCTATTCACAATTTCAATCGCTCTGTTACGAATGTTGTTCATCTCTCGCACCCATAGCATAGGGTTATTAGCTTTCAGTTTTTCTGTAACATTTTCCTTTTCGGCAAGTGATTTGACAAGCTGTAAAAACATTGCTTCTGCCTGTTCCTCGATGTCCGCAAGGTAAGGGTACAGATTTTCCGATGTTAACAGATTATAGTATTTGATACGATGATGTTGTTTAAGATACTGTCTGTGTCGGTTTGCCCACACGCCGATATGCAGTTCCTTTTGCTCTTTTGTTGTGATACAAGGCAGTTGATAATTGCCTTGATTTTGATAACGCACATTTATTTCTTTCATAGTAATCAATCCTCCGTATAAATGATTTTGAATTTCTTTTTCTTTGCACCGATGACTTTTACAAGAACATCATCGACTCCGTCGGTATATTTTCCTTTCGCTATGAGGCTACTTCTTAGATTGTTGAGAGAACGGATAATCATACTGCGTTCGTTATCATCAAGTGCAAGATGAAATGTAGTTTTCATAATCTTTCCTCCTTTGACTACATTGTAGCAAAAGAATTTATATTATACGAATGTGCGGATTTCGGCATAGAAAAAGACACCAACCTTTCGATTGATGTCTTGGTTTCTTCCTCTGCAATGCCACGAATGTATTAAGTTTATCGTACTTCTTTATTAACTTGGGGCAATCTTTTGCAAAATATTATCTTTCCGAATATTTTCGAACTTTTTATAAAGGCGAGATAATTCTTGTTACCTCTCTCTGTTATTCCGGTACTGACATTGTTGAATTCGACGAGAGCTAGATTAAACACCGACTTGGATAGATAACCGTCTGGGATGACTATTTCGCAGTGGGGCTCAAGTCCAGACTGAAAATTGACATTGAAGGATAATGCCCTTAGACGCACGAAACCCTCTCAGCATGATGGTTGAGAGGGTTATTTTTAGTTATTCATCTTTCTTTCCGCCGCGAGGATATGCCTCTTTCTCTATCCACACACGCTCACCATTTTTGATATAATGCTGCCCATGTGGTCGAACGGTATGTTCTTTTGGTGATGAACGTTCCGCCGAAGTATCTGTATCTACGTCACCAGTTAAAATTTCATCATAGCTATCATCAAAAGTGTCGCTTCCAGTCCGTGATGGTGTATAACTATAATCACCTGAACTGCTATCTCCAGAACTAGAGCGTCCACCGTTTGCTACTGCATCTGCAGCGGCTGCCAATCCAGCTACACCCACCGCCTTAACTATTCCCGTTAGAACGGGATGACGGTTAGAAAAATCAACTACTGCTTTAAAGGCCTTTTTGACCGTATTTCCAAAACCTCCAGATTGCTTGATATCGAGTTTTGGATTACTTACTGGTTTTATAGTTCTTGTTTCCGCTTCTGGTTTAATTTTAGGCGTTTCTTCCGTTTCAACCTTTTCTATCGGTTCTGTTAATGTTTCTTCTTTTTTCTCTACAGTTATGCTTGGCTTCATTATCGGCTCAGGCAAGTGGATTACTTCACACGGAATAAATGGGCCATCACCAAAGTCAAATTTTTCTTTAGTTACTGGGTTATAATACCAGTTTGTTGGATTTCTCCAGTTTCCGTTATGAGCCTCTAAATGCTCAGCTCTTGTAAGGAACTGAATGTTTCCGGGGTCTCCTTGATATTCCGGATACATTTCAGCGCTCTTCATATGCTGACCTTCAAAAGCTTTCCCGTTATCATCATAGGCTTTTCCTTTTTCAAGGATATCCTGCTGTTGCTGAGGAGTCCACTCTCTTGTTCCTTTTCCTTCCTGAACAAGTTCTTGTTCTTTATTCCACGCAGCAAGAATAGCCTTATTGGATTCTGCTGTTCTTCTCGACATAGAATCAACCTCCTATGCCAAGCAAATCATACAGGTCATTTAAGAAAGTTACGAAGTCATCATAGATTTCATCATCCTCAATTCTTCCAGCCGTTTGATTATAGATAGCTATTGTCTCACTATCTTTCTTAAAGAGGATAGGGTCTCCTGATGCCAATGCACCAATAACAACATATTCCTCACTTGGTCTTGAATCATCATTCACATCTATAAGTGGCTTGTGTTCAACCCCGTATAATTGAATACCGGCTGGAAGAAAAAGCTCTCCTCCATCAGAAAACAATAACCAGTCTTTGTACTTTGATGGAAATGTAATACCTTTTTCCTTTTCAAAAGACAGTATCTTCTCTTCAGTTGTTTCTTCAAGAAAATCCATCTTTCCTTGTTCCTTGAATTTATCTACTATTGCTTTTAATTCTTCTGAAATCATCTTCTATTTCTCCAATTTTTTTCAAAGAAAGAGTTTAAATCACATATCTCATATTCCTCAGAAAGTTTTACAGGGTAACTTTTCCCCTCTTCAATTACTTCATTCGGCAGAATAATTCGATATTCCTGCTCTTTCTCAAAGAACACATCCTTACAGAATAACACTCTAAAAGCATAATCTGCGTAAAAAGTATATCTTGTGCCCTTATCATCTTTGACAGGTGGAATGTCCTGCATTAGATACTTCATATATTCCATATCCATTGCTGTTTGTCCATCTTTAGTATCGAATCCTTTATCGATATGAAAATAATGAACATTTTCAGTTTTTATTTCTGTACCGATACTGTTTCTAATATCCTCGATAAAAACTTCTGGATTTGGTATTATCGCTACTGCATCAGCATTTGGGAAATGCTCTCTAATAGTTTGTTTTTTGTCATCGGAAAGGTTAATCATTATCCTTCCGTTGTCCTCTTCTTTGCAATCCTCTTCATACACAGAAAACATACAGAATACTGGCATTTTTTCTGCTGGTTCAACTCTAACCAAACCATTTGCTTTTCCACACTCTGCAATAACTTCTTTGGTATCTGGATGCTGCATTACCATTTTTTGAGCAAACATTCTTGTTCCAGCTTCCAAAATATCGCCTTGTCCTTTGATTTTTAATTTATCTTCAATTCCCCAGAAAGTGACGGCATTTGAGCAGTATATATTACCCTGTACAAGACTCTCCAAATGTTCTCTCTTTCCGAACTTTAATAAATATTTTATCTCACCCATTCTTACCACTCCTTCCATTAACATCTAATCCACTGTCCGAAAATACCCTTAGTATCGAGTTGCCGTATTTGTTGTCAACTTTTTTCGTCTTGCAAAAATCACTCCAAAGTCCCTGATATCTAATCCACTAACTCAATTTGCGTTATCTAATCCGAGGTCACAACCTGACACACATTTTCGCAGTAGATATATTTCCATATAAAATAGCCGGGCTTTTTCAGCAGTCAGGCTTTTTGTTCTAACTTCCGAAAAAATCCGGAAATACGCCACTTTTCAGCCTTTGTTTATCTTTTCTTGACATTAACACCACAGGCTCAATTGATGTCTTTCTGCCATGCGATTAAGGTATCATCTTAAAATGTCGTAACGCTTCCTCAATCAACGTTACCTTTTCAGGCGGACATTGATGTTGCTTTGGGCTTTCTTTTTTTGAATTGTTGTAACAATCTCTTTCGATAATACCGTGCTTTTGCTTTACCTGAGCAATGTAAAGCGAAGATACTTTTACACAATGTTTATCGAATATATAATCTTTTATTTCATCATAAGTTGCCTTTGCTTCGGATGATGTTAAATCCAGTTCGTCCATATCAACGGTAATGTCGATATATGTATCGGGCTTTTTTCTAACCAACTGAACAACCGTCTCAACGTGTATCGTCCTAGGGAACATATCAACCGACTGGATTTTTTCGGCGATATATCCATTTTGACAAAGATATGAACAATCTCTTGCGGCAGTAGCCGGATTACAAGAAACCATAATAATTTTTTTCGGATTCATCTGCAATACTGAATCCAGAGTCAGATTATCACAACCCTTTCTAGGTGGATCAAGTATTATAATATCAGGTATTATACCGGATTCTTTAAGCTTTGCTGCCGCTTTGCCGGCATCCGAACAAATAAATTCTGAATTAAAAATATTACTGCTGTGTGCATTTTCCATGGCATTTTTAACAGCTTGAGGTATAATCTCCACTCCGATAAGCTTTTTGACTTTTGATGCCATTGAAAGACCAATAGTACCGGCCCCACAATAAAGATCTAGTAGAATTTCATTTCCTTTAAAGTCGGCAAGATTTGCAGCAACAGCATACAATTTTTCTGCCTGATTAGTATTCACCTGATAAAAGGCTTCTGGTGCAATATTTATTTTATTACCGCACATTATATCCTGAATTTCGTTTTTCCCCCATAAGGTGATAGTTTTTTTACCTAAAATCACATTCGTATTTTCAGGATTAATATTCATTACTATACTTTTTATGTCCTGATATTTTTCTGTAAGAACTTCACATAATCTTGTAAATTTAATAGCTGATGCTTTAGTAACAACAAAGCATACCATTATTTCTTTTGAATGAAATCCTTGTCTGATAAAAATATGACGAAGTAATCCTCTCCCTGTATTTTCATCATACCCTTTTATGTTATTCTGTAAAGCAAATTCTATAACATCACTGGCAATATGGTCAAATATATCCGGAAGAAGTTTGCACTCACTGCCAGTTATAATACGGTGACTTCTCTTAGCATAAAAACCATACACCGGCTTATTATTTACTGTTCCTACAGGATACTGTGCTTTATTCCTGTATTTATCAGGTAAATCACATCCCAAAATAGGTAAAAATTCAGTATTAATATTACCAATTCTTGTAAAAGCGTCATATACAAACTTTTCCTTAATTTTAAGCTCACTGTCATAACTTATGTGACGTAATGAACACCCTCCGCATTTAGGAAAATATTTACAATCAATTTCTATTCTGTCAGCAGACGGTTTTACTATTTTTTCCACTTTTCCATATGCATAATTTTTTAAAACCTTTACTATTCTGGCTTCTATAATATCACCGACAGCCGTTTCCGGAATAAATACTGCCATTCCGTCTGCTCTGCCTACTCCGTTTCCCTCCGATGTAATATCGGTAATTTCAAGTGTTACGATCTGATTTTTATCCATAAATCAATTTTTCTCCAATGGTTTAATAATCTTGTATATAAGTTCCTTTTTCTTCATAAGCTCATCAAATCTGTTTATATATTCAAAAGGAAACTTAAAGTTGTGAATCCTTGTTATCTTGCCGTCAGACTCAATCAGTTTGGTTGACGCTGCACAACCGGCGCCCAGAATGATCTGAGTTTCATCCATTATAAATATATTATAAAAACTCTCTTTGCCTTTCTTAGCAAATCCAATATTTTCCAGATTTTCAAGAGTATTTTTCTGACGGTAGAGATAATACGGCATATATCCTTTTTTCGGAAGAATATCTATACTCCTGTTTACCATATCATATGCGGGATTATTTTTAAATGTACTTATATTCTCCTCGTACAACTTTGCTGAACGTTTTATTGTAAGGGTATGTACTGTAATGCTTTCGGGTTCATTCCGGGATCAAGTTCCGTTACTTTATTAAGCGTATTGCAGAAGCTTTCAAAAGAATCGCCGGGAAGACCGGCAATCAAATCCATATTAATATTGTCAAATCCTAAGGATCGTGCAGAATAAAAAGCATTTATAGTGTCCTCAGCAGTATGACGGCGTCCGATAATTTTTAAAACCTCATCATTCAAGGTTTGAGGATTTACTGATATTCTTGTCGCACCGTTTTCCTTAATTACTTTCAGTTTGTCAATTGTTATCGTGTCTGCACGTCCTGCCTCAACATTATATTCTCTAACTTTTGAAACGTCAATATTTTCAGAAAGAGTTTTCATAATAATATTAAGCTGCGACGCTTCAACGGACGTTGGAGTACCGCCTCCGAAATATACAGTATCAATTTTAAGATTTAAGTCTCTGATAATCTTTCCCAGTATTTCAATTTCACGGCAGAGAAATCTTATGTAATCAGGTATTAGTTTTCTGGCGCTTTCAATAGAATGTGAAACAAATGAACAGTAACTGCACCTGGAAGGACAAAAAGGTATAGAAACATAAAGGCTTACCGTATCAGAATCTATTTGCTTTAAAAGCGGCATCTGATTTACAGCAGTCATATAAGCAAGCTCAAGACGTCTGTCCGAAACCATATACTTATTCTTTAAAGCTTTAAATGCCTGTCCCTTGCTCATTCCGTTTTCAATTAAAGCGGACATTTTTTTTACAGGTCTTATTCCGGTCATAAGCCCCCATGGAGGCGTAATCCCCGTAAGCTTTTGCAAACATAGGTAAATAAGCCTGCAAATTTCATGCTCACAATTATTTATATCGGAACTTTCATTAGAAATTTTATATGCTTTTCTAGCTTTCATACCGTTAATACGGCAATAAGCAAAAAGATAGGTAAATTGTCGGCATTCTTTCAATTGAGACATTACAATATCACCGTCAGCATCTGAAATGTCATAATGAAAGGTAAATCTGGATGGAACAAAAAGCTTTACCGTTGCTTCCGTTTCATATTTAAAATCGTGACCTTTAAATAAAATCTTCATAAGGATTTCCTTTTAAATATGGATTATTTTTTCTCTCATATGCAAGAGTACTGGTTTCATTATGCCCGGGATAAATATCATAATCTCCTTCCAATTTTGCAATTTTCTGAAGTGACTTAAACATTTCTCCCATATTTCCGCCCGGAAAATCCGTTCTTCCCATTGATAGTTTAAAAAGTGTGTCACCGGTAAAAAACGCATTACCGCATTTATAACAGACTCCTCCCCTTGTATGACCCGGAGTATGAATGACCTCAAATGAAAGCTCATCAAGGATAATAACATCACCGTTTGTTACTGTTGTAAATTTTGTAATTTCATTGAATTGACCCGCACCTATTGCGTCAGCCAGACTTTTTGTACCACTTGCAAGCATAGGCGCATCTTCTTCATGTATATAAACCTGTGCGCCGTATACGTCAGCCGCTTCACCAGCTGCACCTATATGATCATAGTGTCCATGAGTAAGCAGAATTTTCTTTAAAGTAAGTTCATGTTCGTCAAGAAGATTTTTTATTCTCTGAAAGTCACTTCCCGGATCTATAGCAACAGCATTTTTATTTTCTGTCTCAATAATATAACAGTTAGCTAAAAGCTCCCCTACCGGAATACGATAAATTTTCATAAGTTTCTCCTATCTATATCTTTGCTCTTTCAACAGATACAACATTTTTAACACGTCTTAGCTTTTCAAACAAATTATTAAGCTGTTCGGTACTTGCTATAGTAATAGTCGCTTCAAAAAGAGCATTTCCGTTTTTTAAATTTCTTGAAGAAGAATGAACAATAGGAATCCTTGCCTCTGTTAGAATCGCCGTAATATCATAAACCAAACCGACTCTGTCCAGAGCAGTAACTTCAATACTGGTCTGAAGACTTGTCTGTTCACTATCAGTCCACTGAACGTCCATCCATCTTGCAAGTTCTTCAGGATTATTCCTCTTTACAGCAGAAAGATAATTTGTACAGTTTACAGTATGAACTGATATACCGTGTCCTCTTGTAATAAATCCCACAATTTCATCACCCGGAAGAGGATTGCAGCATTGAGCGAATTTCACCGTACAATCATCTATTTTGTCCAGAATAATACCGCTGCTGGGTTTGTGAACCGGTTTTATCACAGCGGTTTCCGGTTCATCATCCGTCTGATATAGCTTAATATACTTATCTTTCAGCCTCGGCATAATTTTAGAAAGCATAACGCCGCCGTAACCAATTGAAGCGTAAAAATCATCTAATGTGCTGCAATTATGACGTTTTAAATCGTCACCCAGAAATTCTCCAAGTTCTTCCTCAGGAACTCGTATTCTGAAATGCCTGAATTCCTTTTCCAATTCAGTTTTCCCTGTAATAATATTTTCTTCCCTGCATTCCTTTTTGAACCATGAACGAATTTTTGATTTTGCTTCATTAGTCCTTGCAATATTTAACCAAGCTCTGTTCGGACCTTTATTCGGTTCATTGCTGGTTATAATCTCACATATTTCTCCGGTATGAAGCTTATAGTCAAGAGGTACGAGCTTACCGTCAATTTTTGCACCGATCGTCTTGTGTCCTATCTGAGTATGAATCCTGTAAGCATAGTCAATAACTGTAGAATCTACGGGCAATGAAATGGAATCCCCCTTAGGAGTCATAACTACTATATCTTCCGGTGCAAGGTCTGTCTTAATAATACGCACTATTTCTTCAACATCATCAGAAGTCTGCTGTGCTTCAATTACCTGACGCACCCATGCCAGACGCTGATCCATCTTATCAGTACGCTGAATACCTTCTTTATATTTCCAGTGTGCAGCGATACCGTATTCAGCCGTAGCATGCATATCCCATGTTCTTATCTGAATTTCAAAAGGTATGCCCTCCTTACCCAGAACAGTAGTATGAAGCGACTGATACATATTAGCTTTAGGAGTAGAAATATAGTCCTTAAATCTGTTTGGAATAGGTCTGAACATATCATGAACCAAACCCAAAACATTATAGCATTCCCCTACTGTTGAAACAATAATTCTTACAGCATATTTATCATAAATTTCTTCAATTGATTTATGATGAACAAACATTTTCTTATAAATGCTGTAAATGCTCTTTACACGCCCGTCAATTTGAGGCGGCTTTATAAATTCCTGATCTCTGAATCGATAAGCTATTGTATCCTTTATAGAGGTTATAAAGGCTTCACGTTCGCTCTTTTTTATTTCCAGAATATGTTCAATTTCAGAATAAGCAAAGGGATCAAGGTAATGAAAAGCCAGATCTTCAAGCTCTTCTTTAATTCCTCTCATTCCGAGACGATGAGCAATAGGAGCGTAAATATTCATAGTTTCATGAGCCGTATTGCGTTGTTTAACACTTGGACGAAATTTCAATGTACGCATATTATGAAGTCTGTCAGCCAGCTTAATAATAATAACTCTTATATCCTGAGACATGGCAAGAAGCATTTTTCTTACATTTTCCGCCTGCTGTTCCTCCTTATTAAATATAGGAACTTGATTTAATTTTGTAACACCGTCAACCAGCATAGCAACATCCTGACCGAATCGTTTTTTTACTTCATCAAGAGTGACAGGCGTATCTTCAACAACGTCATGCAGCATTGCAGCACAAATCGTATCGGTATCCATTCCCAATTCTAAAAGTATATATGCAACGGCAAGAGGATGAATTATATATGGCTGCCCCGACGAACGAAACTGTCCTTCATGAGCTTTTGCCGCAAATTCATATGCCGTAATTATTTTGCTGAGATCATATTGCTTATCATCAGTCAATATTTTTTGAATAAGCAGATCTATTGTATATTCTTCTTTCATAGTAGCAACTCCTTTCTTATAAAAAGATCAGACTGTAAGTTTATTATTAATTTTATTTCTAAGATCCTGTAAAATTTCAGAGTTATCCAGATTTGCCTTAGGAGCATTTTTCACCACATTGATTTCCTGGGAAAACATATCGGCATTAACAAGTCCGAGTTCACTGAAAATATCAACGCAAAGCCGCAGTTTACAGTAATTCATATCCTGCGACATTGCAGACATATACAGAGTATCCATACTGAATCTTCCGCCTGCAATAGTTTTATAGACAGATACAAGCTCTCCTCTTTCTGGGCATATGCGATTATAATATGTAACCGGCAGATCTTCATTTCTTTTATATTTTTCATAAGTTTCTTTAGCTGCAAAATATTTTTTCTGTTCAATACCATTTTTCCGGAAATCTTTTACTATTATGCATATGGATTTTCTTCCGGCATACACCTGTGCTTCAAGCGTCACCATAAAATCAGCTCTGTCACCCTTTTTCAGAAAAATATCTTCAGGAGAATATCGAAAAATAAGTGCGTCCATGAAAGAGCCCCCGTAACGAAGCTTGAGCTTAGTATGTATACCCTTTGAAAGCGGCACAATATCTTCAATCACTGCACCGCACAATGCAAATACAGGCTGACGGTTTCCCTCACCAAAAGGTTCAAGTATCTGAAGTCCTTCAATATTATTTACATTTATTTCATCGGGAAGTATAAGCTTATCGGCAGTAATATCCGGAACCGGCATCATTCTGAAATTAATTTCAGCAAACTCCTGAATACGCTTATTAAAATCTTCTATCTTAGAGGTTTCAATAGAAAATCCTCCTGCGCCAAGATGTCCGCCGTATTTTATAAGGAGATCCGAACAATAGTCCAGAGCTTTGAAAATCGAAAAATCACCGAATGAACGTGCGGAACCTCTTGAAATCTCCCCTTCTATGGTTATCATAAAACAAGGTTTATCAAATCTTTCCACCATTCTTGAGGCAACGATTCCAATAACTCCGTGACTCCAGTTTTCTCCGCTTAAAACTAAAACTCTGTTATATAATATTTCCGGTATGCTGTTTATTTTTTCATTTATCGAATCAATAATTTCATTTTCTGCTTTTTTACGTTCACTATTTAGTCTATCCAGTTCATTTGCAAGCATTTCCGCTTCTTGTTCGTTATCGGTAAGCAGAAGCTTTGCCGCAAGGGACGGCGAACCAAATCTTCCTGACGCATTTATTCTGGGAGCAATTCCAAAAGCAAGAGATGTTGACGTAATTGGTGATTTCAGTCCGCTTTTTTTAATAAGAGCATTAATTCCGCATCTTTCGGAATTAACTAAAAGCTGAAGTCCTCGGCTTACGATAAAACGATTCTCTCCGCTCAAAGAAACAATATCGGCAACTGTTCCTATTGCCGCAAGCTCTCCGTACTCGTTCATAGCGGCTTCAAAATCCCCATTTTCCAATGCTGCAATAAGTTTCAGCACAACTCCTGCTCCGCACAAAAACTTAAAAGGTGAATCACAGTCTTTTCTATGAGGATTTACAACAGCTTCAGCTCTTGGTAGCTTTTCGCCAGGCTGATGGTGATCGGTAACAATAAGTTTCATTCCCAGCTTATATATCAATTCTGCTTCATCTATAGCAGAAATTCCGTTGTCTACAGTGATGATCAGATCTACTCCCTGTTCAGCAAGTTTTTTTACTGCGTCACTGTTCAAACCGTATCCCTCTGAACGTTCCGGTATGTAGTAGGTTACGTTTGCGCCCATACATTCCAAGTATGAAAACAGCATCACTGTAGACGTTATGCCGTCGCAGTCATAATCACCGTATATACATATACTGTCAAAATCTTCAACAGCTCTGTTAATTATTTCTGAAGCTTCTGTCATATCCTTGAGAATAAACGGATCTGAAAGCTTATCTGTATTTAAATATTCTGCTGCCTCCGCTGCATTCTTAAATCCTCTTGAAGCAAGAACGTCTCCGCAAAGGCCAGTTACTCCGCTTTCCTTAACAATTCGTTCAGAATATTCTTTTTCCGGTTTCCTAACAATCCATCTTTTCATAGATTCACCTATCCTAATATACTTTTATACTTATTATAACATTTATATCAGAAAATTACAAGATATTTAATAAATCAGAAATTCGTCAACATGATAATAACCTACGGTTATATGTCAAATATCAACATTGACGCTGATATAAAAAAATGATATAATTTTTTAAGTAGAATTATTTTAAAAAGAGGTTTTTAAAATGTATAAAATTTTGATTATAGAAGACGACAGTGCTCTTTCTGAAATTATGAAAAAGCACATAGAATCATGGAATTATGATGTAAAATGCATACGCAATTTTCAGAATATAATACCTGAATTCACGGAATTTGATCCTCACCTTGTTCTTCTTGATATTATGCTGCCTTTTTTCAACGGATATCATTGGTGTACTGAACTGAGAAAGATCTCAAATATACCAATAGTATTTGTTTCATCTGCTTCAGACAATATGAACATTGTTATGGCAATGAATATGGGCGGTGATGATTTTATTGCAAAGCCTGTTGAACCAAGCGTGATGATTGCAAAAATTCAGGCAATTTTACGCCGTACCTACAACATGACAGATAAGACCCCCGTTTTAGAGCACAAAGGAGCAATACTCAATTTAAACGATACCACATTATTATATCAGGACAGCAAAATTGAGCTGACTAAAAACGAATTTCGTATTTTACAGACGCTCCTTGAAAATAAAGGAAAAGTTGTAAGCCGCGATACTCTTATGACAAAGCTGTGGCAGATAGACTGCTATGTTGAGGAAAATACTCTTACTGTTAATGTTACCAGACTTCGCCGCAAGTTGGAAAGTGCGGGTCTGACTGACTTTATTAAAACCAAAATCGGATACGGTTATATAATTGAATTGTGAGGTGCAATATGAAACTACACATTCTAATATGGAAATATATTTGTCAGTATAAATATACTGCAATAGTATTTATAATATTTACACTGATTTTTGCGGGGATTTTTTCATTATATAACCTGGAAACCGAAGCCGTTCTCTATGCGGCAATACTTTGTTTATTTATTTCGTCTGTATTAATTATATTTCACTTTTATAATTTCTGCAAACAACATAAAAAACGACATATGATTTTAAGTAACATTTTAATCATGACTGAAAATTTACCCGAACCTAAAACTCTTGCAGAATCCGATTATCTGGAAATGATAGAAAAGCTAAGAAACATAAACCTTGCAAATGTAACAAAATATACAAATGAACGCAGTGAAAGTATTGACTACTATACAACCTGGGTACACCAGATAAAAACTCCCGTTTCTGTAATGTCTATGATTCTACAGAGTAAGGATACGGACGAATATCGTCAGCTGTCTTCCGAATTATTCCGGATAGAACAATATATAGATATGATACTTTGTTATTTCAGACTAGACAGCAGTTCTTCAGATTTTGTTTTTAAACAGTATAATTTAGATAAAATAATAAGAAATACTATTCGAAAATTTGCTTCTCAGTTTATCTCCAAAAGAATTAAGCTTCAATATGAACCGACTGATATATTTGTATTGACAGATGAAAAATGGCTGTCTTTTATCATAGAACAAATTCTTTCAAACGCTGTAAAATATACTGAATCCGGAAAAATTACTATTAAAGTAAAAGATGAGATTCTGCAAATCAGTGATACCGGAATAGGAATTGCTCAAGAAGACCTTCCAAGAATATTTGAGAAAAATTTTACCGGCTATAACGGCAGAGCGAATAAAAAATCCACAGGATTGGGGTTATATCTCAGCAAAAAGGCGGCGGACAAGCTTTCCATCAGAATAAGCGCTGAATCTACTATAGGAAAAGGCAGTATTTTTTATATTGATCTTCACTCGGATAAACTGAAAATAGAATAACCTTACAAAAATGTCACATAAAACTGCCGTAATGTCACACAAATCAATTTTGAACTTTTATTTTTTCTGTTATACTAAATACAGAAATTTAAGGAGGTTTTCAAAATGGCAATATTAGAAATACAAAGCCTTGAAAAAATTTATACTGCACGTTTCGGCAGCAATCAGGTGCATGCGCTTACGGATGTATCATTTTCTGTGGAACAAGGCGAATATGTGGCGATCATGGGCGAATCAGGTTCAGGAAAATCCACGCTGCTTAATATATTAGCAGCGTTAGACAAACCTACAAAGGGTGATGTTTTCCTTGAAGGAAAGCCGCTTTCAAAAATCAAAGAAAAAGAGATCTCAACTTTTAGGCGTGATAATCTGGGATTCGTTTTTCAGGATTTCAATCTATTGGATACTTTTACTCTTCAGGACAATATTTTCCTTCCGCTGGTTCTCTCCGGTAAAAATTACAGGGATATGATCAGCCGTCTGCGCCCTATAGCGCCAAAGCTGGGTATTGAAGAAATTTTATTAAAATATCCTTATGAGGTATCGGGCGGACAGAAACAAAGAGCTGCAATAGCCAGAGCAATTATTACAAATCCAAAGCTGATTCTGGCTGACGAACCTACAGGAGCACTGGATTCCCGTTCATCAGACAGTGTTCTTAAAATTTTCAGTGATATTAACAAAGACGGTCAGACTATTCTGATGGTAACACATTCCACAAAAGCGGCAAGTCATGCCGGAAGAGTACTATTTATAAAAGACGGCGAAGTATTCCATCAGATCTACAGAGGAAACAGTTCCAATGAAGAAATGTATCAGAAAATATCAGACACGCTGACTCTTCTTGCTACAGGCGGTGATAATAATGCGTAAAGGGTTTTACACAAAGCTTGCGGCAAGCAACATAAAAAAGAATTCAAGAACATATATCCCGTATATCATAACCTGTATTATAACTGCGGCAATGTTTTACATAATTAATTCCCTTTCAAATAACGAAAGCATTAAAAAGCTTTACGGCGGTGAAACTATCCTTATAACTCTTGGCTACGGCACATATGTTACAGCAATTTTTGCATTCATTTTTCTTTTTTATACTAACAGCTTTCTTATGAAACGCCGTAAAAAGGAATTCGGAGTTTTAAATATTCTGGGTATGGAAAAACGGCACATTTCAAAAGTGCTTTTACTTGAAAATATTTATATTGCGTTTATTACTATGTTATTGGGTATTATTATCGGCATGGTTCTCGACAAAGCAATGTTTCTGATCCTGACTAAAATGCTCGGAGCCGAACACTCCCCTGGTTTCTACATTTCAAAAGAAGCATTGATCCATACAGTAATTCTTTTCGGCATAATTTTTTTCTGTATCTATCTGAATTCACTTCGTCAGATTCATCTGTCAAAACCTATTGAACTTTTAAACGGCGGAAATGTCGGAGAAAAAGAACCCAAAACAAAATGGTTTATGGCAATACTCGGAGTTATATGTCTGGCTGTCGGATATTATATTTCAGTTACCAGTAAAAATCCGGTTGAGTCGTTAAGTTCGTTCTTAATTGCGGTAATATTGGTAATTGCAGGAACCTATCTCATTTTTATAGCAGGCAGTATCGCTTTTCTTAAATCACTCCGCAAAAATAAACGGTATTATTATAAAACAAAACATTTTACAGCCGTTTCAGGTATGATATACCGTATGAAGCAGAACGCTGTCGGACTTGCAAATATCTGTATACTTTCTACAATGGTACTCATTATGATCTCTTCCACAAGCTCTCTGGTTGTCGGTATGAATGATTTAGTGAAAACAAGATATCCAAATGACATAACGATATATTCTGAAGATATAGATAATGAAAAGAATATTGAAACAATAAAGAATGTAAAACAATTTTTAAATGACAGCAAATCGGATGTAAAAAATGAAATCGAATATAGTTATATTGATTTTTCCGTATTAAAAAATAAAAATCAGTTTTATTATCCGGAAAATACCAATAAAATGAATATGTCTGATTTAGACAAAATAAATACTGTTTTTATGATCTCTCTTGATGATTACAACAGTATTAATTCAGAAAACGAAACTCTGAATGAAAATGAAGTTCTCATTTATTCCAGACGAAATGAATATGAATATTCTACTATTCAACTATTTGATACAAAATATAATGTCAAGAAAAATATCAAACAGGCTATTAACAACGGCCGATTTTTCTCAAATAACCTTACCGAAAGTATTCAAATCGTAGTAAAGGACAGAAGCGTTCTTGACAAAATAAATAATTATCTGAATGAAAATTTTAAAGAAGATCCTAAAGAAGAACAAGATCTTAAAGAAGAACCGGCATTTAAATATTTATACGGTTTTGATATTAACGGCAGTGAAGATTCAAAAAAATCCTTATATAACGATATAAAAAAGCTTCTTAAGGAAAGTAATTTTATAGGCGATTCGGAATGCGGACAAATTCAAAGAGAAGGCATAAAAGGTCTATACGGAGGAATGTTTTTCCTTGGAATTTTTCTTGGATCAATATTTACAATGGCTACTATTCTGATAATTTATTACAAACAGATTTCCGAAGGGTACGAAGACAAAGAACGGTTCAGGATAATGCAGAATGTAGGTATGAGCCATGCAGAAGTAAAACGCTCCATTCATTCACAAATTATGACAGTTTTCTTTATGCCGCTTATTATGGCAGGTATTCACGTTGCATTCGCATTTCCTATTGTAAAGCAAATTTTAATGATGCTTAACCTTACGAATACCCGTCTGTATATTATTTGTACTATCGTATGCTTTGTTGCTTTTACAATTATTTATGCTGTTATTTATTCTCTCACAGCCAAAATTTATTATCATATTGTAAGCACACGTGATTAAAAAAATCCCCGGTATTTTCCGGGGATTTTTTTATAAGTACTGATAACTATTTCTTTAATGTTCAAGCAATTTTGTCATAAACTCTTCCGTTGACATTTTACTTGAACGATTATATCTGTTGAGTTCAAATAAACAGCTTTCATCATGAGTAATGTAATTCGGCTTTTCAAAGCAATTTAATGCCGCAGAAAATCCAAGATTCTTTAAAAGAGGCACGCTTTCTTTTGAAATGTACCCAAAAGGATATGCAAAAACAACAGGTGTAATACCAGTATTAATTTTCATCAGCGACTGCATAAGCCCAATATCATTGTTAAACATTTCCGCATATTCCTCTTCTGTTTCATAACTGAGCTTTGCACAGCCCTTACGGTTATTATTTGAATGCATGTTATATGTATGGTTACCGAATTCAATTCTACCGCTTTTATTCATATCCTTTATATCTTCCCATGTCAGATATGAATATTCAGGCACATGAGGATCATTGACTGAAATATATTCACTGTAATACCCTACAATAGAAACAGTAGCGTTCATATCATATTTTTCCAGCAGCGGAATAAGATAATAGCTGTTATTATAAAATCCATCATCTGCTGTTATAACTACCGGCTTTTCCGGCAGCGGTTTGTTATAGTGCACATAATTTACGATATCTTCAACTGATACGCTTGTATATCCATTATCTTTTAGATATTTCAAATCATTTTCAACTATTTCCGGACTGACTATATAATCACTCATACGGCTTGGATTATCTACTATACTATGATACATAATAATCGGTACAAATATCGGATCATCTTCGACGTTATTAAAAGCAATCCAGTGATTTTTTCCAGTTACAGTTATAATTAAAGCAATCAAAATTATTGCGGCATCACATAAAATAATTTTTAATATTTTTTTTATATTACAGCATTTATACATCATCTTACAGCTCCAAAATAATAATTTATTTCTGAGCCGATTTTCATAGGAAATAATAAAATATGCCTATAAGAATCGGTATTATTATATAATATGAAATATTTTTTGAACATATGACGTCATATTTTTATTTTAAATGAATACAATATAAATAATTACCAATAGTAAAATAGAAAGCGGGAGTTTAATGCGAAGAAGAAGAAAAAGAAAATCAAGAGTTATACTGATTTTTTCATCGCTCATTGCTGTAACAGCTGCCGGTATAGGATACAAATCAATTCCGGGTCTTGCCGAAGCTGCCGGCAGACTTGGAGAAGTTAAAGTAGGCTTTGAATCTGATCCAAAAAATTACACAGGTGAAATGGATTTTAATTTTCAAAGTATTAACGGTGAAGATGAAATTTTATCAAGCGGATACGGCTGGCATGAAGAACAGGAAGAAGTTTCAAATACTGAATCTGACAGTGAAGCAGGTCCAAAGCCCTACCCTACCGAATGGAACACAGGAGAAAGCACAGTATATAAAGACACCTTTGAACGTTATAGCGGAGTAAAATATATTGGTCTTGATGACGGCGGACAGGTAAGAAATGAAACTGATATTTCAAACGGCGTACTTTTAGAGGAAAGCCGTCTAATGCCGGAATTTACAATAGAATTAAACGATGAACCCCAGGTACTTATTATGCATACTCATACGACTGAAAGCTTTGAACCCTTTGAAAGAGATTTTTTTGATTCAAGTTTTAATTACCGGACAACCGATCCTTCAAAAAATGTTGTTATGATCGGAGATAAAATTACCCAACAGCTGGAAAATGCAGGCATAGGGGTCATTCATGATACAACCATCCACGACTATCCGTCTTATAACGGATCATATGACAGAAGCGCTGAAACGGTAAAAAAAATTCTGAAAGAATATCCGTCAATAAAAGTCGTTTTGGATATACATAGAGATGCAATTGGAACAAATGACAGCATTATGCAGCCTGTAGTTGAAGTCAACGGTAAAGACGCTGCTCCTGTTATGATTATATCGGGCTGTGACGACGGTACTATGGATATGCCCGATTATATGAAAAACTTCAGATTTGCTTCTCTTTTACAACAGCAGATGTCATCAGATTACACAGGTTTTACACGTCCGATCCTGTTTGATTACAGAAAATACAATCAGGATTTAACTACAGGAAGTCTGTTGATTGAAGTTGGCACTCACGGGAATACTCTTGAACAGGTTGAATATTCAGGAGAACTGCTGGGTAAATCTTTAGCCAAAGCTCTGCTTAAATTAAATCAGGAGAATTAAACATAATGGAAAGAAAACGTAAAATAAAAAGAGCCTCTATACTTGCCGTATTCATTTATGTAATGATAAACGGTTTTGTATGGGGCTTTATGAAAGCATATTTAAATTCTTATAATATAATAAGCAAGGATCAGCTTGTTATGGCTGAAGTAAATAACAACAATTCAAAAACAGAAATAAAAATACTTAATAAAAAATTTTATTTTGATAAAAATAAATCATTGCAGAATACTGCCGGATTTCTGCTTTACATTATTTTGCCGGACAAAATAAAGACAACAGCTGAGATCGTTATGCAGTGCGAACACTTTGATTTTCCATAAAATTCACAGAATTATATTCTTCACTTATATGAAATTTATTTAAATCGCCTTTATAAATCAATTGAGCTGATTTTATATGTCTGAAATCCTCAGGAGTATGAAGACAGACAGGTTTAGGTATATCAAGATTTATTCCGGATTTTTCCATTATATGTCCTACAAATTGTGAACATACAAATTTATTTTTACGTTTAAACGCAATATGTAAAAAGATTAATCCAAGTCCAATACAGTTATATGAAAAACAATCTCTGTTGTTTTTAAAAAATTCAAGATTTTTTTCAAAGCATTCTTTTTGCTCTTCAGTTACATCAAGTTTATATATTTCACATGGAATAAAACTGAATTTACCCAGCGTACCTTTACCTACAATCTCTTTATTAAATGTTGCCGGCAGAGGTCTGCTCGGTTTATTTCTGCAAAAACTATACATTTCTCCGTGAGTCGGATCCGAAAATACAGATACATGATTATACGGTTTTCTTGTAAAAATTTTCAGTATCTTCGCAATATTGGTTCCAGTCTGACACACTGATATATAAATATGACAGCTCAAAATAATCTCTCCTCATATAATCAATTATCTCCTGAAAGAAAAATAATTTTTAATACGTTCTTTCAAATCAACTTATATTAATACAACAAATATTAACAATTTAAACTAATTAATTTTATACATTTATATTATTCTTTCCTTGATTTTATTATAACTGTTTAATTTTATGTGTTAAATTTTAAAAAAATTATTCATTCAATAAAATTTCATTATTATTATAACATAAACACTTGCAAATTTCAATAGAATCTGGTATAATTTTAATGTAATGTGCCTGTAGCTCAGCGGATAGAGCATTGGCCTCCGACGCCATGTGCGATGGTTCGATTCCATTCAGGCACTCCATATTGGTGATACTAAATAGCTGTACACCATTTAAAGCCCGTATCTACGGGCTTTTTTGCTGCTCTGACTGCGAAAAATCAAGTTGAAACCACAGCAGTGGGGTTTGAAATTTTGAACAATTCTGTGCAGGACGTGAAACAGTTTGCAATGGATGTAATTGAGAGCGAGGAAAAGGAGTATTTGAAATTGTTGGTGGAATATAACAGAAGCAATACGTAAGCGTTTATTCATATCAATTGCGGCATAAAATATGTAGGAGCACGTATTCACGAGGTGATATTATGCAAATTTGTGCTGCTGTTCTGGAAGTGAATGAAAGCAGCTTGCTGGTTTGTGACAATGCCACGTTTCAGTTTGATAGCTATTACAGAATGAGATACAGGAATAAACAAACTGTTTTTCATTTTTTTATGCTATGATGAATTAAAGAAATACGCCTTTCGGCAAAAATAACCATAAAAAGTATAATTTTTGTGCAATCATACAAATATTTTTGGAACGTTTAGAATTATTAAAAGCTTTTCTACTGGTAAAGCTTTGCAAAAATCATCTATACTCTGTAAATATGCACAAAATACTTAATAAATTTTATAACAATTAGTAGAAAGTTAATTGCATTTGACATAAATTAACTGGAAACTATTGTAAATTTATTAATTATATTGTATAATTATATTAATTAATGCCTTAGATATAATAGATCAAACATTTACACCTAACAGACATTCAAAACTGCTTAAATCGGAAACGGATTTAGATATACGGTAAAGTTTCAACGCTTTTTCCAAACAGCAATCGCAGGTCAGGGAATACTGTGTACTAAGACAAAAGTAAAGGCTTAATTTATATTTGGATTAAGGATGGTAAATACATGAAAAAAAAATATTATATTACTCTTGCAGCTGCAGGAGTTGGGGCGCTAGGTACTATAATAGCTGCTTTTATATCATCATATCAAAATAATATAATATCTGATGATAGAAAAGTTATTAATATTTGTCAATCAAATAACTTAACTGATAATCACGATACAAACAAAATTACAACCATTACAGCTGAAAATGGTTATGATGAAGATGCTCCTATATCCCCTTCGGAATTTAATAATAGTATAAAAAAAGAAACTAAAAATTATATTAGTGAAACATCTCAAGTTACATCTGATACAATAGTTGATAATTCCAATTCAAACATTACTAATACTGTAACTACGCCTTTTTCAGAAACGGTATTATATTCATATAATGGTTCTATTACAATGGAAGACATTGCATCAGATCCAAGAGAAAATACATACATTGACGCTTATGTATTTCAGGGAGAATATTTTTCTTTAAATACTGGTGGAGGTAAATATATTAAACCTTATATAGAAAAATATATTGGCGGCGGTTATGATACTTTTTCCGCAACTATTAATCCATATAAAACTTTTGATAAATATAATCAAAACGTTAAAGCTGAAATATGAATATATGCTGATAACAATTTGATTTACACTTCAAATCAAATTACAAGGTTGACTGAAAATGAAGAAATCAATATATCAGTTAAAGACGTTGAATATCTGAAAATAGAGCTGCAGCCATTAACAGATTTGGAAAGTGGCTTTAATACTTATTATGTAATACTATCGAATGCAATACTATATTAAAATCATTTTGAAACGATAAGTCTAATTATAAATTTTACTAATATATAACCCTTTATGGTGAATACAGCAGAAAGAATAATCATAGTATTTAATAAAATTATTATTTCAATTGAAAACTTATGAGGATACGATTATTATGTATGCTGAAGCTGAAAAAGTCAAAGATACTTTTGCAAAAGAAAAAGCTAACAAAAATTATTGTCAGCTTAAAAGAAATGATTCATTTAATGAATTTAAGTTTTTATCTGCTATTGTCAGTAAAAATGAAAGTACTGCACCTATACAAAGAAAATTAATTTATCAAGGAAAGGAATTAAAGCAAAATGACAGTAATGATTTTATTACAAAATATGAAAGAAATAAAGACTATCTGAATTGTTATTCCGATGAAAATAATAATATAAATAAAATTGATGCTAATTTTATAAAATTTAAAGAGCATAGAAATAATCAAAATGATAATTTAATAGAATTTATTAAATGGCTCATAACGGATGAAGATTACTACTATATCGGAAGAAAAAATGATATTATTAATACATTAGTTGACATTGCTTCAAAAATAGAACCGTATGTTTCTATTCCAAGTAACGATCCCAATAGACAAGAAAAAATAGTTAAATCAGCAATTTATAGAATGTACTGTCAAAGTAATAACGATAATATACAGGATCAAGGAATTAATTTGTCTGAACATTTAATAGAATTAGTTAAGAATAAATTAGGCAAATATAAGTCTAAAAATGAATATCAGTTAATTAATAAACCAAATGATTATAATGGAAATAATATGATTCAAAGCAATACTGGCAGCAGAAAGTTTCAATTAGTAAAAGGAAAGTATATTTATAGAACTATGCCTATTAAAGAACTAAATGATTTGATGGGTATTTCAACCAAAAACGAAAAATTTTATAACATAAATCATGATAATGCGAATTTAAATATAATAAATGGTCATGCAGGAAACCTTACTCAGGCTGTTACTTACGGCGGCGTGTTAGTCAGATTTGCAATGAAAGATGAATTTATTAACAGCGTGTCAAACAGAATTCAAGTAGACGGCGGTGAAGGAACTGTTGATAATGAAAAAGTCGGATTGAAAGGAGAAAATGAAGGAATGTTAGGATCATATAGAAATACTCCGGATAAACCCCGTTCTTTCAGCTTTTATATTAACGGTTCAGCCTCTAAAACTTTTCTTGAAAATGTAGAAAACTTTGAAATTTTACAGCTTGGAAAAGGTATACCATAAAAATACATAATTAATATTTAAAACTATCCTACAGGATTATATCATTTATATATCATCTCAAAAGGTTTCATCACAACCTTTGAACCTTCAGATACAGAACTTATTATAAAACAATTTCCGCCGATTACAACATTATTTCCTATAACAGTATCTCCTCCAAGAATTGATGTTCCCGAATACACGGTCACATTATTTCCAAGTGTAGGGTGACGTTTTATATTCTTTAATTTCTGTCCACCATTTGTTGACAAAGCGCCAAGTGTAACGCCCTGATATATCTTAACATTATCGCCTATTATTGTAGTTTCTCCTATAACGACTCCCGTTCCATGATCAATAAAGAAATATTTTCCTATGGATGCGCCAGGGTGAATATCAATACCTGTCAGACCATGTGCATATTCTGTCATAATTCTTGGTATAACAGGAATATCAAGCTTATAAAGCTGATGTGCTATTCTGTTTACAAAAATTGCATACAAGCCCGGATATGAAAATATTATCTCTTCTTTACTGTAAGCCGCAGGGTCTCCAAGATATGCAGCTTCAATATCTGTGTTAAGATATTCTCTTATAAGAGGTATCTTATCCATAAATATCAATATTTTTTCCCTTGATATTTTTTCTATTTTATCAGACGGCATTTCTTTGTATCTCATATCCTGTTTCAAAACAAGATTTGTTTGCTTTATAAGATTAAATAATGCGTCTTCAAGAAGCATAGACATATTATTTCCTATGGTATAGAATTTATAAACATTGTTTCTGAAATATCCGGGATACATTATGCTTTGTAGTTTATTAAGTATCTTTATTATTTCCCCCTTGCTTGGCTGCTGAAAAATATCAAGCTTGTCTATAACCCTGTTTTGCCTGTAATCATCTTTTATAAGATTTACAAGACTTTCAATTTTGTTTTCAAAGTCTGTCATATTTTCATACCCTTTTATCCAATATCAAATTATATTTTTTCTATAATTTTCTTTGCTGTTTTTCCTATTATTGCAGTTATATCCTCAGCGTTTCTTTCAAAATAAAAATGATCGCCGTCATAAACTTTTGTACTGAATATCTCGCTTGTCGTATATTTTTTCCATAAATTTATCTTTTCAGGATCTCCGCCTTCTTTATCCTCAGAGCCTGCAAAAGCAAATATCGGACAATCAAGCGGAGGCTTTTCCTTGTAACGATATTTTTCGCAAAGTGTAAAATCCATTCTTATTACAGGAAGGAAAAATTTAAACAAAGGATTATCCTTTTCTTTTTCATAGTCAGCATAATTATAATATTTAAAAAACATTTCATCAGAAAGGTTTTTGGTTGATCTCAATTTATAGTTTTCAGGTGCAACGCTTGCTGATACAAATATATATTCAGGAGACTTGCCTGATATTTCCCGCAAATATTCTGCCGCTTCATATGCCACGATACTTCCTGAACAGTGACCTACGAAAATAAACGGTCTATCAAAAAGCTCCATACTTTCATCTATCATATTTTCTGCAAGTTCAAAAAGAGAATCCGGCATAGGTTCACTCATTCTGTTGTCTCTTGCAGGATACTGAACCGGAAATATGTTCACATCATCTGAAAAATATTTTACCCAGCCTGCAAAAAAGGTTGAACTGCTGCCTGCGTGAGGAAAACAAAATATATTCAGTTTTGCATTTTCATTATTAGTATTATGATTAATCCATTTTCTGCTCATATTCAGATCACCCTAATTAATAATATTTATTATATCCGCCATATGTTTTTTATCAAGACTATTCCACTCAAATCCGTAATTCGCAAGGATCTGTGTTGTTCTGTCACATTTCAAACATAAATCAATAAGCTGTTCTATATCCTTTTCACGCACGTATGTAACCATAGTGATGTTTGAAATAAGATCCTTGTATTTTTCCATATTATCTTTGAGATACTCACAAAATTCTTTCACGGAAACACTTTTAATATTAACTCCGTTTTCTATCATCAGCTCTCCTATTTCCTTCATACTAAGTCTTTGGGGATTAAAAAGATGATATATATGTCCCTCTTCTTCTACAGTCGAAAGTATGTCGATTGCTTCCGCTGCCTGATCTATGAAACTAAAATCAAAGATTTCTGTTTCCATAGCAGGGAAACAGCCTATTTCCATAATCGCCTTGAAGAATTGGAAATATGCGTTGTCATCTGAGTTCACCTGAAATATGCCTGTTTCATAATTCTGAACAAGATAACCCGGACGATATATTTTAACATTGAGATTATTTTGGTTTATTTCCTTTTCAAGTTCTTTTTCAGCAAGCATCTTTGACTTAAGATAATAATTTGCAGCGTATGAATCCTTTTGTACTTCAAGTTCTGTAAACGGCAGAACATTTTTTGCTCTTTCTTCATTATATCCTGTTCCCATTGTTGATATAAAATGAATATCCTTTCTGGTATTAAGTTTTGCAAATTCAATAATTCTTTTAGTACCGTCTACGTTCGTATTATAAAATTCTTCCCAATGTCCATAATGCCTTAAGATTCCTGCGACGTGGAAAACCGCATCTACCGTTTTTGACAGTTCACTGTATACATCATCATCAAGCCCCAGCTTATCTACCGAAACATCTCCTGAAAGTATTTTCAGCCTACCACTGTAATTTTTCAGTATATCCTCCTTTTCAAAATACCAATCCATTGCCCTTTTGAACTTTGCCGCTGCTTTTTCATTGCTTTTTTCCCGTACAAGAACCACTATTGAAGTTTTTCTGTTCTTTAATATTTTTTCAATAAGATGGCATGATAAAAAACCGTTCCCGCCTGTTACAAGAACTTTTTTATATTCTTCCCTCTTTCCAAGCTTAATTTCAGAATTATATTTTATGTAATTGTCCATATATCTGTTATATTCTTCTGACGGAACATAATTTTTAAGTTTTTCCGTTAGATAGTATATCTTATCAACATCATCTTTCAGTCCGTCTTTTCTGTAATCAATGACGGGCGCAATTTCTGCAATAGTTGATTTTGAAAAAACCTCCTGCATTGATATTTCAAAAATCTCGCTCATTTTTGTAACCATTTTCACAAGATCCTTTGAAGTCCCCCCTGCCATAAAGAAATCATCGTGTATTCCTATGTCAGGCTTATTTAAAATTTCACTCCAAATGTCTTTTAAAATAATTTGCTTTTTTTCAATAGGATTCTTTAGAAATTCTGATTTATTATTTTCCATATTATTTACCTCACTAATTTTATTAAATCTTCTTCTTTAACAAATTTTATTGTCATATCATTTTCAGAACAAACTGAAAGATAATATTTTTCCCTTTGAATACATTTAAACTTACAGCCATATTTTTCAAATACATCAGGTTTATAAGCAAAATCATAAGCCTTAAGACCGTCTGTTATACCTGTACCTGTATATTTAAGATAGCTTTCTTTTAAAGTCCAGAGCTTTGCGGCTTTAGCGCCTGAATTTCCATTCTCTATATATTTCATCTCATCTTCACTGAAAACATACCTTGATATTGTTTTATAATCGTCTATGTATCCTTCAACGTCAACTCCGATATTATTGATATCAGCCGCAACGGATACATATTTACCTGAATGAGATATACTGAAATATATATTTTTATGTTTTTTCAGAAACGGTTTATTATTTTTCCCATAATCAAAATAAAGTTTTTCAAATATTCCGTATTCTTTTTTCAAAGCATAAAGTAACAAAATATATGCGATAAGAGATTTCTTTTTATCATCTTCTCTGCAATATTTTCCGCTTTTGATTTTTCTCTCTTCTGTATAAAGTGAATCAAATTTTTTAAGCAGATCATTTGTAACAGTATTAATATTTTCAAAAATATAAACCATATCAGAAAAAAGAAACTTCATCTATAAGATGTCTGACATATTTTTCTCCAAGCTCATAGGGAAAAAAGTGTCCTCCCTTGAATTCTTCAACAGCGGCACCCTTGCTTGTCAGCTGAAACCACTTCGTCATACTGAACACATCTGCCCCATAATCATTGTCGCCTGTATGTGCAATTATCGGAATATCAAGTTTTTCATTTCCGTAATTATAATCCTCGTGAAGCTTATAATCATTTCTGATCCTGTTTATGAACATATTCATATATTCTCTGTTGTTCAGTATCTCATCAGGAGTACCTCCAAGTCGTTTCATCTCATCTATAAGCGATTCATCTGACATCGTGCTTTTAAAGACTGACGGATCCGGCATCTGTGGTGCATGTCTTGCGACCACAAATAAAACCTTGGGAGATATTTTGTATTTTTTCTTAATGCAGCATGCAACAGAAAATGCAATAATCGCACCCATACTATGACCGTAAAAAACAAAATCATCTATTTCAAGAGTATCTACTTCTTTTTTCACTGCCTCTGTAATTTCATATACTACCTTCTTGAAACAATGGTCGTACTTATCACATATTCTTGCGCCCCGTCCCGGCATTTCAGCAGGTATGAATCTGACTTTATCAGACAGCATGTTCCATTTGCTGAAATTTATTCCGCTGCCACCTGCATGATGAAAACAAAAAACATTTTTCTTTTTACTGCTTTTTTCTATTTTGGTGTATGGGAACCACATTTTATTAAGTAACATTTACTTCTCCTTATATCATAGTATTTTACCGGGGGCAAAAGCCCCCTGAATAAAATTTTTTCGATCAGTTCCATTGATTATTATCAGCAATTTCTTTGATGAATTCAATATACCTGTCAAAACAGTTCATTATCTCTTTCTCATCATAAAGCTGTGAAACATAGTCCCACACAAAAACGTATTTTCCATTTCTGTTATATACCTGATGATCAAGAGATACCTGCGGCGTCTGGCTCAGCGCATATACCTCTTTCATATTTTCCGGATAATATATTTCATTATCAGTATCGCTTCCTGAACGAAGCATACTTGTGAACACAACAGGAAATACAGCCTTGTTTGAATTTTCGTCTGATATTTCCTTAACTATCTCTATTCCGTTTACATATCTGTTTTCAATTGCATATATCATCTGATTTTTTATATCTTCTATATCCTCAAGAAAGCTTTCTTTTCTGTTATATGCAATAAATGTCGTATTTGTAAAATCGCCGAATACGTCTGATATATCTTCGCAAACAGGTATCCTGTTGAATAACGTAAGATTGAGCGTGAAAGGCTTTTCATTGCACCAGCTAAAAAGCGTTTTCATATATGCGCCGCATATAACAACCGATTCGGTGCATTTATATTTTTTTATATTGCTTTCAAGTTTTGCTGACAGTTCTTCATTCAAGGCATACTGAAGTCTTTTAAAATAAGGTTTGTCAACTTCACTCATTGCCTTTACATAAGGCAGCTGAGGCGCCGGCGGAAGTTCTTTTATACGTTTTTTCCAGAACTCCAAAGATTTTTCTCTATAATTATTTTTCTTTAAATAATCTTCCTCAAGACGTATATATTCGCCAAAACCAATAGATGGTGCGGTTATCTCAAGACCATTGTATTTACGAAAGATCTGTTCCATAAACATATAGGCGCTCCAGCCATCAAGAATAATGCAGTCTATACTGAAATGAATATGCTTTTCACCGTTTACGTTGCTGACGGATATTTCAAACATAGGCCACGAACCTATTTTATATGTCCGGTGTGATATTTCATTTCTGTAATCGGCAAGAGCTTTTTCATCAAAATCAAAAATCTTTACTTCATAGCGCTGAACAGCTTCAGGCAAAGTCTGCGTACCGTTATCGTTTATCACCATACGCATTATATCCTGACTTTGAACTACGCAGTTTACTGCTGTCTCAAGCCGCTTCACATTACACTCATTCCAGATAAACTCGGTATAATAATGAGCACCGATGTTTCCAAGCTCATACTTATCGCTTCTTCCGATAACATATGCCCTTTGAATAGGTTTGAGAGGTATTTCCCTGCTGTCGAGAATATTTTCAGACTCACTCAGATATTCAAGTATCTCTGACCTTCTATTTTTTATTTCAGATCTTATTTCATCTGTAAGAGAATTTTTTTCAGCAGTGAATTTAAGCTTTCCGTTTTCATTTCTTAAGTAAATATTCCTTTTAAGAAGTTCTTCAAGAAAAGTCTTTATAGTATTTTCTTTTTTATCTTCAGCTTTTTTCGGCTTTTCCGTTTGTTTTTTATCCTTATAGAAATCAAGAAGCCCGCCTATATTTTTATATGCCATTATTTCACTTATATCTGGTCTTTGACCAAATGCAACTTCAAGATGATTTGCAATTTTTATTATCTCAACAGATGAAACGCCCAACGTCATAAAGCTTTCATTTATATCTATACTTTCAGCAGATAAAACTTCTTTTATTATTTCTGTTATTTTCTTTTCGGTTTCATTCAGAACTCTGTTTACAGCCGGAGATGTTGATTTATTATTTTTTTCATATTCAGAAATAAGCGCTTTTCGATCAATTTTACCGTTTGGCGTTACAGGAAATTTTTCCATGACCATAATTTTATCAGGAATAAAATATTCAGGCAGATATTTTCTCATATTTGCTTTCATTTCATTTTCACCGTATGATGAAACAACAAATGCGATAAGTCTTTTATTATCTGCCTTTTCACCTATTAATACAATAACAGAATCTTCCGCACCTGATTTTTTCATCACTTCCTGAATTTCACCTATTTCAACCCTGTACCCATTTATTTTAAGCTGATTATCTTTTCTTCCGAGGAATTCTATACAGCCGTTTTTATGATATCTTCCCCAGTCGCCGGTCTCATATAAAATTCCGTCATATACGCTTACAATATGCTGAAAAGATTTTTCTGTTATTTCGGGACTGTTATAATAACCCTGAGCAACTCCCTTGCCTGCTATAAAAAGTCTGCCCGCTACCATATCAGGGCATTGTCTGTTAAACTCGTCAAGAATAAAAAATTTTTGATTTTCAAGAGGGTAACCATACGGTATTGATTTCCATTGAGGATTGAATTTCTTTACCTCGTAATAATTTGACCATATAGACGCTTCGGTAGCGCCGCCCATACTAATAAGCAAAGCTTTTGGAATGTACTTGCTCATTTTTTCAGGAACATGAAGAGGTATCCAGTCACCTGACAATATAACGCTTTTAAGAGTTTTATTTTTTAATTTTTTTGTTTCAAGATAATCAAGAAACAAATCAAACAGTGACGGAACAGAATTCCAGATTGTAACGTTATATTTTTCCGCACTTCTGAACCAGTATTCCGGACTAGTCCTTTCCTTTTCAGTTGGCAGAACAATCAGACCGCCTGCTGAAAGTATTCCGAACATATCATAAACTGACAAATCAAAGCTTGCTGATGAAACTGCTATGACCGCACTATTTTCATTGACATCATACTTATTGTTTACATCAATTATCGTATTCATTGCAGATCTGTGTGTTATTGCAGCTCCTTTTGGTTTTCCCGTTGAGCCTGAAGTGTAAATTATATAAGCGAGACTATCCGCTGAATTACTGATATTTTCAAAATTATATTCTTTTTTCGAATCACAATATATATCAATAACATATTCACTCAGATCGTCAAATTTATCGTAAGAAATATCAGATATTATGCATTTTGCTTCAGAGGATTTAAATATCTCTTTTGTACGCGTCAGAGGCTGATCATATGAAACAGGAACATAAACTCCGCCGCACATTACAACTGCAATTATTGCCGCTATCTGCTCAGGGGATTTCCGGCACTGAATTATAACCCTGTCCCCCTGTCTGATATTTTTATTTTCCAGAATAGCCGCAACTCCATTTACTTTCCTATGTAAATCGCCATATGTATATATCTTATCTTCAAAAACTATTGCTCTGTTCTGCGGTTTCTCTTTGAAGTTTTTCATTATAAATTCATAAAGAAAATGATCTCCTGTATCTTTATCTGTCTGATTTACCTTTTCATGAATTCTTACCTGAGAATGCGGTCTGAGGTCTGAAACCTTATTTTCCCAGAATGCTCTGTCAGAGGATGCGTTGCTTAAAAGTCTGATATATACTTCAAACATTACTTCTGAATTATTGCCTGCATATATTCCCTCAAGAACATCCCAGCTTATAAGAACATCTTCGCCTATTTCAAAGACCTGATGATCCATAAACACCTGCGGTGTAGTTGACGATGAATAGATTACATTATCAAAAAACATATTTTGTGTTATTTTTTCAGAACCTATTCCGCTTGTAAACACAACAGGATATATATTATTTTCAGCTGAAACCTTTCCTATTTCCTTAATATATTCGACCGCACTGAAATCACTGTGATAAATACTTTCCTGAAGTTCGTTCTGTATATTCAAAGCATTCTGCACAAAAGAAACATCGTCTCTTTTTATATCAACAAGCGCAAGCTTTGTAAAATCACCCATAACATTTACTATATCATCTGATACATTATCTCTTCCGAAAACAGTCACTATAACTCCGAATCTGCTGCCGCAGCCAAATCCTGAAAGGACTTCAGAGTACACGGCAAGCAATGCGGCTGAAGGCGTCAATCCGTAACCGGCAGAAATTTTTACAAATCTTTTCCAGTCATCTTTGTTCATAAGATGCTGATATCTTTTGAATTTTCCCTTTTCTTTTTTCTCAAGAGACAGATCTACAGGCAGTTCCGGCGAAGGTGGAAAATCTTCTAGCTTTTTCATCCAGAATTCCTTATCCTTCCGGTACTTTTCTTTTTTTACAGGGTTAGACATATATGTTACATAATCTCTGAAAGATGAATTTATTTCGGGAAGTTCTTCACCGTTATATAATGCGTCAAGATCATTCCACATAAGGAACAAGCTCATTGCGTCTGCCGCCATCAGATCGACTCCTGAAAAAAATCTGTATATATTATCTCCCAAAGGAAGAACTCTGAACTCAAAAAGAAGTCTGTCAGTCGGAATAACCATATGTTCCATTTCATGTCTTATTTTTTCCGCAAATTCTTTTGAATTTTCTATGTCATTTTCAGAATATATTGTAAGCGGAATTTTTATTTCGCTGCTGTGTCTGATTTGCTGCATACCATTACTGTCTATAACAGTTCTCAGCATCTCATGCCTTTCAACAAGCTTTTTCACCGCAGCTTCAAACTTCTGCAAATCAAGGTATTTCAAATCAAATTCACAATACCCGTAGCAGCTCACTCCTCCCCAAGATACATCCTTGTTCCTTCCCACCCAATAGGCTTTCTGAATGTCATTTAACGGAAAAGGCTTATATCTGTTACCAGTATCAATCTTATACTGATTTGATTTTATTTTTTTTTTTGATATATTTTCACTGCCAGAAACGAGTGAATATATATAACCTGTCATTTTTCTTATTGTATTGTTTGCAGTAACAGACGCAGCGTCGATGCTGATATTGTATTTTTCTTCTATGTGATTCTTTAAAGAATAAAGCATCATTGAAGATATTCCAAGCTCTGGGAAAGTTGCATTATAATCAATATCAAAAATTGTAAGACCCGAACTTTCTGAAATAAAGCCTATTAAATCACTAAAAATATCATTTTCGCGTATTTCAATTTTCTTAGTATTTTCTGCTGCGCCAGTTTCTTCAAAATTCTTGACAAAGAGAATGGCATCGTCATTTTTTGTATAATATCTTTCTTTATTTGCTTTTCTCTGGATTTTTCCTGAAGCGGTTTTTTCTATATTACCGTCTCTGACGAAAATAACTGTATCAACTTCTATAGAAAATCTAATTAAAACATTGTTTCTGATTTTTGCAGAAAGTTTTTCATATTCTTGGGATTCAATACCGTCTTTTAGCGACTGAACAATTATGAGCTTTTCAGTATCGTCCTCCACAGAGCTGAACGCTGCCGTACCATTATCCACAAAGCTGCTGTCTGTAAGAAAAACCGTCCTTTCGATATCCTGCGGATAGAAATTTTTCCCGCGTATAATAATAAGGTCTTTTTTTCTTCCCGTAATGAAAAGCTCACCTTTTTTATTAAGAAATCCAAGGTCACCTGTCTTTAAGTATCTCGCTCCATTTTCATCTATACCAAAACTTTCTTCCGTTGCTTGCGGATTATTGTAATATCCGTTTGTAATGCTCGGACCGTGTGAATATATTTCACCGACAGTATATGCTCCGAGTTTTTCTCCGCTTTGAGGATCTCTTATAGTAATTTCATGATCTGATATTGCCGTTCCGTTTGCAACAAGGAAAACTTCTTTATCTGACTTTTCATCTATCATTTCATTGATATTATAAAAACTGGTTTCTTCAATAACGTCAATGATCCCTGAATTCAGTTTATTTAAATCTGCTTTGATTATCGTCAGATCTTCGCCTATCCTGTAAGCTGTTTCAACTAATGTTGCTTCCGACTGTCCGTAGGCAAACATGATTGTACGTTTATCAAGACCGATTTTCTCAACCTGATTGAAAAAACGTATAAATGTGTTTATATGCACAGGTTCAGAACCTGAAATGCATCTTACTATGCTTTTAAGCGAATATTTGCTTTTTTCGTCGTCGGATAGTTTTTCAAGAACATTTGCCATAAGCTCATATGCAAAATTAGGCGCAACAGTATATTCGCCTTTATATTCTGTAATTGCCTTGAACCATAAAAGCGGATTCTGAGTGAAATACTGTGCAGGAACTATAACTGATTTCCCGCCGTAATAAATAGGTGAAAGCATTGATGCAATCAGTCCCATTGCGTGATAATAAGGCAGCCAAGTTATGAAACTCTTTGATTTTCCAAGATCTAGATAATTTCCTATTACATCGATATTAGTCAAAAGATTTTCATAGCTTACCATTACTCCCTTCGGATTTCCTGTAGAACCTGATGTGTACTGCAATGTTACAAGATCTTGACTGTCGACTTCAACTGCTTCCATTTTTCTTTCAGCCATATCCTCAGATAATATATCAAGTTCTGAAAGCGTTTCAGATAATGACGTAATTTTTGCAAGCATTTCGGAAGATTTTTTTGAAGTGAGAATAAATCCTGCACCTGAATCTTTTGCTATAAGTTCCCACTTTTCAATATTTGAAGGGTCAGTCGGAAAATCTACAGGAACAGCAACTGCTCCGATATACATACACGCATAAAAAGCAACTATAAAGTCCATTACGTCAACATATAAAAGAATAACATTATCGCCTTTTTTTATTCCATTTTCATTTAAAAGCGCTGCAAAGGACATAACTCTCTTTTCAAAATTGACAAATGACAGCGGCTGCTTTTCACCATTCAGTTCATACTGTACTAAAATATCGTCATCAGGCATTTCCCTGCTGAATTTTTTCATACTGTCGATAAAACTAAAAATTTTCATGTATTTCTCCTTTATATTCTTCTGAATTCACCGAGACAGCTTTCCTGCCATTTTTCTGCACCTTCATCACTGCCCTTATATGCAATATTACCCATATACAAATTAGGTTCTGCTTTTCCAAACAAAACGCTTTTTTCGGCAATTTCATTTTTACTTTCTTCAGCATACTCAATTATTTCAACTTCTGAAACTTCAACATCACTGTTGAGAAGTCTTGAAGCTGCTTCAACGGCAACAGCGCCGCCTATATTATATCCGATAAAACGGTATGACGATTTGTTACACTTCATTATTTCATCAGCATATTCCCCGCCAAGGATTTCAACAGCATTTTGTTCTGAAAGACTGCAAAAATAATCCTTGTTTTTTACTCCGATGAAAATAACTTCTTCATCTGAATCTGAAACAATATTATCTATTTCAGACTCAATGCTTTCAAGATCGCCGTTGTTGCTGTGTATTACAACAACAGCCTTTTCGTTTCCTTCACTGAATTTCTTTATAAATATATTTTCATTGATCGAATCTTCCGTATTTTGTGTATTATCAGATATATCAGCATTCTTCTTGTCAGAATCAGTTATATTTTCAATATAAGCTGCAATTCCTCTAACCGTCGGACTATTGAGTATATTTGAAAGGATTGAATCAAACGAAACATCAGGTATATATTCATTTCTTATTTTTCCTGCACTTTGTGCCATAATAAGAGAATCTGCGCCCATTTCATATAAATTTTGACCGGCAGATATGAAAGAACAGCCTATTGCTTCTGAAAAAAGTTCAGAAATACTTTTTTCAAGCTCTGTCATATTTTCATTTTCAGTATTACCAATTCTTTCATTGATCGTATCAGATGCCATTTCAATAAGTTTTTTTCTGTCAATTTTTCCGTTTTGACTTAAAGGCAAAGAATCAACAAATTTTATTACCGACGGTATCATATAAGAAGTCAATGATGATTTTAAATACTCCATAAATTCATCTTTATTTATTTTGCTTTCATCAGCTTCAGCATACGCAAAAATTTTATTCTCCACGCCCGATTTGCTTACGACAACGGCAGCATTTATAATACCTTCATAATTTTTTATTATAGATTCGATTTCTGTGAGTTCAATTCTAAAACCTTTAACCTTAACCTGACTGTCTTTTCTCCCAAGAAACTCTATATCACCGTTTGGCATATATCTGCCGAAATCGCCTGTTCGGTAAACTCTCTCAAAAGTTACAGGGTGAATAAAGAAACTCTTTTCCGTAAGCTCTTTACTGAGATAATATTCATCTGCAAGTCCAGTGCCTGTTATATAAAGTTCTCCTGCCGTAAATACAGGACAATCGTTTAATTTTTCATCTAAGACCTTATACCCCTGATTATATAAAGGTTTTCCATATGGAATACTTACTTTATCTGCGTCCTCCGCTTCATATTCATGGTATATCGACCAAATAGACGCTTCTGTTGCTCCGCCCAAAGAAACAATTCTAGCGTTTCGTGCCATGCTCATAATTTCATTTGGCAGTGAAACCGGTATCCAATCTCCCGACAGCATAACAAGCCGGATAGAATCCAATTCCTCTTCATTTGTTTCGTTTTTCAAGACAGTAAACATCTGCATAAATGACGGAACGGAATTCCATACCGATACTTTATATTTCGTTATAATCTTTTTCCAGTGGGCAGGATTTGTATATTTATCAACAGACGGAACAACAACTGTTCCTCCGACTGAAAGCAGTCCGAATATATCGTATACAGACAAATCAAAATTAAGCTGCGCAATGTTTAATACAACGTCATTTTCTGTAACATTATATCTCATATTTATATCTTCAATTGTATTGACCGCCGCTTTATGCGAAACGGCAACTCCTTTCGGATTTCCCGTTGAACCGGACGTATATATGATATACGCAAGGGAATTTTCGTCTGCAACAGGAAATTCCTTTGTTTTTACAGGCGCAACATAATCAAACTTATCTAAATACACGGCTTTAATATTTTTATCAAAATCAAAACCGTACTTTTTTAATGAAAACAAATATTTGCATTTTGTTTCTTCAAGGATATAATTTCTTCTTTTTTCTCCCTGCGTAACATCAAGAGGAAGATAGGTGCAGCCTGCGATCAGAGCAGCAATTGCAGCAATTATCTGATCTATTGACTTTTCAACTATAATTGCTACAATATCATTTTTCACTGCTCCTGACAAAACTATTTCGGCTGCAAGCTTTTCTGCCTTGTCAATCATATCGCCATATGTAACTGTGCCGTTTTCATCGGCAAAAGCGATTCTGTCAGGTGTTTTTGCCGCGCATTTAAGTATTTTTGAATGAATGAGATGACGCGGCAATTCCTTTGCGGTATTATTTACATCTTTAAATAATTTTTCCTGCCATTGTGGTAATTTCAAAGCTTCATTCTTTTCCCAATTTTCTTTTGAAACGCTCAAATCATTGAGCAATTTTTCAAAAATACTGAACATATCATCAATAACAGTCTCTTCAAAAACGCCTTTTCTAACGTCCCAGTTCACTTGTAATCCAAAAACTCCGTCCATAACCTGACAATCTATAAAAACCTGCGGAGTCTGACTTATACCATAACTCAAATCGCCTTTTAAATTTGTCATATCATTGTTGATAAGACCTATAGCGCTTGTGAAAACGATAGGCATAAAAGCGTAATCGCCGCCTTTTTTTCTTGAAAGCTCACGTATTACTTCAACGCCTGAAAAAAGTCTGTGATCAAGATTTTCAAAAAGAGTTTTATTCACTTGCTTTCCGTAATCAATAAAGCTTTCATTTTTGCTCATATCAACATCAACAATATCTACAGATGTAAAATCACCGATAACCCTGCCAATATTTTCATGAAGGAGCAGTCTGTTCAAAACTGTCATGTTTATACTGAATTTTTTATTTCTGCTCCACCTTTCAAGAACATAGGCATACGCCGTCATAACAGCCGATGTCGGCGTTATACCGAATTTACCGCATATTGATTTGAAGTTATCCCATTTTGTCTTTGAAAGTGACATATTTTTTCTTTCAAATGTAACTTTATCAGAATATTTGTTCTTATCTGTATTAATGTTCAAAGGAAGTGCAGGAGCTTTGGGAATACTGTCGATTTTCTTCATCCAGTACTCTTTATCGTTTTCATAGCTTATTGTATCTTTTATTTTTGACGCTGAAATAACATAATCTCTGAAACTCACATCAACTTCAGCCAGCTTTTGTACTTTTCCAAAATAGAGTTCTTCAAACTGTGACAATATTGTCCATATACTCATCCAGTCTGCAATTATAAATTCAATTGAAAAATGCATTATTGTTTTATCTGTAAATTTTGAAAAAGCAACTGTAAACAAAGGCTCTTTTTCCGTATCATATATCTTATGACTCAACTCCCTGCGTATTTGGCTGAATTTTTCCCCGGAGTTATCTGTCTTTTCAAAATCATAACAATTTACGTTCAGTTTTGAAAAATTTTTAAGTATGACCTGATAACCGTCTCTGTTTATTACAGAATGAAGCATTTCATGATGCTCGTATATTTTCTGCCACACGCCAGCAGCTCTTTCAGTATCAAATTCACAATTATATTTTATTTCCATATAGATATGACACGCAACTCCGCCATATGCAAAATCCTGTCTTCTTCCAAGAAGATAAGCTGATTGAATATCAGTAAGAGGAAAGGTTTCATATCTGTTTTCAACGTCTTCTGTCAGAACAATACCGTTTTCTTCATCCAGAGCTTTTATTACGTCAGCTTTATTATCCTTTAAAAACGAAAGAAATTCATCATTCATTGCGCCTTTCGGCGCTTTAAATCTGAGTTTTCCATCTTCTGTCCATAATTTTATGCCGTTTTTTCTGATTTTTACAATATTCTCTTTTATTTGTTTTTTATCCATTGAATTCTCCTGTTATTTAATAAAAAAATCGTCATACTTCTGTTTTAGCGCTGCATTCACAACAATTTCCGAAGGTATCGGCTGATGTACACAGCCTCTTTTTAATTTTGCAAATCCGAAAGCCTGAGTCATTTTATGCCATACAGTCGAAACATCGATCTCTCTCTGACACACTTTACTGATATTCTCTTCATTGGCTATATAATCATACATGTTAACCAGATCCCGTGCAACGGCACAAGGAAAAAATTCTCTTACCATATCCTCATATGTATGGTCACTGTAATCTCCGAGAACCGTTGATATTTTATCTTTCATGTATTTTGGATATATTCTTTCGGATATTTCCTTACTGTAACCTTCTCCCGGCGAATGAAGTCTTGCTGTCCACACAAGAGGACCGAAAGTATCGACAAGAGTAAGATGTCCGCACTCAAACCCTATCACTATCGAGTGAAGCAGATGCATAAAATTATCAGGATCATCAGGATCTATTTCATTGTCATAATTTATTATTACAGGAATTTTTCCAACAACGGCGCTTGCAGTCTGAAACGGTCCTTCCGTATCAAGCACATTCTGAACATGGAAAGGCTTAATTGAAGGCAGAAGCTTTTCAAGTATATCTATCATAGGATATGAAACCTGCGGACAGCATGAAAAACTTGCATATAATATTTTCTGCTGCTTTTCTATTTCCTTGACAGCATCAATAAGTCTTTTTATTTCAGGAAGATAAATATAAAGGTCGCCCGTTTTAAAGAATACTTTATTTTTCATTGCAGATTTTATACAAACGGCAATATCTTTATAATGTACAGGCTGCTCCTGAATTACATTTACACCTCTCTCCATAAATTTCAAAGCTATTTCTGTTCCTTTTCCTCCAAGTGCACCTGAACGTATTACAACACACGCAATATCAATGTCACTAGGAATATCCTCAAATTTTGTGTACAACGGCACTCCATAGCTTTCAGCACACATCACTGAGCGCTTGCTTCCTCCCGCAAATATCCCTGCAAACTCAAATATATCCTTAAGCTTGCTTATTGCGTCCATATAGAACTGACCAAAGGTAGTTCCGCAGATTATAACTTTTAATTTTCTTTTTTCCAATTTTTATATTTCCCCTTCATCAAAGTAACTGTCGTCTTTAACATCAGATATACTTATAATATCCGCCGCATTGTATTTTTGTATTGAATTCCATACAAAAACAGGATCAACTATTTCAGACATTGTGTAAACTCCGTTTTTTACATTGTTTTTCATCATATATACAGCGGCAATCCCTGTCATAAAGCCCGTAAAATAAGAAGGCTGATATGTTTTAACTGCCATTCTCTTTTTGACATAACTGCCGTCTTTAATACCATCGCATTCAAGCAGAAAACACATATATTCTTTTCGTCCAATCAAATCAAGATTAACCGACGTCATAAAATTCTTAATACATTTTTCTTTATCTTTATTCCATTCATATCTTGCATTTTTCATAAGCGAAGTTACTCTCTCTCCTTCGGATACAATAAACCATGACGCATTTTTGATCTTTGAAGAAACGGCTGTTTCTTCACACTCATCATCATAAAACGGTATTATTTTTATATCTTCAGAAAAATAAGGAAGTTCTGTTGTTTCGCTTTCAAATGAAGTTAAAGGCTCCTTTTTGTAGTTTCTGTAATTTGCCATAAATCCTGTTTTTTCTTCACATGCACCGATTAAATAATCCTCCGCCGCCGCTTTTGTGAATTTTGAAATTCCGCCATAATAATAATTAAGATTCTCAGCTTCATCAAAAAGTGAAACAAGATATTTCTGTGCCAAGCCTGAAAATCCGGGAGACGATCCGCAGCCGTAAAGTGCGGCGGCAGACGATGATTTTTCCACTGTAAATCTCATATCAAATCCTGCGTCAACATATTTTTTTCCGCATTCCGAAACAATCTTGTAAATATCATAGGATAATTTATGCGACGGACCGCAGCAATTTATAACGATATCACATTCCCGAATAAAATTTTTAAGCGACCCCTTATCATAAACGTCAACCTTTTCAAGTCTGATATTTCCTATTTGCTCTTTCGTTTCTCCGCTGATTTTTTCAGGATATCTTCCGCCTATTTTTATATTTTCTGCTCCATATTCAGAAAGAAGAAGATTAAGAGTTCCTAGTCCTACCTGACCGTATCCTCCTATAATTGCGATCATATCTCGCCCTCCTCCATATCTGATTCTTCGACCTTCTGTTCAATAAGCTCGGCAATTTTATAAAGAGTCTGATTTTCAAACATCTGCTGCAATGAAATATCCACGCCCATTCTGTTTTTGATTATAGTCAGAAACTTTGTTGCTGCAAGACTATCTCCGCCGATTTCAATAAAACCGCTGTTTCTTGATATACTATTAAGCCCTAAAATCTCGCTCCATATAGCCGATACTGTTTCTTCTGTTTGAGTTTTCATCATATCGTCTTCAGTAAGTTCCTTTTCAATACTGAAGTCTTGCGCAATTTTCTTTCTATCAATTTTTCCATTGGAACTTAAAGGAATATCATAAAAATATTTTACATATTCGGGTATCATATAATCAGGCACTATTTCAGAGACTTTTTCTTTTACTTCTTTATCTGTTAATCTTTCATTATCAGTAAGAAAAGTCGCTTCCATCATAAAGGTCATACTGTTTTCTATTTTGGTAAGTTTTAAGCTGCTGTAACCAAGTCTGAACAGAATATTTTTCCACAAATCTGATGCCAGCATAGGATCACCCTTTGATTTTCTATCTTCATCAAGATTTTCAAAACCGTTTTCTATTACCGCAGCTGTAATATAACCTACAGGCATAAGTTTTTCCTGTTCAATAAACACAAGCTTACCGCCGTTTTTAAGAAGAAGCCGGCACTTTTTCAACGCTTTTTCCGTATCCTTATATCTATGAAGCCCGTTTACTGAAATAACATAATCAAACTTGAAAATCAACTCATTGTTCACTGAATAATCGGACACGAATTCATAGTTTATCGGAATATCAGTTTTATTGAGAATTTCTCTTGCTTGCGTAAGGATTGCCATTGAATTTTCGATATATGTAATGTTGCTTTCTTTATAAGACATTTTTTCAATTATTCTCCCCACTGTCGAACCTGTTCTTCCGTCAACAAAAGCAATATTAACGACTTTGTTATTTTTTTGGTAGTCGTTTCTTATTATTTGAATAAGCTTTTCAACAGCAAGCTGAACCGATTTATCTTTATAAGACATTTTTTCAGGCGACAAAAAATCATCATCAAGAATTGAAAGCATACTTTTCTCTCCGCTTAAAACTTCTGATAAAAGCTTTTTTGATGATTCTGCTTTTTCCATGAAAATTTTCTCTTCTTCATCAAGATCATCGCCTTTATATTCTGTAACAATTCTATATCTGCCGCCTTTATTTCCGTCTGATGTAAATATACTTCTTGATTTCAGCCACTTGAGCCACAGATATTTTGTACTTTCATTCGACTTAGAAAATTCCGTATTTTCTACTATATCAGTCATAATTTTTTCTATTATTTCAGTTTGATGTTCTTCATTTACAGTATTTTCGGAAATAATTTTTTCTTCAGCTATTCTTTTATCTGAAACAGGAGTCTTACTTGTAAGGGCTGTAAGTATATGTAAACTGTTTCCTGTTTTCTTCACAACGGAATATGACTTTTCAATCCCTTCAATACTCTGCGTAGCCGAATCTATTTCACCGAGTTCAATCCTGAAACCCGAAACCTTGACCTGATTATCTTTTCTTCCAAGAAACTCAATTATTCCGCTTTTATGGAAACAACCGTAGTCACCTGTTTTATACCATCTCTCACCATTATCTGTTATAAAACTTTTATCTGTAAGTTGAGGATCATTATAATATCCTTCAGCAACACCGTCGCCGCCTATCCAGAGCTCTCCTGCAATATTATCTTCGCAATCCTTTCCGGTTTCATCACATACTCTGAATTTCTGATTTGTAAGCGGCATTCCGTAAGGCACGGAACTCCATTCGCCTTCTGAATTGCTTATACTTTTCTCCCAGTCCTTTTTAACTTCAAAATAATTTGACCATATTGAACACTCTGTTGCACCTCCGAGACTAATAAATCTTATGTCCGGATATATGCTGCGGGCAAGCTCCGGCAAAGTCATAGGGATCCAGTCGCCAGAAATAAGCGCAAGCCTTATTCCCTTTTCAGAAATATTTTTCTCCTTTGAAACAAGATACATTTCAAAAAGCGCTGGGACTGAATTCCATATTGTAACATTATATTTTGCAGTAAGCTCTGACCATTGAGCAGCTTCCTTTGATATTGAATCATCAATAATAAGTAATTTTCCGCATACAGATGTCAATCCAAATATATCGTAAACAGACAAATCAAAATCAAGCGCTGAAACGGTTATTGCACAATCATTTTCATTGACTTCAAATCGCTTATTTATATCATAAATAGTATTCCATGCCGCTTTATGGCTTATCGCAACACCCTTTGGCGTTCCTGTTGAACCTGACGTGAATATAATATATGCAAGCGAATTTACATCTGTTTTATTTATGTCACGGTAAATTCTTCATCATTTTCATCAATCCTATCAGCCAAAATAACATTTTTAAATTTTATATCAAGCGAGGTTTCTGATATTATACATTTTATATCGGCTTTATCAATGATCTTATTTCTTCTGTCTTCCGGATGATGGGTTCCTATGGGCACATAAGTATGTCCTGAATACAAAACAGCCATAACGGCAATTATCTGAAGTGCTCCCCTGTTCAGCACAACTGCAATTTTCTCATTTTCATCAAAACATATATCATTTATTTTCTTCGCAAGCTGCCTTGCCTTTTTTGCAATATATCCGTATGAATACTCTGTTCCGTCAGAAAAATATACACATACATTATCCGGTTTTTCTTCTGCATTTTTAAAAAAATTACCGTGGATAAGCTGAGGGTTTATAGTTTCCTTATTTTGCAGACTTTCTCTTTTGCTTAAAAAAATTGCTTCTTTCGTCATTTTTCTTCCTTTCATTTATAGTTAGAATATGCTAACCTGTTGCTTTTAATGATGCTGCATTTGCTGCAGCATCATTGTATTATTCTCTGTTTTTAAGTACATCTGCAAGAGTTACTTTGTTTATTTTCAGAATAAGCAAAGTATTCACTGCAAAATAAGCAATTGTCACAAGTGCAAATTCCATAATATAAACATATATTGGTAAGCTAAGATTCATTTCACATGCTACATTTGCAATTGTATTCGGAAAATATGCGTCAACAAGCACTTTAGACAATATTATCGACAGATAAGCGCCTATCAGCACTATAACGGTATTTCCGTTAATATATAGTTTTTTTATCTCTTTTGACCTGTAACCGAATACTTTCATAAGAGAAATTCCAAAGGCTGAACGATCTATCATAACGCCCATCATAAGATACAATACAACGCAGAATATAATTATAGATACGATAATAAGCATATATATTGTAGGGTTCATAAGCTTGATAAATACATCAGACGCTTTTTCAATGTCATCCTTTGAAGTTACTGAATAAAGTCTGCCGTCATCAATGTCAAGTTTGTTTTCAGATAGAACAACGTTATAATAATCATCTGTTTTTCCGAACAATTCTCTCATATTGTCAATATTCATAAACACTGTAAACGATACAGCATACTGGCATACGCCTTCTACCCTGAATGCATAAATATCATTATTCACTTTATTTGTCAATGTAATTATGTCGCCTTCAGAAACGCCGTATCTTTCTGCAACACCGTTGCTTACAACAACACTGTTTTCATCCGCAGAAGGATCAGCGCTGAAATACTTGTCATCTTCCGCTATACCCATAAGAGTAACATCAAGAGTGTTATTGAGATGTGTTTTGGAAAGCGTTTCAGTGTAAACTGCTTCCCCTCCATCAGGCACATTCTTTTCAGGATATTTATACATATACATATAATTATACTTAGCGTCTTTTATAGTATCGTCCTTTATATTTGAACACAATGCCCATATATCAATACCAAGAGTCATAATAAGCATTGAAATGAAGATACCTACTATAATAATCACAACGCATTTTGATTCTCTGAGAAGCTGACGTATTCTGAATATTTTTATAAAGCTTTTGCTCTTTATGTCCGCTTTACTGTATTTATGATTTTTCTGCTCGTTTCTCATAAGTGAAAGTGCTGTTCTTGAAAGCTGCCTGTTTATCACTATAACATTTACTATTATGCATATAACAGGTGGAACAATAAGTCCGTAAACGAGCAGATAAACAGGGTGAATTATATCAAATTCAGGAAGAGAAAAATAATTGTAGCTGTCCTGTGTCTGCATTCCGATCCCAAAACTGCTGAAGCCTATTACCGTACCTATTGCGCCTGCTACAAAAGTTATTATAGTAGGCAATGTAATGTAATAAATAAGCAAGCCCTTTTTCTTCACACCCAAAGCATAAAGCGAGCCTATAACACTTGATTCTCTTTGTATCTGATGTGATATAAAAACTGAAATAACATATGTAAACAGTGCAATTACAACTATTCCGGCAGTAAGCGCCATTGATTTGTTTGTTTGAACATCATTTGATGCTGCCGCTATTTTCTGATTATCCTCAGCTTTAGTAAATGACTTAAGATTATCAATATCTACCTTGAAATTTTCATCAAGGAAACTTTCCGTCTCCTCTTTAAGGTCATAAACGCCTTTTCTTAATTCTTCACAGCCTTCAAACGCTGATCCGATACCGTCTGTATATTCCTTGATTCCTGTGCAAAGCTTATCAATCTGCTCAAGAGAATTTTTTAATAATATAATATCCTGTGAATTTGTATACGATATTATTTCATCAAGCTTTGATTTGTAATTGTCTTTTGTAAGCGGCTCTGTAATACCATAATCACTCAATGATGCAGATACCTGCTGTAAATATCCGTCAAATAGAGAATCAGCGCCATCAGCAAGATTATCATTATTGTCTGAAGCCTCCTTAAGACCGTCAGCCAGTTCATTCACACCATCATATATATCATTAACGGCGTTTGTCATCTTATCTTTACCTTCAGTAAATTCTTTTATATAGTCCTGAAAATAAAGATCCTCAACGTCATTATAATCAAACTCAAGATTCTTTATTTTATCTCTTAAGTCGTCATCTGACGCATTTTTTTCAAGGGTGTAAGCATATGTATAATCTTCTGCCATCTGATCTGATGAACTTTTAATGTTTTCATATTCATTTTGAGTAAAGAATACAAGACCGAAATTCTTGCTGTCAATTGAAGAATCAGAAGATTTCCTAAGGGGCATTTCATAATCAGGAACTGAACCTATACCGCAGATCGTGTATTCTTTGCCTGATATTTCTATTTTATCACCAACATCAAGACCGTGTTCTTTTGCATATCTTTTTTCAATCAGTGTTTCATTGTCCAATGAAGCAATTTTACCCTTATCAACGCTGATTTTATTTATATCATTTCTGTTTTCCATTATTCTTAGAACACTTCCGTCAGAAAGCTGTGAATCTATGGAAAACATCTTTTCGAGATTTACTCCGTCTTCTTTTAAATCAGATACCTGACTGTCTGAAAGAGGAATAAAAACATTAAATTCTCCGTCTTCTGTATTGCACGAAACAGCTCTTTTATTTGTACCTTCTGTTATTACATCAGCAGCACCCGCCATACTTACCACTATAAAAATACCCATTACTATAAGAAGTATCAAAGCAATATATCTTAAAAAATTCGCCTTCAAATCTCTGGGTATTCTTTTTTTCAAAACCTTATTAACCATTACAGTTCCTCCAAATCAGCGGCAGGAATAATAGTTGTATTATTGTAGTCCTTAACGATCATACCGTCTTTAATAACAATTACTTTATGCACCATATTTTTTATTGAGTTGTTATGCGTCACAATCAGCATTGTTGTGCCGTATTTTTTATTTACTTTTTCTAAAAGAACAAGTATATCCTTTGATGTTTTCGAATCAAGTGCACCTGTAGGTTCATCACATAAAAGAAGCTTCGGATTCTTTATCAGTGCTCTTGCAATGGCACATCTCTGCTGCTGGCCGCCCGAAAGCTGAGACGGAAATTTATTCTGATGTTCTTCTAAACCAAGAATTTCAAGAAGATCGTCCATATTGAGAGGATCATTCGCAAGGTACTGACATACCTGAATATTTTCTCTTACAGTAAGATTCGGAATAAGATTGTAAAACTGAAAAATAAATCCCAGATTATCTCTTCTGTAGTCTGACAGATCAGAAGATTTAAGTCCGAATATTTCTTTATTGTCAACCTTAACAGAACCTGAATCCATAACGTCAAGTCCGCCTATACAGTTAAGAAGCGTCGATTTACCCGAGCCGCTTGTCCCCTGAATGACACACATCTGACCTTTCCCGACAGATGTTGTCACGTCTTTTAAAACCTGAACAGCACCTGCATCGCTTCCATAACCTTTTTTTAAGTTATTTACTTCAAGATACATAAAATAATTCCTTTCCGATTATTAATATTTAAATTATAAACACATTAGTTGCTTATGACTAACTTAAGCTTACACAAAAATAGAAATCTATTACGTATAATATCGAACTAAAGCAAGTAGGAAAATAATTTTCAATATAAAAATATCCAACAGTTCTTTTAACTTCTTAGTTAGTCACAGGTAACCTATGAGTTCATTATACTCCAAAATCTTCCTGATGTCAAGTACATTTTGATCTTTTCTAATTGTATCAACTATACTTTCAAATATTATGTACCCGAACAGTATTGATGATACCTATGCAGACAGATGATTTTTATTCTTTTTATAATTTTATAAAACAAGGGAGGAAAGATTCCTCCCTTTGTTTTTACTATAATAAGATTACATCTACAGGTAAAAATCTATAGAAAATCCAACCAAATGCTGTTCCATATTTCCTGTGAGAAAAACTCATTCTCCAATACAGTTTATCATGAGCATATTACGTTCGTTTCGCATAAATTTTACACCATACCCGTTAAAAATTTTTCCCTCCTACTTCTCCTCTAAAGCATAATAAATCTCATCTGTAACAGGTTCCAACCATTCGTTAAAAGTATTATCACCTGGACATTCAACAGCAAGATGACTAAACCAGCAATTTGATTTTGCACCATGCCAGTGCTTAACCTCTGCCGGAATCGTCACTACATCGCCGGGCTTCAAGCTCTGTGCTGATTTGCCTTCCTCCTGATACCAGCCCTCGCCCTCTACGCATATGAGCAGCTGTCCGCCGCCATTTGACGCATGATGAATATGCCAGTTATTGCGGCATTTCGGCTCAAAGGTAACGTTTGCGATAAATACAGTTTCCTTCGGGTTTGTCAGAGGCTTCAAATATGAATTGCCAATGAAATACTGGGCAAACGCCGTATTCGGCTCACCCTGACCGAAAAACCCACCGTGTTCCTCACGACCGCAGTCATCAGCATAGACTTCCTTTGCCATATTGAATGCTGCCCATGCGTTGGGCCAGCCTGCATAAAAAGCAATGTGCGTCAGGATTTCCGCCATTTCCGTTTTATTTACACCGTTGTGCCGTGCTGTAGAAAGATGATATTTCAGAGAATTGTCTACAATACCCTTGCTGATGAGCGCAGTCACCGTCACAATTGATCTTGTTTTCAAAGACAGCTTATCTTCTCTGGACCATACTTCACCAAAAAGAATGTCATCATTTAGTTCTGCAAATTTTGGTGCAAAATCTCCCAGACTGTCTCTGCCTGCTGTTTGTTTTACCATCTGAATTTCCTCCGTTCATAATATTTATCTGATAAAATTTGTACGCTCAAAAGGCTCTTTCTCCGGCAATCCGTATGCTTTCTTTCCAAGAGCAATACTTTTCATCAGAAAAGTCATATTCCTTGCCAAAGTCCGCATGGTCTGAAGACCTTCTGCATCCTGCTGTGCTTCGCCGGGTTTCCTGCCGTGAATGCTGTTCCAATACTGACTGGACGCAACAGGCATACCTGTTATTGTAAAGTACTTATTCAACTCATCAAATGTAGAGGATAATCCCCCTCGCCTTGCAGCCACAACGCTTGCACCAACTTTCATAGTCTTATCAAAATGAGTACTGTAAAACAAACGGTCAAGAAAAGCAATGAGCGTCGCATTGGCAGATGCATAATAAACAGGACTTCCAATCACCAATCCGTCACAGGCTTCAAATTTCGGCGCCATTTCATTAACTATATCGTTAAATACGCATTTTCCGTTTTTTGCACAGGAATAACAGGCAATACAGCCTCTCACCGCTTGATTACCAATATGCACAATTTCAGTATCAATACAGTTTTCAGCAAATATTTTTTCCATTTCATGCAAAGCGGTATATGTATTCCCCTTAGCATGCGGACTTCCATTGATCATCAATACTTTCATATACTTGCTCCATTTAACACAAATTTAAATCATACTTTCTTTCAAAACCTGTAAAATTTCATTATGATTCAGAGTTTTGTAACCACCCTCCATAATAAAAGTTCCGTTAGCAATTCCCTCCAACATATCCTCGGTTACGCCAAGTTCACTGATATTCATCACAAGGCCAATTTCTTTCATCCATGATTCCATAGCGCATAAGCCTTCGTTTGCAATTTCTTCATCTGATTTACCGTCTGGATCGACATTCCATACATTTATCGCAAAACGTTTAAATTTAGGCACACCATATGGCATAATATAACGATAATATGCCAAAGAAACAGCGGAAAGAGTCATACCGTGAGTTGCGTCTGTGTATGCACCTACAGACTGGCCGATCATATGTACCATCCAGTCAGTAGTTTTACCCTTGGCAACCATAGTATTCAGAGCCCATGTAGCAATCCACATAATATTACTTCTCGCTTCATAATCCCTCGGATTTTCAACAGCGATACGTGAACTGTGAATCAGCGACTTCATCAGTCCCTCCATAACGTAATCGGAAGTACAATCATCAGTATCAGAAAAATACTGCTCTGTTATATGATTCATAATATCATAAAATCCTGCAACCATCTGATATTTCGGCAATGTAAAGGTGTATTCCGGATTCAGAATGGAAAACTTTGGAAATACATTTTCTCCGAAAACATGACCGATTTTTAGTTTCTGTTTATGATTTGTAATTACTGCGCCGCCGTTCATCTCCGAACCGGTGCCCACCATTGTCAGAATACAACCCACCGGAATAATTTCGTTATCCGCATCTTCCATACGCAGGTAATACTTATCCCATGGATCCTCATCACAATAAGCCGATACGGAAAGTGCCTTTGCATAATCACAGACAGAACCTCCGCCCACTGCAAGAATCAAATCCACATGATTTTCTCTTGCAAGCTTACAGCCCTCGTACAGCTTCTCTACAGTTGGGTTTGGCATAACGCCGGAAAGCTCTACGATACGCTTACCGCTGTCTTTGAGGATTCTAACAACTTCATCATACAAACCAGACTTTTTAATAGAACCGCCGCCATAAGCCAACAGTATTGTTTCACCGTATTTCGCAAGCTCATCACTCAAATGATTTAAAGCATCTGCACCGAAATGAATTCTGGTCGGATTACAATAAGTAAAGTTTCCTAACATAAAAAATTCCTCCTGTTTCAATGGTTATGTAATTTTAAAATTTAACGCCCTAAATATGTTTTCCCATTTCATAGGCGTCTCGCATTGCTCCGGTTTTTAAAATATCGCCTTTTTTCCATGCGCCTGTTCCGTAAATGCAGCCTTTTTCTCTTACGTTATCCAAACATGCAACAAAACCGCCGAATTCCGTCAAAACTCTTTCCATAGCAGAACGATTATTATCAGCCGCAGTCATAATATAGTAAAAGTCCTTATCTGTCAGCTCTGTATAAAAGAAACAGCAACGGTCAATCAGCGTTTTCATTTGTACTGCCATTGTATAAAAGTAAACAGGCGTTGCGAAAACAATCACTTCTGCCGACAGCATTTTGTCTCTGATATCAGCCATATCGTCCTTTTGCGAGCAGTTACCGATTCTTTCAAAGCAATAGCCGCATCCGGTACAATAATTAATACTTTTATCCTTTAAAAATATTTTTTCAGCATTATGACCGCTTTCCCTAACGCCTTTTACAAATTCGTCACACAACAAATCTGAATTCCCGCCCTTTCGCAGACTGGATGATAAAATAAGTACATTTTTAGCCATTGTTAATTCTGCTCCTTTTCCCAAGTTAAAATTCCGGTATCAACTGCAATTTCATATCGTCCGATCTTATAATTCAGACGTTCCAGTGTAGAGTCAATTTTGGCTCTTTGTTCCAGTAAAGCCTCTCTTTGCTCTTTCAGAAGCTGCAGTCTTGCCGGAATTGTGGCATCGCCTTCCTGTGTAAGTCTGACATATTCAATCATCGCCTCCACCGGAAGTCCTGCGCTGCGCATACATTTTGCAAGCTCTACCCAAGCTAAATCTTTTTCCTTATAGTCCCGGATTCCGCCTGCCGTACGTGTTACCGGAGGAATCATGCCCACACGCTCATAATAACGGAGAGTATCTTGCGATATACCGTATTTTTCACTGACTTCTTTAATGGTCATAGCGTCACCTCGCTTATCTTCTTCTTTGATTTTATTATAAGCCCTAGAGTGAACTCTAAGTCAAGAGCATTGCTGCCATTTTGGAGATTTAAACAAAAATACATCATTATATTTGTGCTAAATTACAAAAAGTTTAATTTTGGTAGTATAATAGCCGCTGTTCATTTCATTTGTAATTTTTATTGCTTACTGACTGAGATTCTGTGCCATCATGCCGACAAGCATGAGAAAGATACAACTCTTCATTGACAGCGAAGAAAATGATTTTCTGCAATTAATTTATGAGTATAATAAAAACCTTAATATAAAAATCATATGCCAGGTATCCGAGATGAACTAAAAGCGTCAGTACACTGAAAAAACGCTGTTTTAATGGGCAGCAAATGCTGCCCATTTTATATTATAATTTATTTATGTTACGGAGATGAATTTATGCAATATTATTCGTTGTTATCCGGCAAGTTGATTTCAAATCCACCGCCGAGAATGAACTCACGAAGTAAATTGTCAACTTTGACATGGACTTTAGGCGGTATTATCTTTGTACCCTCAATTTTTTCAAAGTACTCTTTTGCTTTCGTTTTGTCTACAGTCTTTTTCAGCTTATCATATCGTCCGAACTCATTGATATTGGCAGAGTTCAACTTCAAACTCATAATATTTTGCAACTTTGTTTCATCAACGCCCAAAGCAACTGCTATTTTATGAATTTGATCATCCTTCGCTTTTGATAGGTATTCGGTAATGTAATCACGAAACGTTTTCCCTTTGGTAACGACTACATCGCCTCTTTGGATATCATGAAGGAATATATTGGCATATTTCTGTTCTTCTTGCGATAATGTGGCAAAAGTTTTATGAAGTTCTGTTTCTGCCTGCTCAATAGCTTCTTTAGTTGCTCCGTCAAGATTGAGCAATTTCATATATTTCTCAAAACGAGAGTTCATATAATCAGCGTCGATTCGGCCGGTGTCAATTTCTGTAATGTACCCGACAAGGTCATACGGAACATCTTCGTTTCCGCCAGGGAGAACGGGACCATCACTGCTGAGCTCTTTATAACGCAGAACCAAAATTAAATACGCCTTTTCATCAAAAGCCATTTCAATAATTTCTCCGGTTTCATCGTTTGTATAAGAGCTTGTTTCCCATTTAAAGCCTTGAATTTTTGCAGCTTCAAGATATTCATTCAACTCTTTGAAATCTTTTGCAAATTTTTTGCACACGGTTATATCGTTCGGCAATTTTTCAAAATTCTCAACACCTGCATTTGAGAACAGTTCCAAAATATCGATAAACAGTTCGTTCATCATTTTTAAGTTTTCTGCAAGATGCTGGACAAACAAACCTAACGGTTTATCTCCCGAATACAATTTAACCGCCGCATTGACATTGCGTTCCATCGTATGCGGTTTCCGATAGTAACGGATTGTACCAAATGGTTTATCTGGACCGAATAACCGATTTGTACGGGAAAACGCCTGAATAATATTTTCATACACAAGCACCTTGTCCATATACAGCGTGTTAATCCACTTTGAGTCAAAGCCGGTAAGCATTTGATCCACTACAATGAGCAAGTTTATCTGCTTTTCAAACTCGTTTGCAATTCGCTCATAAGGCTTTTTGTGAGCCAAACGAGCCGCTATATCTTTTTTCATCTTGGCAAAGGTCGGGATTGTAAAATCCTGCCCGTATTTTTCGTTGTAGTCCTCAATTATTTCAGAAAGACCGGTCTCTTTAAACTCAACGCCGCCTCCGTTATCAATGTTTGGGTCAAACAAAGCGGTAACTTTCAATTTCGGATCCATTTCCTTAATCATCCGATAATAGGTAATTGCTTCCGGAATACTGCTTGTGGCAAAAATAGCGTGAAATTTGCTGTTATGGCTGAGTGTAGTCCAGTTTTCCAATATATCCTTTACAACTGATTTGGTGTGCTCTCTGGTTTGGTACTGAACATTCGGAATATAATCCTCAATGCCTTTTATGTAATTCCCGAGTTTATCAAAGTATCCTGCCATACCGACTTGACCGGCATCCATATATTTGTAATAGATTTTGCTTTTTACAGGGTCAGAGATTGCTTCTTCTTCGGTTTGCGCTTTTGCCTTTTCTAAGGCCACTACCTTGCGGACATCTTTATCCTTGAAGGTTAATACCTTGTACGGATCAAAGCCGAGAACATTTTTATCACGAATACCGTCTGCAATACTGTATCTGTGCAGTTCGTTGCCGAATACTGTGGTTGTTGTGTTCTTTTTCTTTTGGTTTTCTTCTTGAATAGGTGTTCCTGTAAATCCGAAAAATATGGCTTTCGGGAAAGTATTCTTAATGTTAATCAGCATATCTCCAAATGTGGAACGATGTGCTTCATCAACAATGAAAACGATACGCTTTTCGTTTATGTATTCAATATCACTTGATTTCAGTCCGTCGGATTCATCTTTGATATTGTTCATTTTTTGAATAGAAGTAACGATAAGAGTATCCGCAGGGTCAGTACTTTTTAATTTTATGATAAGTATACCGGTGTTTTCTGTTGCCTGTACAGACTCATTCTCATCTGCAAAACCACGGTATTCTTTTAAGGACTGCGTGCCAAGTTCAATTCTATCCATTAAGAAAACAACCTTATCAGCATCTTTAGAGCTTGCGATCAACTGAGCAGACTTAAAGCTGGTCATAGTTTTACCGGAACCAGTAGTATGCCATACATAGCCACCTAACTGATTGTTGCCTTCCCATTTGGTTTTAGAAACTTTATCAGAAATTGCGCTTGCCGCAAAATATTGATAACTGCGCATTACTTTTAAAACGCCGTCTGAATTATCAGCTACCGTGTAAAAACCGATAAGCTGATGCGCCATAGGAATGGAAAGAAGCGTGGAAGCAACTTTATCCCATTCGTTAATAGGTTCGTTATTATAATCTGCCCAATGAAAGTAATAATTCGGGTTAAATTGACCGTCAGGACCCGGATTTGCAAAATAAACGGCTTCATTAGGCTCTAGTGCAACAAAAATTTGAACCAACGAGAATAATCCGCTGAAAATACCTTCATGCGCATATTTTTCGATTTGATTGCATGCTTGGCTTACGGGTACGCCGCTTTTCTTTAATTCGATATGAATTACCGGCATACCGTTAATCAGAAGCATTAAATCGCCACGACGATCATTGAGCATTTTTGATTTTGTCGGAAATTTAGGCTGCTGAACAATTTGGTAACGGCTTTGACCGGCAGCGATTTCACGACGGTCATAAATTTTCAAACTCACTTCTTTTCCGAAATGCAGCGTATCGTTGGGATTATCTCTGACAATTGATACGCTTTTACCGTTGATAAATCCATTTAGCTTTAATGGTGTTCTTAAAGTTTTAATTTGCTCTAAAATTTGCTGCATTTCACTATCGGTAAGGGGATAATCATTTAATCGATCAATATCTCTATTGTTCTCAAAAAGAATATTTGCCCAGTTTCGCAGTAAATCTTGTTCAGAGTAGTTTTTCAGGATTTCCTTTTCCCAGCCTTTTTCAGATAGTATTTTAATCAAAGCCGCTTCAAAATCCGATTCTTTATTAAAAATCATTTTTTCCTCCCTACTTTTAAAATTCGCTTATTTTACTCAAACAAACATCTTTTCAAGGCACGCTTTTTTGAGATTTTTCAACTTTTCCAACTCACGCTGATGAAGGGTGATAAGGTTATCGAGGTTCTTGAAAAAGTCTGCTATTTTGTTTTGTTCCTCAATCGTTGGAAGAAGGACAGATACAGACACATATTCTTGAAAAGATATGTTGAGCAAACCATCCATTCTCGCACCCGATGATACAATTCGCCGAAGTTGATTTTCAACATCTGCACCGTTTAACTCAATCGACAAAAATTCCGAGTTTTGTTCATCTGCTGAAAAGCAATGATAAACAAAGGGAATACGGGCATTTTCGCTCGTTGTTAATGTAAAACAAGAACCATAAGGTCGCAGTTTAGATGCACCGTGATTATAAGCAAGTTCTCCTTTTTCGAGTAGAATATACTTCTTCAAACTCTCGCCGGCATTATTAAAAGCATATCTTTCCGATTGCTCAATAAAGCCGTTGTTGGCAGTTATCATCATAATCGGGGCATCCGATGTTGCATCGTTGCGAGTTACTTCTTGTACGGCTTCTCCCAACTTACGCTGTTCCCAAGCATCAGTAAATCCTTTAAATCGAATTTCCGGCACATTTGCTCCATTTTTCGGGAACATTTTTTCAAGCATTGATTTTTTCATATTGGTCAATTTGTCATACTTACGCTGATGAAGGGTGATAAGTCGGTCGAGGTGAGTTAAATATTCTCCAATTTTTCTTTGTTCCTCAATATGTGGTATTGGAATAGGCATTTCAAAAAACACAGAATCCTTAATTGAAAATCTGTCCGACCTTGCACCTGAGTCACCATTGAAATTCATAAATGAATGCCAATACTTGCTCTTGAAAAAATGTTCAAGATAAGTTGTGCCAATATCATGTGGTCTAAAAACCGTATAAAGTGGTGACATTACACCAATTCTGCCTAACTTATTGCGATTTATCGGTCCGACAGGTGCAGAGGTTGAGATACGAGGGTTGTAAACAAAATCTTCACTTCTCACGATATAATAACCGCCCAAGCTACTCATCTTTGCAATATCGTGGTCAAAAAAATCTCGTTGGCTGATTATTCCGAACTCTGCCGAGTTCGTAAAGGTTTCAATATATTGTAGTCCAACATTTTTCTCTGTAACCTTGTCTGCAAATTCGCTTAACTTACGCTGTTCCCAAGTATATGTAAACCCTTTGAATCTTAATGCCGGAGTGCTTGCTTTTTTCGTCATTTTGCAAAACCTCCAAGCATTTTTTTGAATTCTTGAAGTCCCAGCATATCAGAATCGCTGCCCTCAAGCTCATCAATCATAGCAGAAAGAACCGCTTGTGTGTCAGCGATTTCCGTTTCCACCTCGGCAAATGTAGTTTCGTATTTTTTAGCGAGCGTTTCAATCTTTGAAACCAATTCGTTTACAATTCTGTCCGGCAATTTCATTAAGCTTTGAATAAGAGGCTGAATCCATTTGGCTTTCAGAAGTTCGATAACTTGCGTATCAGACAGTCCTTCGATGGTATCCTTGGTTTTAACTTCAAGAAGTCTGGTCTCTTTCTTGATTGCCGCTTTCAGTGATTTTTCTTCCGTATTCAATGCTGCTGCTTTAAGAAGTTTTTCTTTTATTTCCGGTTCAATACTGTCGGATTTGAGCGCTTTCTTAATCTCAGCATTAACAAAACCGCCTTCACTTGCATAATCGCCTTCTTTTTCTTCCTCTGTTAGTGATTCAAACAATTCTTCATATTCCGAAGCAATTTCAGAAAGGCGGTTTTCTTTTTCTTTTAATGCTACTTTATCATCGGCAAGAAGAGTGTCCTGAATTAAATCAAACGGTATTATGCGGCCTACCCATCCTTCCTGTACTTCCTGCTCTTTTCCGTCTTTCTTTTTAACCACCATATTGGGGTCAACCTTTTTCGTTGCTTCAAATCCCTCCGTTTGTATCATTTCTAAATCGACGGCAAGCTTAGTCCAATCATCATCAAGAAGCTGATATGCTTCATATTTGTCAACCAAGGGAATATTTTTTAAGCGTTCAAAGATGTTTAAGGATAAAACAGCTTCGGTTTTTGAAATATTAAGGGTATCCATCTTATCAATCAATTCATCATACAAATATTGATCAAAACCATTAAAGGCGGCATAGTAATTGTTTTCAAAAGACTGTATATCATTATGATCCTTGATGACCTTTTTTATATCCGTGGCTGTTAATTTACAATAATCTGAAGATGTATTTTCAAATAAAGCTGATTTCAAAGATGGAAAAGCATGCCAATATTCTTTCAGTTCATCAATTTCAGACCAAGGAATACCGCCAAACATAGAAGCATAAATATCCCAAGACTCGGACGCTTCGGAAGAGTCAACATATCTCGGAATATTCAAGTTGTACTCATTGTTTCTGATTTCGTCTCTGCTGACAACTTTTGAAAATTTTTCTACGCTTTCACGCTTTGTTACTACATCGACAATTCTTTTAATATCAGAAGCACGAAGCTTGTTGTTCTTACCAACCTTTATAAAACCTTTTGATGCATCAACGATAAGGACATCTGTATTTGTACGCTTTTGTTTCAATACCATAATTATGGTGGGGATACCTGTGCCGAAGAAAATATTCGCCGGCAGTCCAATAATTGCGTCAATATGGTTTTGCTCAATTAAGTTCTTGCGGATTTCGCCTTCTTCACCCCCACGGAACAAAACACCGTGCGGAAGAACAATCGTCATAATACCGTCGCTCTTAATGTGAAAAAGGTCGTGAAGCAAAAAAGCATAATCGGCTTTGCCTTTTGGAGCGAGACCAAAACGGGCATAACGAGGGTCGGTTTCTTTGTCTTCAGGATTCCATGCCTGAGAATACGGGGGATTGGAGACAACTGCGTCTACATAAAGCGGATCATAAGTACCAATCGGGTCGTTCTCGTCAAAATACGGCCAGTCATTCTCCAAAGTATCTCCGTTGCGAGTGACGATATTATCTGGTAAAATGCCACGCATAACCAAGTTCATACGAGTAAGGTTGTACGTATTCTGCTTTAATTCCTGCGCATAGTATTTGATATTGTTCTCATTCTCAATAAATTTTGCAGCACTCTTGCCGATATTGATAAGCAACGAACCGGAACCGCTTGTCGGATCATATATTTTAATCTCGTCCCTATCTTTCAGATGATCCGCAACAATTTCTGACATAAGCATTGAAACTTCGTGCGGGGTATAAAATTCTCCTGCTTTTTTTCCCGCATTAGCGGCAAACATACTGATGAGATATTCGTAAATAAAACCAAGAACATCATAATCCTGCTTGCCGTCCATAGGAATATCTTTAATCAGATGAATAAGATCGCTGATTGCTTTTGACTGGGAGGCCGAACTATCGCCAAGTTTTGAAAGTCCTGTTTGCAGAGTGTCAAAAACACCTTCAAAAACTTTTTTGTGCGTCGGGTTAATCAGACGGCTAAATGCAGATAAGGCGTCACGTACATCTTGAACGCTGAAATCCCGTCCTTTTTCAAGCCAAGTAGAAAATAAGTTTTCATAAGAAATGAAGTAACCTAAATTCTTTTGTACGCTTTCTAAAGTTTCTGTATCTTCTTCGGTAAGTTCCGGAAGGTATTCGTCAGTCCAGTCGTTCTCTTTCAGATACTTAACTTCTTTTTCTGAAAGAAATTTATAAAAAATAAAGCCCAAAATGTAGTCTTTATATTCATTTGCTTCGATTTTAGAACGCATTTTATTTGCAGACTCCCAAATCTTTGCTGCTAACTGTTGTTTATTCATAATTTTCCTCCGATTTTGTGATTGGGAAAGCTATTTCTACATATTTCGTTTTAGGAAAGGGTTTGTACAATAACAAGGACTTTAACTCCGACCTTCTTTCCATTTTATAATACGATTTTTTTCAATTCATAATTCAAACGGGAAACAGGCAGTCCTACAACATTAAAATAGTCTCCGCATATAGATTGCACAAACAGCGCTCCCCTGCCCTGAATACCGTATCCGCCCGCTTTGTCAAACGGTTCTCCGGTGTTCATATATTCCTCAATTTCCTCATCTGAAATGTTCCGGAATTTCACATCAGTTTTTTCAGTAAAGCAAAATTCTTTTCCATTGAAAATTATTGATACTCCTGTATAAACACTGTGAGTTCTGCCAGAAAGCAGCCGAAGCATTTTCCTGCACTCTTTACAGTCATGAGGTTTTCCAAGAATAATATTTCCCGCAGTTACTACAGTATCACAGCCTATAACTAGTTCATTAGATTTTTTAACTACAGAATTTGCTTTTTTTGACGCTAAATACTCCGCAGCAAGTTCATAATTTATTGCTGACGGAATATCTTCCTCAATCTCAGACGGTCTGATAATAAATTCATCGAAAATCAATTTCATTAATTCTTTTCTTCTCGGAGAAGACGATGCAAGTATAATATCCATATAAAATCCTTACTTTAAAAGTTTTTTAATAAGCAAAGCCTTACTCATGTTACCCGAAATAATAATTTTTCTGGTTATCAGTGCACTTTCTGCTTTCAATTTTCCATTAATCAGTTTTTCCAAATTGGATTTAGAAATTTTTACTGACAAATCCCTATCATTATATTCGTATGGTTCTATTGACAATTCTCCATTTAAAACCTCCATATAAAAAACTCCACCAGGTATATCTGTAAGTTCTATCTGTACAGCAAATTTATCCGGAAACTCAGACAAATCAGGATTCGGATATTTATTCTTAATAAATTCAATAATCGACATTACACGCTCATCAGCCATGTTAATTCTCCTTTAATAGTATATAATATATATATTTTAGCATATTTTTCAAAACAATGCAATATATATGCTTTTTACTACTAAATTTCTCATTGTTATAACAATTTGTTGAATATGCACAAAAAATCGCAAAAATATTTTAACACAAGTTTTAGCAAAATGGGGTTTTGTTAACAGTTTGTTAACAATTTGCTAAAAACTGTATGTTATAATATAAACATAAATAAAGGGGCAATTATAAATAAAAAACCGAAAGGATGATTAAGGATGATTAAGAAAAAACTTATCGGTAGAATCAAAGCCGCAGTTGTAAGTGCAGCTATGATAGCTACCACATTTATTACGCCTTCATTAACAACATTTAGCAATGTAACTGCAGCAACAATTTCTGTGAACAAAACCTTCACAACATCTGAAAGCACCGCAGAAACTGCACCAAACAAAGCAAAAATCCCGCTTTCAGGTATAGGTAACGCTTCTACAATTAAACTTAACTTTACTACTTCTTTTACTGGTACTCCAACAATCGGTATTTACGGTTGGGAAATATCTGAAGATCCATGGTGGGCGGATGATAAACAGGAAGCAAAACCGAATGTAAGCGGCGGAAAATTCTCTGTTTCTTTCACTATTCCGTCAGAAGTAAAAGGCAAGGTTAAGACAGTCGGAGTCGGAGTATGGTATCCAAAAGACGGTACTACATTCACTCTCACTTCAATTGAAACAGACGCTGCCGTTGGTCCTACCCCAGGCGATGACCCAAATATTCCAACTTCAAATAACCCCATTAACGGCTGCACATTTGTTGATAATAAAGATGGTACAGCTACAATTTCTTCAACTTTGACAGCTGAAATTGAAGGTGATATAAATTATCTTCTTACTCTCGGATATGACGAAGATTATTATGATCCTACTCTAAATCCTGAACTGACAGACGAAGAAAGACAAGCGTTTTTAGACGGTACTGCACCAATTAATTCACACAAATTCAAATTCTCTGAATTCGGTATTGAAGATATTACTAACGTTAAGTTCCAGTCATTTAACTACATAATTGAATCTGATACTGATCTTAAGCAGTTTATGTACGGCGGCGGCATCAACGTAAGACAGGGTTCTCCTGCTGATACCGAATACTCTAAAGGCAAGAATGGTTACTGGTATAACGATCAGGGTGAAGAAGACATAAAAGAATTTGGAGACAAATTTGAAATTGACGATTACGGTAAAGGCTATACAGCAACAAATGCCGGTCAATATGTAGAAATTGTATGGGACGTTCCAGTCAGCGTTCAGGAATATGTGACAAAAAGTGAAAGCGACGCAGTCGGTTTCCAGTATTGGTACGGCGCTAACGGTGAAGATGAAGAAACATATGAACCTATTAAAATTGAATCTGTTAACCTTACAGGAGCTTCATGTACATACACAAGAACCATGACTGTTCCTTACAACAAAACTATTACAAAAACTTCAAATAAATCTCTCACATCCGGAAGCGATGCAACAAATCAGACAAAGTTTTCTATTGCTGATTTAAATCTCGGTGAAAGAGATAAGATTTCCGCAATTAAGTTTACAGTAACTTCTGCAACAGATCTTCATAAGCTTACATCAGGCGTTGGCATTTCTGTAAGCGAAGACAATGTAGTAGCAGACAAAGGTTGGTATCAACCATCAAATATCGTTGTTCTTGACGGCGGTAAAACAGCAGAAATCATGTGGATCCTTCCGGAATCCATTAGAGATGATGTGTATAAGGAAAATGGAGAAGTAATGTTTGGTTTCTGGTACGGCGGCGATAAGGAAGGTACAGAAGTAAAAAACGTTACTCTTAAATCTGTTGATTACTACACATATATATCTCAAGAAAACGAGCTAATTGTTGATCCCGCTGAACTTGAACTTGAAGTGGACGAAACAAAGCAGCTTAATGTAAATGTAGATGGCTGTACATTCAGTTCAACAAATATAAATGTTGCTATTGTTGATAAAAACGGTAATGTAACGGGTATTGCTGCCGGTACAGCAACTATCACAGTTACAACTCCTGAAGGACAGGAATTTATAGTTAATGTAACAGTAACAAAACCTGTAGTTACAACAGCTGTTTCAACAACACCGGTCGTTACTACTGTTACTACAGCAGTTACAACTACCGTTGATCCTGATTCAATAATCGATTGGAACAGAGTTCTTTATGGTGACGCTAATGTAGATGGCGAGGTTAATTCAACTGATATTGTTGTATTAAATAAATATTTAATCAGCAACACAATGTATTCACTTCAAAATGCAACTGCAAAAGAAAACTCTAATACTGTATATGATGAAATATTAGATACAAAGGATTCTATTGCTATTATTAATTACGTCCTACAATTAAACACATTAGATGATTTAGGTCCGGCAGATAAACCTGATAATGAATTTTATTCTAAAAAATAAATTAAAGCGACTAAGATAACTCTTAGTCGCTTTTTTATGTAAGCATTAATACAATAAAGACCGGTGTATAGTTGTTCTGTACACCGGTTCATTATTCCATCTTGGTTTTTTATAAATTTATTTATAAATCCTTACACGTTCATATGGATTTTCACATTTCATAAATTCTGACATCAGGCAAACTCCCGTTCCACCGTTTTCAAGCGGTTCATTAAAGTTATTTTCCGAAATACCTCCTATCGCAAAAACAGGAATATCAACACTTTCACATACACCCCTGAAAAATTCAATTCCTCTGGGAGGAACACCTTTTTTACAATCGGTTGCATAAATATGTCCGGCAATAAGATAATCAGCGCCCAGTTTCTGTGCTGTTTCAGCTTCTTCTGCGGAATGAACCGATACTCCGGCTCGTTTTATAAAAGACGGTCTCCCATGTTCCATTAGTTGCTGCATAGTAAGATGAACATTTTCAATTCCCATCTCCAAAGCAATTTCCGGACAGTTCAAAGCAAGTACTTTTTTATATCCATTATTATCTGCAACAATCTCCTTTACAAGCTGACAGTACTTATCGTCGCTTAAATCTTTTTCACGAAGTATTACTTCAAAAGGTTCGGCAGACAGGATTTCACGTACTCGCAATACAAAATTATCTGTACAAAGCTTTCTGTTTGTTACCGCAATAACCATATATTACACTCTCACATAATCGGTAAAAACAGGCTGAAGTCCCTTATCAAACAAAGACCGTCTCACTTCATCAACGCTTCTAGGATCAGATATTTCAAACTGTTCGTCTCCCTTTTGTTCATTATCTCCATGACCGCCGATACCTACTTTAACGCCTGCTGAAATTTTTGTAGCCGCAAGTCCAACTACATTGTCTCTGAAACCGGCACGTTCACGAGTTGAAATTGTAATTCCTGCATAAGGCATGAAAATCCTATACGCCAACATTACCTGTAAAAGCTGAGTTTCATGAACATCGTTCGGATTATTTTCCGCATTGTTTATATATGGGCGCAGTCTTGGAAGAGAATATGATATCTCTGCCCATGGATATTTTTTCTGAATCATATATGCATGAAGTCCTGCTGCATAAGCGTCTTTTCGGAAGTTGCTAAGTCCAAGAAGAGAACCAAATGCAACACCTCTCATACCGCCCATTAATGCACGTTCCTGCGCATTAAAACGATATGGGAAAATTCTCTTTGCTCCCCTTAAATGTACTTCTTCATATTTTGCAGTATTATAGGTCTCTTGATAAACGCTTACAAAATCCGCACCCGCTTCCTTGATAAGAGCATATTCATCGGAGTTCATTGGGTAAACCTCAATGCCTATAGTTGAAAAATATTTTTTTGCAAGTCTTACAGCGTCTGCAATATATTCAACTGGAGAAGCGGTTTTTGACTCTCCTGTAAGCAGAAGAATTTCACGAAGTCCGGTTTCTGAAATAGTTTGGTACTCCGCTTCGATCTCTTCCATTGAAAGCTTTCCTCTTTTAATTTTATTAGAACAGTTGAAACCACAGTAAACACAGTAATTTTCACAGTAATTTGCAATATAAAGAGGCGTAAACATACACACTGTATTACCGAAATGCTTTGCAGTTTCAGTCTTTGCACGCTGTGCCATCTGCTCCAGCATCGGTTCTGCCGCAGGAGAAAGCAAAACAGCCAAATCATTAATATCAATACTATCCTTTGACAGTACGTTGCGAACATCCCATGCAGTATATTTTGAGTAATCATATTTATCAGTCATTTCAAGAACCTTGTTCATGATACTATGATCAATCTGCTCCATACCTTCCTGATATTCCATATGATTGGTTTCACGAATTTTTATCATAATTTATCAATCCTCCAAAAATCCCGTAAGAGGACTTGAAGCTTCTGCCTTATGCTCCAAAACACGTCCCATACCGGCAAGATAAGCAAGTCTTCCTGAATCAACAGCAAGCTTAAATGCAGAAGCCATTAACCCTACATTTCCGGCAGTTGCAACGGCAGTATTTGCCATAACAGCAGCACAGCCCATTTCCATTGCTTCACATGCCTGCGACGGACGTCCAATACCAGCGTCAACAATTATAGGCAAATCAATTTCTTCAATAAGAATTTTTATAAAGTCTTTTGTTACAAGTCCTTTGTTACTGCCAATTGGCGAGGCTAAAGGCATTACTGCTGCCGCCCCTGCTTTTACAAGTTCTCTCGCTGCATTCAGATCAGGATACATATAAGGCATTACAATAAATCCCTCGTCCGCCATCATCTGAGTTGCTCTGATCGTTTCATAATTGTCCGGCAGAAGATATTTAGTGTCACGGATAACTTCAACTTTTACAAAATCGCCGCAGCCCAGTTCTCTTGCAAGTCTTGCAATTTTCAGCGCTTCTTCGGCAGTTCTTGCACCGCTTGTGTTAGGAAGAAGTGTTATTCCCTCGGGAATATAATCTATAATACTGTCACTGCTTCCGGCATCTGCACGGCGCACTGCAATAGTTGCCATTTCCACTCCGGCATTTTCAATAACCGTTTTTGTCATGTCCATAGAAAACTTTCCCGAACCCAAAATAAAACGGGAATTAAATTCATGTCCTCCGATAATAAGCTTATCATTATTCATCTTCTTTACTCCTCTCACGGCTCCTCATTTTCCATAATAAGCCGTAATATCATATTAGCCTGATGTCCTGCACAGACTGAAACTCTCGGCGCCATAAGACCGTTTCCCGGTCTGGCTTCTGATTCACCGTCTCCGCAGATATACAGATTTTTCATTATTTTTTTAGTTACTATTTTATTAGAACTTTCAAATCCTGCCATTCCCGAACCGCATACCAGCTTTTTGTCAGGAAAATCAGAAAGGGTTCTTTCAGTAAGCATAGCTTTAGTTTCAGGATTATCAAAAGCCTCACAGATTATATCACAGTCGCTGAGCAGTTGCGCACAGTTTTCATCTGTAATTTTATCTGTTTCACAGCAAACTTCAATGAAAGGATTTATTCTTTTGATCTGTTCTTTTAAAGCATCTGTTTTAAACATACCCAGATGTTCAACATAATAACTCTGTCTGTTAAGATTACTTGGCTCAACAATGTCAAAATCAATTAGTTTCAGATACCCCACACCCGTTCTGGCAAGCATTACTGCAATATTTGAGCCAAGTCCGCCTAGTCCGCATACGGCGACTCTTGCTTTTTTTACTGTATCGTGAACTTTAGGCGTATGTCTTGCCGCCATAAGACTTTCCAACTCTTCCTTAGGAGGCATAACTCCTTTTTTGATAATACTGACAATATCTCCGTCTTTGACAGTTAAATTTTCAGATGTCTGAAAACCGTTTAAAATAGTAATACATGCGGAATCAAAATATTTATCACGGATCTCAAATAATCTCAAATACTGCGTTTCAAACGGCTTACCATTAAGTATAATTTTCATCAGCCGCCACCCACAAAACTTACGACTTCAAGACTATCATTATCATTTATTAACGTTTTATCATATTCTGCCTTTGGAACAATATCTCCATTTTTCATTACCGCAATTTTCAATAGATTAAATCCCTGATCCTTCAAAATACCCGACAGAATTGTTTGAGTTTCAAGTTTAATTTCTTTACCGTTTATTTTCATATTTCCTCCTTTTATTCCTCAAAAAGACAAAAAAAGGGTTGCACCCGTGGTGGTGCACCCCTTCAATTCCTGAGATTACAATATAAAAATTTACATAGTTATTATATCAGTTTTTTTTAAGCTTGTCAAGTATTTTTTATTAAAACCAGTTTGGAATTTTCAAATGTACCGGCATACCGTTTTCCATAAGGACATTTACTTCTCCCTGAATAAGCGGCAGGAAATAATCCAGAGCAAAAGCTGTAACATTATTGCCTTGATTATTTATCCATTCCTTTGGGAACAGTCTTTCCTTGTTGGCAACTTCCTTTGCATCTACAGTAACAATTTCCGAAAAATAAGGTCTGTCGCTGATTCTTTTAAACGCCATCATTTTACCAGTCTCGCCTTTTACGGCTGCCTTTACTGCTTCTTCACCTATTTTTACTGATTCGTCTACATCAGTTTTTGAAGCCATATGTGACGCACATCTCTGCATTACATTAAGTTCGATCGAACGAACCTTACAGCCAATTTCTTTTCTGACAATATTTTCAAGACATTTTCCTATTCCCGATAAATATTTATGACCGAATGCATCATCGTGTCCCGATTGGAATTCTTCAGCAGCATACTCCCCGTCACTAAGTTTTAATCCTTCCGAAACAGCAACAACAACAGCGTTATGCTCCACTAGCATTCTTTTTACATCTTCAAGAAAACGTTCCACACTGAAGGGAGTTTCAGGAAGATAAATAAGGTGCGGAGCATTTTCGTCATTGGCTTTAAGAACACAGGTTGAAGCGGTAAGCCAGCCTGCGTCACGTCCCATAATCTCCACAACAGTTACAGATTTCACACTGTATACAGAGCTATCCCTTGCAATTTCCTGCACTGTTGCCGCAACATATTTTGCAGCTGAACCGAATCCGGGAGTATGGTCTGTACACATAAGGTCATTATCAATGGTTTTAGGAATACCGATAACCTTTACATTAATATTGTTTTTCTTAAAATATTCAGAAAGCTTACATACTGTATCCATAGAATCATTTCCGCCGATATAAAAGAAAATATCAATATTATTTCTTTTAAAGCAGGAAATGATCTTTTCATAAACCTCGCTGTTATCATCAGCATCAGGAAGCTTAAATCTGCATGATCCCAATACAGTAGAAGGAGTAAGCTTAAGAAGCTCCAGATCCTTATTGCTTTTTATTATACTGCTCATTTCCACAAGTCTGTCATTAATAATGCCTTCAATACCATTTATAGAACCATAAATTTTATCGATTTGCTCATTTCTTGACGCTTCTGAAAAAACTCCTGCGAGAGAAGCATTAATTGCACATGTAGGGCCTCCGGATTGTGCTGCTGCAATATTCATATTAAACTCCTTTCATGCCGTTGAAGTACCCATATAAACAATAATAAAATCTCCACAGCGGCAAACGGAGATTTTTGGCACTATATGATGATTTCAGTTAAAATAACCACTAATTATTATATATTATATCAAATTTTTCAATTCTGTGCAATACTTAATTATATATAGTATAGCTTTAATATTGCAAAAAATTACAAGCCTTATTCTGACTATTTAATTGCAGAATAAGACTTGTAAAATACAGAATAATAATCAAAAACGATACACTGTAAAGGCCTCTCCGATATGTCCGACATAACATATCCCTTTAACAGTTAAAATGGACAGGTAACTTAATTATAATGTTTAGTAATAAATTAAAAACTACAGTTATTTTTTTATCTTCTTATAAAACTATATAAAACTTTTTAAAATTCATATCCAACCAAGTCAATATCGTATAATTCTATAAATTGATAAATTATTCATCTGTACGTTGCCGACTATAAAACCACCGACAATAATATTATTATATACCTGTTTTTGCAAAATATCAACCGACAATATTGCATTCTTTTTGTATTTTATTGTTATCCCAGCCGCATGTTATTTGTGCATATTTAACATATTATTTTTTATTTTGTTCTAAACTATTGACTTGTTTTACAAAATATATTATAATATATTTATAATTAACAAAAGGATGTGAATACATTGCACAATTCACTTGATAATTTTTCACAAAAAGATATAAAAATAACCAATATTGTTTCAAAAGAAACCGAGAAATCTGTACTGTATGTTCACGAAGTAGGATATTTAACATCTAAAAGTGTATCTCCCACAAAGCGATTTCAAACAGATTCATTTCTCTTCCTGTATGTAGTAAACGGAAAAGGAGTTGTAGAATACGACGGTTCAGTTTATAAGGCCGATTCAGAGCAATGTATTTTTCTTGACTGCCGCCGTCCGCATTCCTACCAATCCGATTCGAAAGAACCATGGGAGGTCATGTGGGTAAAATTCAACGGCACCCCGGCGCAATACTATTATTCGTTATTTACCCGTGAAAAATGCTGTGTGTTCATTCCTAATAATCCTCAAAACATTAAAATAATTATAAGTCAAATTATAAATAATAACGACCGAAAATCCAAATATACTGAAATTATAAACGCAAAGCTTATTACAGATTTAATGACTTCTATTATCACAGAATATTGTATTTATAAAGATTGCAGTGGCAAATCCAAAAATAAGATTTTTTCAGTAATTGATTATCTTGACAAGCATTTTACAGAATCCATTAATCTTGACGATTTAGCAGAAAGATTCTACATAAGTAAATTTTATCTTACAAGAGAATTCAAAAAGGAATTTGGTATTACGATAATCCAATATATTTTAAACAAACGAATAGAATATGCCAAAGAACTTTTAACTTTCACCGATAAGACTATTGAAGAAATTTCTGAAATATGCGGTTTTCACGATCAAAGTTATTTTTCAAAACAGTTTAAAAAATCTGAAAATATAACCTGTCTGTCATACCGCAAAAAATACAGTAATTCAAAAAATCAGGCTTCGTAAATGAAGCCTGATTTTTTATTTGTGACGTCGGCACATATCAAGAAGTCCTGCCGGACTTACATGCAAAAATCTACGGGAAAGTATTCCGATCTTTTCAATAATTCCCGAATTGAATCCGCTGTATTTCTTAACAAATTCTCCTGCATATGTAAGAACTTCCCCGTTAAATCCCTGTTTAAATCTATATACACCGTAATTAGGATGATTTTCGTTTTTATAAAAAGGTATTCCCTGAAAGTCATAAATACTGCATCCATTTTCCACAGCCCAGCAAATCATATTCCACTGCATTAAATAATTCGGCATTACGTTTCTGTGCTGTGCTGTTGACGCACCGTAAACATAACATGTTTTTCCTGCATACTGAGTAGCAACAGCTCCGGACAACGGTTCGCCATTATAATAACACATATAAAGCCGACAGTGTTCCCCAAGACTTTCAAGCATACGTCTAAAATATTCTTTGCTTCTTATGCAAAAGCCATCACGTTTTCCGGTTTCCTCCATAAGCATATAAAAATCATCTAAGCATTCTGTACCGCAAACTTTACACTCTACTCCTTTTCTTGAAGCAACCCTTATATTATATCTCCATTTTTTGTGAAAACTTTCAAAAATTTCATCTGCACTTCTTCCATTTATCCGCAGTATATAATTATTTCTTGCTTGTATAGTTGTCAGTTCCGGAGCATTTTCATTAAATTCAAATCCCAAATTCCGGAGCACTTCAATTTCAATTTTATCATTTTCTGTAATACAAGGATCGACCCTCAGTTCATACCCTCGGTATTTCTTCCTTATTAATTCAATTCCTGCAAAAATATCCTTAAGAGTTTCTGTATCTCTGTAATCACAGACTGGTCCGTGAGGAGAATACAAAAAGGAACAACCAAGAAAGGGTATTAGCCTAATAAGCACTAAAGCCGTACCCTTAATTGTTCCATTTTTATCTCTTGAAATCACCGCTTCGTAATTCCAATCTTTTTTTACACCCGTCCAGCAAAGGGACTGCATAAAATTACCATTTATATGATTAGAAACAAAATTCTCATATTCCTCTCTTGTTTTTACATCATTTTTATTTAAAATCTCATTCATTATTATCCCTCTTTTTACATTTATACCATTCCGCCGCAACTTTCATATATACCATGCTTTTTATGAAATTTGTCTTGGAAATCAATTATTTACTGATAATAATGATGCATCATTTTGTTATCTGTACAGTGAAAATTTACTTTCTATTTATTATACGATTGAAAACTACAAAATGTTGCATAAATTTAAAAAAAATTCAAATTTGCCCCTTAACTTTTGCCAATGCGCCTTTTTCTAACCGTGAAACCTGAGCTTGTGAAATTCCGATTTCATTTGCAACCTCAACCTGTGTTTTTCCCTGAAAGAATCGTAGATACAGTATATTTTTTTCCCGCGGGTGCAAATCCCTTATGGCTTCCTTTAAAGATATTTCATCAAGCCAGCTGTCCACATCATTTTTGTCGCCAATTTGGTCAAGAACATACAGAGTATCTCCGGAATCAGAATAAACCGGTTCATATAATGAAACCGGATCACTTATACTTTCCAGTGCAAGTACTACATCGCTTCGTTCAGCGCCGATCTCTTTTGCGATTTCTTCAATTTTCGGTTCACGCTGATTAGCGGCTGTAAGACGTTCTTTTGCCTGCATAGCCTTGTAAGCAAGGTCTTTCATTGATCGGCTTACCTTTATCTGACTGTAATCCCTTAAATATCTCCTGAGTTCTCCTGCTATCATCGGTACGCAATAGGTTGAAAATCTAACTTCCTTAGTCAGATCAAAATTATTTATTGCTTTGATAAGTCCCACTACGCCTATCTGAAATAAATCGTCTATATCTTCTCCTCTGTTTGTAAACTTCTGTATAACGCTTAATACCAAACGTAAATTCCCATTTATAAGCTTGTCCTTAGCTTCCTTGCTGCCTGTTTCCTGAATTTCACGCAGCAAGTCCATTTTTTCTTTTTCTTTCAATACTGTCAGCTTAGATGTATTAATTCCGGATATAACAACTTTATTATATGCCATAGCCAATACCTCACAATTTTTTCTATTGTAATTATTGGCATTTATAAGCCTGAAAATGCATGATGATTCAGTGAAATTTTTTCCATAAAAAACTACTGATAAAATTAATTGAGTCAAAAGAAACTGAATTTTGTTTCAATCAATGAGGTAAATTCGCTGCCGTAGAGTTATTAGATTTATTTGAGTAAAGATAACCCTGCAATAAAAATAATAAATTAAACTCTTATAAATATAAAAAAGCCAATAACATCTGCGTAAAACACAGATGTTATCAGCTTTATATGCAGTTCATGTTTTCCCTTGGAAGAACATTATTCCCTATATCTATATATATAATCGCATTTTAAAATCCCTCTAATTGTTAATTTAGATCTCTCAATATATGAACGGACAAAGTTAATTATTTCGCCAAAGTTCTTCGCATAATTACTGCATCAAAAATATTAAGCTTATCATCTTCATTCATATCCGCATTAATTACGCCCTGCTTATCAATCTTAATCGTATCTTTAATAAGATATCTATTAAGTAATACAACATCAGCTATATTAAATTCACTGTCAAGATTAATATCACCTTTGAGCTTTGAAACGTCGTCAGGCGTTTTTCCATTAGGTTCCGTACCCCAAATAAGCTTATCTCCGTCATACATCGTCATATATGGGGTTTCGATCATTGCATCTTCGCCGCCCTGTACAAGGTCTTTAAACGAATAATCATTTGAAGGATCCCAAACATTCTGAATTGTATCTGCAATACCTATTCTGAACTGCAGTTCTGAACGATGTTCTGACTGTCCCGTAGGCATTACCACTCTGCCGTCGCCAAAAGTAATTTTCACATAATAAATATTTCCTTCATAGTGAATCGGATCTGATACTGTTGCAACGCCCTCATCACCTGAATGCTGATCAGTACCTTTCTGAACTTTAACATCATCTATCGAATAACCTGCGTCAACCAGTTCTGAAATATCAAAATAATAATTATATGATAAATCTTCTATTACTCTGGCAGGCCATGCCGAATGGTTCATAGCATACGCCTTTATTTCAGTAAAGCTATTAGACGCTTGATTTATTGATGCTTTAATAAGAAATTCAGGTCTTGTAGGAGTTTCAACAGGAGGAAAATCCTCTAACGGCGTACCGCCGTAATCGTCGATCATAGCGCAAAGCGCAGCGGTAAATCCAGCATTGTAATCAATTGCAACCTCTGTATTCTGGTATGATGAATTTGTATCCGTAAATGTTCCGTCCTGATTCGGACCGCCCTCTAAAGCTCCGTAAAGAACATGCGCATATTCAGTTTCCCACTTATCGCTTGGAGTGTCTGAGCCTAATTCATTCCAGTGATCATCATAAATACCGCTTGATGTTCTATGATGAACATTAACAGGATTTTTTTCACCCATTCCAAGAACATAACTCAATCCAAGATCATTATCTCCGAAAGCATAATCCATCTGTGATTTTGCCCATGTGTTATATTTATCAACAAATGCCGCATCATCAGCAAAAATAGTATCAGAAGCTATCATAGCCATAAAGGCGGTAGTTGTAGCATGTCTTAATGAACCCCAATTGAAAAGCCAAGCAAGACCGTCCGGAGTATATTGAACCTGCTTTCCGCCGTATCCGGTAGTCCAGTATTCAAGATGATGCTTAACATGCTGTTTCCATTCATCCTTACCTGTATTCATAGCATAAAGAAGAGCAGCTGCCTGTGAGGTATCGTCCCAGCATAAACCCCATGTATACTTACGCTCTGTAGACTGATTTTCTTTTGGGAAGTAGGGAATATAATCGCTTTCACAAAGATCCAGATATTTCTGTTCTCCGGTTGCCATATACATCCAGTTGGCAGCATAAAAAAGTTCGTCAATATAATCTGCTACAGTGCCTGACTGTTTTGTATTATAGTATTTTTGCTGCACGCCCTGATCATCATTGCTTCTTGTTTTATCGGCAAGTTCAAAAAGACTTTTTGCATGATTGAGATAGCTTTCTGCAAGTTCAGGATTTTCGTCCTTGAACACGATATATCCTGCCGCCATTGCAGACGCCATTTCTGCAACAGTTGTAGTACAAGTTATTTCATCATAAGGACGGGGATCTGTACCGCCTTTCAGTACATACTTTCTCATATAAACTTCAGCAGAACCCCACCATACATGGTCAAAAGCGTCATCACCGATTGTTCCTATAACTTTATCGCCTAGGTCACAGCCTGCGACAAAATCCAGTCCCCACTGAAGATTTCTAAGATACGAATCATAAAGACCTGCATTCTTTACAGCATCCTTATATTGTATAAGTCCCCATGCAAGAATAGTAGCCGAATAAGCATTTGTCAATGAGAATTTAAGGTGATCGCCTGCGTCAAACCAACCGCCGGGAACAACGTCGTTCTCAACTGAATCAGCTCTCCATGATACTTCATTCCAGTCCGGCAGTTCACCAGCCTGCTGAACCTGATAGAAAAACATTGACTTTTGTAACGCTTCTCCGTAATTATATTTGCTTCCTTCCTCAGCTGATACTGTCATTGACGTCTCTTTTATTAAGGGCATGGAAGAAGCCACAGAAGAAAGAGAAATAACAGCCGAAACAGCTGCTGCAATAATTTTTTTCATACATTACACTCCTTTTCAGATAAAATGTCAATGCATTTTGATGCACTGACATTTTATAAATTATTATTACTGTTCAATTAATATTCTTCTTACTGCAACAAGATCAAAAACATTTATCTTTCCGTCATCATTTACATCATAATTAAAATCACTAGTATCAACATCTTCAGTTAGTTCAGCCTTAACAAGATATCTTCCAAGGCATACAACATCAGTAACATTGACTACACCATCATTATTTACATCGCCCTTTAACTTTTCATCACCTGTTGTTTCAGTAGTTTCCGTTGACGGCTGAGGCTGTTCTTCACCGTCGAATTTGTAATTTTCATCAATTTCCGGTGCATTCTTTATAATATCGTCAAGTTCTGAAGCATCTCCGCCGTAAAGGTTAACAAGTCCCGCACATGCCAATGCAAAACAAGCGTTATAGTCAAGAGCAGGTTCTGTAGACTGATACTGATCCCAATAATCTGTATATGTACAGTCACTGTCAGTAGGTCCGCCTACTAAAGCGCCATATAGTACATGAGTCATACCTGTTTTCTGTGAATTTGCTGCTCTATGATGAACCTGCTGAGGCCATGTATTTCCATAACCGAGAAGGAAACTTGTTGATTTCTGATTGTTTCCCAGCAAATAATCCGTCTGATACTTAGCGCCCAATGCATATGTAGAATTAGCGTCTCCCTTGGCAAGTCCCAAAGCTACCATCTGCAATGCACAGTTATAACGCGAAGCGCCCCAACCGGCAGCATTATATTTATTAGTAGGAACACCGCCCTTGTTATTCAGTTCAAACTGCATTTCATTTGCAAATGCCTGATCGCCAGTTATGTAATACATAAGCGTTGCATATCCTGACCAAACTTTATCCCAGCAATATAGATGATAATCATAATACTGACCATTATAGCATCCATTCGCTGTTGGTTTATAAGTCGGCAGAGAACCCTCACCATTTATATAAAACCAAACCTCAGCAAGAGCAAGGTCATCAATATACGTATCAGTTAGACGGTACAGTCCGCTGGTTGTATCCTGCATATCGGGATATTTTTTAGCAAAGTCATACAAAGCTTTTGAATATTTCATACATTTAGCTGAGTATTCTGCATCAACATCTTTAAATACATATGCTGTTCCTGCTAAAGCAGAAGCCATTGTTGCAGTTGTTACAGAATTATTATAAGAAGCTGTAAGCCAATATGTAGGACGATCGTATGTTTGTTTTTCCGGCGGTTCCCATGTCACATCATGATCAGCGCTGTTAGCAACCGTTGCGCACACCGCATATACATTTCCTGAATTATCAAGATATGTTGTTTTCATCAAATAATCACATGTTTTTTTCAAAACTTCTCGAAAATGCCCTTCACAATTGGCTTTTTCATAAGCACCCGGATTCATATAATAAGACATTGCTAATGAAGAAGCGGCAAATCCCATTGTAACATTAAATTTTATATGGTCGCCGGCGTCATGATATCCGCCTGAAACATCGACCGTATTGCTTCCGCCGTTAGCCTCCTTAATCATGGCTTTTTCAGAAGAGCTGAGGTTTGCAGCACTGTCCAGCGATGCTTCCGCATCATATGTATGACAATTTCCTCTCCATGTCAAACAATTGTCATCTACCTCTGTACCGCACTCATTAGCGTCAAAAAAATACAATGACATTGCCAGGGCTTCAGCATAATTTGCTCCGTCAGCCGCAGTAACTGTTGAAAAATTCATTGTACCTGTAATCGTACATGAAAACAGCGTTGCAGCGCTGACTAATGAAGCCATGGCTTTTTTCCATCCAGCTGCTTTTCTCATTTAATATCTACCTCCATTTTTTAATATTAATTCAATATCCATATTCATTATTTTATCACATTCCAACTATAAATTTCAATGATTTTTCAATGTTTTTTTATATTTTCAATAAAAATTTCACAAATTGCACAAAATCTGACAGATAAATTAGTGTATATCGCTTTAATGAAAATTAAGAAATAAAGTATTGACCATGAGTTTAAAATGTGATATTATATTAAAATAAAAATATTTGCTGCTTTAGGCAGAACGGAGTTTATTATGAAAATTGAAACAAAATGTCTTCATGAAGGCTATCACCCAAAAAATACTGAACCCAGAGTTATACCGATAGTACAAAGTACGACCTACGTCTATGACTCTACAGACGATGTTGCAGCCGTCTTTGACGATCCTACAAAAAGTCTGATTTATTCACGTTTTGAGAATCCCACCGTCATGGCAGTTGAAGAAAAAATTGCCGCTCTTGAGGGCGGTGCAGCTGCAATGGCAACATCAAGCGGTCAGGCTGCTACACTTTGTTCGTTGCTCAACATATGCAGTGCCGGTGACAGCTTTATTTCTACCGGAACTATTTACGGAGGAACGGTAAATCTGTTTGCCGTAACCTTAAAAAAATTAGGTATTGAATGCATATTTGTCGATGCCGACGCTTCTGAAGAAGAGCTTCAAAAAGCATTTAAACCGAATACAAAGGCTGTTTTCGGCGAAACACTTGCAAATCCGGCATTATCAGTACTTGACATTGAAAAATTCGCAAAACTTGCCCATAAAAATAATGTTCCTCTTATTATTGACAACACATTCCCGACGCCTATACTTTGCAGACCTATTGAACATGGAGCAGACATTGTTGTACATTCTACTTCAAAGTACATGGACGGACATGCTGTACAAGTCGGCGGCGTTATTATTGACAGCGGTAATTTTGACTGGACAAACGGTAAATTCCCTGAATTCACCGAACCGGACGAAAGCTATCACGGTATAGTTTATACACAATCCTACGGAAAGCTTGCATATATCGTAAAGGCAAGAATGCAGCTTATGAGAGATTTCGGATGCTATCCTGCTGCAAATTCCGCTTTCCTGCTTAATTTAGGTCTGGAAACACTGGCAGTACGTATGAAGCAGTACTGTGAAAACGCTAAAATAGTTGCAGACTATCTTGAAGCTTCCGACAAAGTTCTTTCCGTTAATTATCCCGGACTTAAAAGCAATAAGTATTACGAACTGGCTCAGAAGTATCTTCCTGACGGATGCAGCGGCGTGATTACTTTTTCAATCAAAGGCGGAAGAGATAATGCAGTCAAATTTATGGACAGCTTAAAGCTCGCATCAAACGTTGTTCACGTTGCGGATATCAGGACTTGCGTACTTCACCCTGCAAGCGCTACTCACCGTCAGTTAACCGATGAACAGCTTGCAGCTGCCGGTATTGACGGAGGTATGATCCGTTTTTCCTGCGGTCTTGAAAATATTGATGATATTATTGAAGATATCGCTCAGGCTCTTGAGAAAATTTGATAATATTTAGAAAGGCCATTTATTATGAAAAAAGGAATAATAATATATAAATCAAAATACGGAGCAACAGAAAAATATGCAAATTGGCTTTCAAAAGAAACTAATTTTGATTGTATAACTAATAAATCTGTTGATATAAATAAAATACTTCAATATGATATAATTATTTTTGCCGGTGGAATATATGCTTCCGGAATTGCTGGATTAACATTCTTAAAGAAAAACATCGCACATTTTATAAATAAAAAAACCGCAGTATTTTGCGTAGGAGCATCACCATTTGAAGAAGAGGCTTTTGAAGAAATTTATAAACATAATTTTAATGGTTCATTAAACGGAATTCCATGCTATTATGGGCGGGGTTCATGGGATGAATCGTTAATGTCATTTAAAGACAGAACCCTATGTAAGCTTTTGCAAAAAGCAGTTTCAAAACAGTCTCCAGATACATATGAACCATGGCAAAAAGCTTTAATGTGTGCAGTAGGTCAAAAATGTGATTGGACCGATAAAAAATATTTAAATCCTTTGATTGAATGGATAAATTCCATTGATTAATATATTTATAAAATTTCTAATGCACAAATAAAATTAAAACCCCCGGAAAGAAAACAAAATTCTTTCCGGGCTTTATTTTTATTCTGCCTGTGTTTCCTCCATTTCTTCCAAAGCTGATGTTTCACTTTGCATTTCGTTTTGTTCTTCACTTTCAGAAACAACCGTTTCAGTCGGTACATTCTCCGTTGTTTCGGTTGTTTCAGTCATACCTGAACCGTTTTCCTGAAAATCAGTAAATATAATTTCTAAATTAAGATTTGACATGCTAAATCCTATAAGCACTCCTGTCTTATCCATTTTTAACGTATATTTTCCCTGTTCTAATTCTCCCTCAACAAGTATTTCACCGTCTTTTTCCTCACCGCTAATTTCAGGAAGTTCAGCAGTAGTATCGACTACATCTATCAAAGATGAAATAATAGCTTTCAAAGGCAATGCGCTTTTAGGAACAGAAAAACTCAGTCCTTTATAAGACGCTTCTACGTTATCATCTCTGTACGACAGCAGAACGCCTGCCAAAGTATTCGGAGAAGAAAATTCCACGTCCCAGTTAGCTTTGCCAAGTCTTTTTATACTTGCCTGATACTCCTGATCGTCGTATTTTATCTGCGCACTGACTGTAAACGCTTTATTAAGCTTAGGTTCAAACTTAACATTATTTTTACTTCCGCATGCGCAAAGACCGATCATCATTACAAACGATACTAATAAAACAACAACTTTCTTCATATAAAGCTCCTTTAAATTTTTATTAAAGCTTTACATTCCTTTGCTTAATCACTCATTATATTTTTAAATGCCTCCGGCAACTCGCTGATAATATCTATAGCAGTCATGCTCTGCATTGATTTATTTTCAGCCGCCATATCCCCTGCCATGCCATGAATAAAAGTACCCAAAACGCAGGAATTCACCGCACTTATTCCCTGTGCCGCAAGAGAAGCTGTTATTCCGCTTAAAACATCACCGCTGCCCCCTTTTCCCATTCCGGGATTTCCGGTCTGATTAACATAAACATTATTTTTTTCAGCAATTACTGTTCCGGCTCCCTTTAATACAACAATCGCATTATATTCATTTGAAAAATTCAAAGCGGTATTCAATCTGTCAGACTGTACCTCCGCCGCACTCTTTCCGCATAATCTGCCCATCTCAGCAGGATGAGGCGTTAATATAATGCTTGACTTAACCTGTCTAATAATATCTATGCTGTCGGATATGCAATTTATTCCGTCTGCGTCTAAAATTATCGGACAATTTAAATTTTTAAGCAGCTTTTTTACCAATTCCCTGGTACCGTCCGCTACTCCCAAACCGCAGCCAATAAGTACGGCTGTAGCTTTTTCTGCCGCATTTATAATTTTATCGTAATTATTTACCGATATAAAACCGTTTTCATCTGATTCAAGAGGTTCCAGCATAGCCTCCGGAAGACGGCTTGCAATTACTGGGGTGATAGCCTTTACCGTGGCAATTTGTAACAGTCCGACTCCGCTTCTTGCTGCTGCTTCAGCCGCCATAATACATGCTCCCGGCATTTTTTCACTGCCGCACACAATAAGCAGTCTTCCATAGTTTCCTTTATGGGAATCTGATTTCTTCGGCGGAATTATATATTTTAGCTCGAAGCTGTTTGCACGTCGTATTATATAATCAAAATTTTCTGTATACTCCTGCCGAATACCTATATCTGCGCATGATATCTGTCCGCAGTATTCTTTCAGCGGATACTGCGTCATACCAAACTTTTCAAATCCGAAGGTTACTGTATAATCCGCTTTGAGAGTACCCTCCGATATTTTTCCAGTGCAGCAGTCTCCTCCGCTTGGAACATCAACAGCTATCACAATATCACTTTCCCTGCATACGCTAAAAACATTACGTACTTCTTCAGGAAGTTCTCCGTGAAAGCCTGTACCGAACACACCGTCTACAATAATTTGACATTGATTATGTTTTGATATCCTATTTAAAAGTATATTTTCATCATAAATTATTTCGACTTGATTTATGCGTGAAAAATTAAGCTTTGCGATTTCAGTTTTCGGCTCTCCGCAAAGAAGTGTCACAGCGGAATCAATCCCATACTGTTTAAGATATCTTGCCGCCACAAAACAGTCTCCTGCATTATTACCGTTACCACATAAAAAAATAATATCAAATATATGATTTTTATCCTTATTTTTTTCTATGTTAATTATACTGATTATTTTTTCAGCCAAACGCTCACCTGCTTTTTCCATGAGCATTTCATATGTATTACCGTTCCGATCTGCTTCCGCCTCAAGATATTTCATTTGTTCCGGTGTAACTATTATCATATTTTCACCACCTTGTAAAAATCAATCCCTTTTCTTATAAAACGCCGACGTTCCCTTAAATGCTCTCTGAGCAAAATCTGATGAATAGTCAATAAAGTCTATAGGCATTTTATCAGCAGAAGGCAAGGCTTTTTCTGCAATTTCATTATAAAGTACTGTCGGATTTTCCGGAAGCTTTCCCTCAAGCGCTACAAGATAGCTTTCTTTACCATCTTTAAGCATAATCTTCAAATATGCAGCCTCAATATAATCCTTTTCCCAGAGGCACTCTGAAATTTTTCTGACCATTTCCAACGGATAATTTTTCGGATCCCCTACAGAAACCTTTGAAGTCTCTTTACTGAAATTCTTTACTGTTTCAGTAATACTGTCAAGCATTTCATTATTTAAAATAAAATTAGCGCCATATGGATTTATAACTATACCGTCCGCCTTACCGGCAAAGTTCTTCATATCCTTAAAGCTTCCCACCATACAGGTATATTTTGATTCCATATCATATTTTCTAAGCTCATTCCAGTCCGTAAAGAACGGATAAAAAGTTTTTCCATCCCCATTTTGCAGCATTGGAAATGCAATCTGACTGTCATCCGTCATATTAAATTCATTTCCCGTATTTTTACCTAATTTAATCTTAGAAGTATCTGCCGGAATAATATATTCTGCCTTGAATATCTCACTGAATAAAAGCTGCCACATCTGAGGATTTGCCGGCTGCTTGGAATTCTCCTGTAAAAACCAGTTAAATGTTCTCATAAGATCCCTATTCACTATAAGCTTTGTATCTTTAGGCATATTTTCAATATCCGGCTTTTGAATAATATCAAATAAATCTAATGTCAGATATGTCTGACCATTATCTATAACAATACATTCAAATCCGCATCTGTACAGATCTCCCAAAAATGCCATTCTATATTCTGAAGTATTTTCCACAGATTTAACTTTAATACCTCTTTGCTCAGCATATACATAATATTTGTCAAAGTAATCCTTCTCACTGAAAATATACGCTGCCGCTCTTCCCTTTTCGTTGCCTAAATAGTAATTATTTGAAGCTTCTGAAAAAGCAACCCATATTTTTTCAATATTTTGAATTTCTTTAATAATTCGTATATATAACTCCTGATTTTTATTTTTGTTAAATTTTACTATCAATTCTTGTAATACTGACATATTTTTACTCCTTATCTATATTTTATGGTTCTTGGTAAATATGGTTTAATACATTGTAAAATTTTTTCATTAGGTGAAAAAATTAATCTTGCCGTACCATACTGCTCATTTTTAAAATCTGCAAAAAACGGTTTTTCTTCATCTCCTACTGCTAAAATAGTAGTACCTCCGAAATTATCATTCTGAAAATTATAGCTTCCAAAATCAGTAAATTCCTTCACATCTACAGAAAGAAGCGTTACTCTTTTGCGTTTTGCTATAATTTTATCAATATCAAGCGAACCGTTTGTAACCGTGTATTCATACTCAATATTCATTCCCTTAAGCAGCCAGTAGGCTCCATATGCTGCCCCGACTGCGGCTATAAAAGCAATCGGCATAATAAATATTGTAACGTACAAAAGCACAGCAATTAACAATACTCCGCCGGCAGCAATACCGAATTTTTTCATCTGATCTGAGGAATTTGTTTGTTTTACTACTAATTGTTCAGCATATGTATCCATATAAATTCTCCCTTTTACAAATCATTTCATTTATGTGAATCTGTTATTACGTTAATTATAACACAGTTTCAAAAAAACTTCAACAAAACACTTGCTTTTTTTTGAATAATTGTATATAATATAAAGTAACATGCTGACTGAGAGAGTAAGTATTCCCATTATAAAACCCCAGAGAGAAACAGTCTGCGGCTGAAAGCTGTTTCGTTTTCAGGAATACTGAAGTTCACTCACGAGTGGCAGAACCGAAGTATTTATATATTGTAAGTTCTGACGTATGGTCTGCGTTAAAGACCGGAGAGTGTCGGCTCTTTAGAAATGGGTGGTTTATAAGCAAGTATGTCTTGTCCTGTTTAGGGCAGGGCTTTTTTTGTGCAGTCTTTAACTGACTGCTCTATATAATAATCCGACAAATATTTTATATTTTTATGAGGTGATTTAATGAAACAGCAGCTGGAAAATATTGAAAATGCAGCTATGGCAGAAGCGTCCTCAAGCGATTCCATAAAAGCTCTGGACGAACTGAGAATCAAATATCTCGGTAAAAAAGGCGAACTTACTGCTATTCTAAAACAGATGGGAAAGCTTTCTGCTGAAGAGCGTCCGGTAATAGGGCAACTGGCAAATAAGGTAAGACAGGATATTGAAGAAGCCATTACAAGTAAAATGTCAGCGCTCAAAGCCAAGGAAAAAGAACGTAAAATGGCTGCGGAATCAATTGACATTACTCTTCCCGGCAAACAACAAAGCATCGGTAAACTACATCCGCTGAAAATTGTTGAAAATGAGATCAAAGAAATCTTTCTCGGTATGGGATTCAGTGTTGCAGACGGTCCTGAAGTAGAATATGATTACTATAACTTCGAGGCACTTAATCTTCCGCCTGACCATCCTGCAAGAGATACACAGGATACATTCTACATCACAGACAATATTCTTCTGAGAACTCAAACTTCATCCGTACAGGTACATGTAATGGAAAACCAGAAGCCTCCTATCAGAATTATTTCACCTGGCTGCGTTTACCGTTCAGATGCTGTTGATGCTACACACTCCCCTCTTTTCCACCAGATCGAAGGACTTGTTGTTGATAAGGGAATTACTATGTCTGATCTGAAAGGTACTTTAGAAACTCTTATGAAAAAGCTTTACGGCAATGACTGCAAGATCAGACTCAGACCTCATCACTTCCCGTTTACTGAACCAAGTGCAGAAGTTGATGTTATGTGCTTCAACTGTCACGGCGAAGGCTGCCGTATCTGTAAGGGAGAAGGTTACATTGAACTTCTCGGTGCGGGTATGGTTCACCCTAAGGTTCTTGAAGGCTGCGGTATTGACAGCAGTGTTTATTCGGGATTTGCTTTCGGTATGGGTCTTGAAAGAATCGTCATGAGAAGATTTAATATAAGCGATATGCGTCTTCTTTTTGAAAATGACTTAAGATTCTTAGAACAGTTTTAATAGGAGGTAAAGTATGGATTTATCAATGAAATGGATCAACGATTATGTCGATCTAAAAAATATAGATATAAAGCAGTTCTGCCATGAAATGACTATGAGCGGTTCAAAAGTCGAAGGCTATGAAACTGAAGGCAGTGAAATTTCAAATGTAGTAATCGGAAAGCTTCTTTCCGTTGTTCCTCATGAAAATTCTGACCATCTTGTAGTATGTCAGGTTGAGGTGGGAAAAGACGCTCCGATTCAGATCGTTACAGGCGCTTCAAATGTTAAAGCAGGCGATATTGTTCCGGTTGCTCTGGACGGATCTACCCTTCCGGGCGGAATCAAAATAAAAAAAGGCAAACTCAGAGGCGTTGAAAGCAATGGTATGCTTTGCTCTTTAGGCGAGCTTGGTCTTACAGTACATGATTTCCCTTACGCTATTGAAGACGGTATTTTTATTATAGAAGAAGATTGCAATATCGGTGAAGATATTCATGAAGCCTTAGGTTTTAACGATACTTCCGTTGAATTTGAAATTACTTCAAACCGTCCTGACTGTCTTTCTGTCACAGGTCTTGCAAGAGAAGCGTCTGCAACCTTTAATTTGCCGCTTAATATTCCCGTACCGTCTTTTAAGGGCATTGACGGAGATATCAATGAAATGCTTAAAGTAAATATCAAAAATACTGATAGCTGCAAGCGTTATTGTGCAGGTATCGTAAAAAATGTTAAAATCGAACCGTCTCCAAGATGGATGAGAGAAAGACTCAGAGCAAGCGGTATCAGACCGATAAACAACTTTGTTGATATTACTAATTATGTAATGCTGGAATACGGTCAGCCTATGCACGCTTTTGATCTAAGATATGTAAAGGATTCACATATCAACGTCAGAAATGCTGTAAACGGTGAAAAGATCACTACACTTGACGGTGTCGAACGTGAATTAACAGATGAAATGCTTGTTATTGCAGACTCCGAAAAGCCTGTTGCAGTTGCCGGTGTAATGGGCGGCGAATACAGCGGAATCATGGACGATACAACAACAGTAGTATTTGAATCAGCTTACTTTGAACCAGTTCAGGTAAGAAGAACTTCAAAGAAACTCGGTCTTAGATCAGACGCTTCCGCTCGCTATGAAAAGGGCGTTGATACTCTTATCAGCATGACTTGCTTAAACAGAGCCTTTGAACTTGTTGAAATGCTTGGTGCAGGCGAAGTCGTTAAAACTGTTATAGATAAGGACTTTACAGATAAAAATCTTAAAACAGTTGATTTCAGCTCGGAATGGATCAACAATTTCCTTGGTACTGATATTTCGGAATCCGATATGATCAAATATCTGAATTCCTTGGGATTTTCTGTTGAAAACGGTAAAGTTATCTCTCCAAGCTTCAGAATTGACATAGAATACAAAGCTGATATTGCAGAAGAGGTTGCAAGAATATACGGATACAACAATATTCCGTCTACTCCTTTCAAGGGTGTTGCCGAAGCAGAATATACTCCGGAACAGAAATTCACAAGAACTATTGAAAATACAATGACTGCTCTTGGCTGTTATGAAATTTCTACATTTTCATTTATTTCACCAAAGTATTTTGATAAAATAAACCTTCCCGCTGACAGCAAACTCAGAAAAACAGAAACAATTATCAATCCACTCGGTGAAGACACAAGCGTTATGAGAACTACGATTATTCCGTCAATGCTTGAAATTCTTTCAAAAAATTATAACAACAGAAATGCAGAAGCAAAATTATTTGAACTGGGTAAGGAATACCTCCCTACTGAAGCTGATAAGCTTCCTGAAGAACCGCTTCGTCTTGCTATCGGTATGTACGGCGGCAACATAGATTTCTATGATATCAAGGGTGTTGCAGATGCTCTGCTTAAAACAATAAGAATTTATGATTGTGATTATGTAAGAACTTCCGATTCAAACGCTTTTGACGAAGCAAGTGCTTTCCACCCGGGAAGAAGCGCCGTAATTTTAAAGGACGGCAAAGCAATCGGTATTCTTGGCGAAATCCATCCTGATGTTGCGGAAAACTACGGAATCGAAGTCAAGGTTTATGCGGCAAAGCTTAATGTTCCCGAAATGCTGAAACTTTCTGAAAAGGAAGTAACATATAAGCCTATGCCGAAATTCCCTGCTACTACACGAGATTTGAGTCTTATATGCGATGATAACCTTCCAGCCGCATCAATTGAAAAGGCCATAAAAAAAGCGGCAGGAAAAGTTCTGGAAAAGGTTACATTATTTGACGTATATAAAGGTAAACAGATCGAAGAAGGAAAGAAAAGTATTTCCTATTCTATCAGTATGCGTTCTCATGATGGTACGCTGACAGATGAACAGGCTGATTCAGTTATGAAAAAAGTACTGAAAGCACTTAAAGACATAGGTGCAGATCTTAGAATGTAAATTTATATTAAAAAATTGCCCGCCTGTAACGGCGGGTTAATTTATCTTAATTCCAATTCCAAACGATCTTCCGTAAGTCGGTAAATAAGCTTTTGTATAACTATGTAAAGAACAAGTGTAAGGCAGGCAAATATAATTGTTTCAACTAAAAAATTCAGATTATCAAGATGTATTAACCTATCTGTTACAGCAACGATCTGCATTGATAATACTGCTGAAATAATCGGTATTATAAGATTATCTGAAAAACTGAATTTTATTCCGGTTATTTTAATTATCATAATCATTCTGGTTATATTACATACTATATTGCTAGCTAAATAAGATATTACTATACCGTAAAATCCGAATATCGGAACGCAAATAAGCAGTACTGAAATTCTGATGGTATATTCAACAAGGTAATTCAGTGAAGAAAAACTATGCTTACCCATTCCCTTTAATATACCTTCAAGTATTATTTCAAGATATATAAAAGGTACTGCCGGAGCTAAAATAGAAATAATTTTTCCTGCAAAATAGTCTCCGCTCATAATATAACCTATTTCTTTGCCAAAACATAAAAAAATCACCGCTGTAAAAATAGAAAAACTGAAAGTGTATCTCAATACTTTATTTATAAGTCTTGCATTTCCGGCAGAATTATCCGCACTGCGTTCTCTTGCCAGTTCGGGAACTAGAATACCGGACAAACTGCAAAGTATACTGGACGGAAAAAACAATGCCGGAATAACTATGGCTTCAAATATACCAAACTGACTGAAAGCTTCGGAAGTAGAATTACCGTATTGCTTTAAAGTCAGCGGAACAAGGGCGTCATTGGCGCTGCTCAGAACAGAGGTAACGATACTGTTGAAAAAAATCGGAACAGATGAAACAACAAACTTTTGAAAACGTATTGAGCATTCACATCCGCACGACTTATGCAGTTTAAGATAAAAAAACACAAGAACAAGACAGCTTACAATTTGTCCGGCAGCTATACTGACTGCAAATGCAGTAAGCGTATTAATTTTTCCGTTCAAAATCATAAATTCTGCAAAAAATGCAAATAATCCTGATTTAACCAGAAATTCCAATGTACTTCCGGCTGCTGCTACTGAAACGTTCCTTACAGCATTAAAGTATCCTTTTAAACTCGAATTTATAGAAGCAACAGGCAGTATCATTGCCAGAATTCTTATAGGAACAATTAACTGATCCGTTTTAAGAATTCTTGTACTTATTAATTCAGAAAAAGAAAATACTATTATTCCTATTACAATGCTTAACGTTACAGAGCTCACTACGGAATACCTGAATACTTTATTTGGATTACCGTTTTTCTTCCCTATTTCTTCGGAAATAAATCTGCTTGAACTTAAATAAATATTTCCGCTGGATATAATTGTCACGAAACCAAAAAACGATCCGATCAAAGAAATCATACCCATAAATGAGGAACCAAGTTTTCTGGTTACAAAAACATTTAAAAGCAAAGACAAGCCTTGAAGTATCAGTTCAATTGCTGTCAGAAAAAACGTGTCCCTTATAATTTTATGCTTATTCATTTATTTTCCTCCTGACAAGTTGACTTATTAAAGTCTATTACAGAATCAGGAGAATAATTCTTTAATTAAACTTTATTTTTATTGACGTTATTGAAAATTTCATATATAATAAATATTGAGCCTGTTTTTACAGGAAATTTGCACATTTATTAGACTCGGAGGTTAAATCGTGAAAAAATTAGTGTCTGTTTCAATACTCAGCGCCGACTTCCTCAATCTTAAAGAAGAACTTGACAAAGTAAAAGACAGCGGCGCCGATATGATTCATTTTGACGTAATGGACGGAATATTTGTAAATAATATTTCTTTTGGGTTTCCTGTTTTAAAAGCTGTCGATCAATATTCCGATATGTGCCTTGACGTACATCTTATGATCGCAGATCCGCTAAAATATATCGGACAATGCGCCGCAAACGGAGCCGATATTATTACATTTCATATAGAAAGCGCCGGCAATACTGATGATACTATCAAAGCAATAAAAAAAGTAAATGCCAAAGTAGGACTGTCCATTAAACCCGATACTCCTTTTGAAGATGTTATACCTTATCTTGACAAAATAGATTTACTGCTTATTATGACCGTGGAACCCGGATTCGGGGGACAGTCTTTTATTACTGATACACTAAAAAAAATACATACCGCAAAAAAATATATTTCAGAACACAATCTCGATGTTAAAATACAAGTTGACGGCGGCATAAATGCTGAAACTGCCGCTCTTGCCGGAAATGCCGGAGCAGATATAATGGTTGCCGGAAGCTATATATTTAAAAGTAAAAATTTACAAGATGCTGTTGCCTCACTCACTGGTGAACAGTGACACCTTTTCAACAGCTTCCTCATCATAAACACACTTAAAATATTCGTTAGTCGCTCCTGTATTTATTTCATTACCGCTGATGATAATGCCATATGACGACGAAATCTTTACAATTTTATCTAAATCGTCTTTAATACCTAAAATCAATCTGATATAATGATTATTACAGTACAGCTTACTGAATTTTATACTGGACGGAAAATTAATGCTTAGGTAATCACATAAACCCTTCAGGGACTCAAAATTTTCAAACTGACATATAATGTTTTTTCTTATACGTCTTTTCTCTGAAATTTTTGAAGAACATGAAATAAAAATAAGACATCCGTTTTTCTTTGAAAAAACTTCAACATACAATTTCTCATTATTTATTACTATCCCCAATAATTCATTAATTTCATCTGAAAGTATAAGTATCAGATTTTTTATACACTCGGTGTCTATATACGCAAAATTTATATCAAATCTATCCATATCATTTTTATCAAGATATATCTTTATTGCATAATCATTTAATTTATTAATTGTCATTACTTATCCTCCATTATTATAATTGCCAGAAAAACAATATATAATTATTTTATTCATTAAAATTTTAAGTGTGTTATTTTTTAGTAAAATACATTTATCGGAGACACAAAAATGAAAAAGAAAAAAAACGTATATAAACCTAAACGGCATCCTCATCTTGCCGGAAACATCTTATCGCTGTTTTTTACCCTCTTAATCGCATCATTTTTTATTGTTATCGGATACAGCGTTGCAAAGCCCTTCGGTGAAATAGGAGAAGTTAAAAACAGCAGCAGTTCCCCAGACAGTACTGTAATTACAGAAAGCTACGGCAAGGATACTGAAAATATTTCAAAAGGAACTAAAGCGTATTGGATAAAGGATATGGAAATAGAAAGTCTTGAAGCACTTGACAGTATTCTTGATAAAGTAGATAAAAATTATAATATGGTCGTTATCCCTTTGAAAATAGAAGGCGGAAAACTAAATTATAATTCATCAAACGAAGGTGCTGTTCTTGCAGAAGCCGGTAATGAAATTCCAATATCTTCAATAACTGAAGCTGTAAAAAGCTACGGTTTTACTCCGGTTGCTTCCGTCAATGCAATGCAGGATAATTTATATCCAAAAGCAAACAAAAACGCAGGCTTTCTAATTAAATCAACAAAAACATTATGGCTTGATTCCCCACAAAAGGATAAAGGCAAGCCGTGGATGGATCCGGCTTCTTCCGATACTAGGGAATACTTATCCTCTCTCAGCGGAGAAATCGCTCAGGCAGGATTTGAATATATTATAAGCACAAATGTCGAATATCCGGCATTCAGTGAAAATGCACTCAATGAAATCGGTGAAAGCGTCACTGACAGCGACCGCTACCTTAATTTAATAGACATTGTAAATTCAATGAATAAAACTGCCGAGGACAAAGGAAGTAAAATGTGGATAGAAATATCGGCTTACGACATGCTGACCGGAACCTGTGAAGCTTTTCAGCCCATTTTGCTGAATACCCAAAAATATGTACTTAAAATTGATCTGAGTAAGTTTAATTCGGAAATTGTATGTAACGGTAAAAAAATTGATTTTTCTTCCATGACAATCAGTGAAAAAATAAAAACGATTTGTGAGGAGACAGAAAAATCAATATATAAAACGTCGTTTATTCCTGAGATCACTTCCCTTACACTGACAAATCAACAAATAGAAACTATTTTCAGTACATTTGAGGAAATGAAATATGATTCTTTTATAATCAGATAAATAATATTTAATTTATAATAATCTCCCGTCCTTTGTGTATTCGGGAGATTTTTTCTCAAATTATAAAAACATTAAAAAAAATCTGTTAAATATTACAAATATCATTGCATTTCATAAGAAAATATGATAAAATAAATTCCTGTAAACAAAATATAATTTAATTGAAAGGCCGTGATGTTAGGGTTGGAAAAAAAGTTGGCATTGTATGGATTTAATAATCTAACAAAGACTTTAAGCTTTAATATTTATGATGTCTGCTATGCTAAAAGTAAACGTGAACAAATTGATTATATCAGATATATTGACGAACAGTATAACTCTGAACGCCTTACAAAAATACTATGTGACGTAACCAAAATGATTGGTGCTACCATTTTAAATATATCAAAACAAGACTATGATCCTCAAGGGGCTTCTGTAAATATTCTTATCGCAGAAGGACATGTCAGTCCGGAAAACATTGACAAATCCTGTAATCAGGGACTTAATTTCGGTCAGAATGATACTATACACGCTCACCTTGATAAAAGTCATGTTACTGTCCATACATTTCCTGAATCCCATCCGGAAAATACTGTATGTACATTCAGAGTTGATATTGATGTTTCAACATGCGGAGAAATTTCTCCTCTGAATACTTTAGACTATCTTATCAGCAGCTTTGATTCTGATATTATAACGATTGATTACCGTGTCAGAGGCTTTACACGAGACATGTGCGGAAAAAAATATTATATAGATCATGATATTACATCAATTCAGGATTATATTGACGAAAAAACACTTACTAAATATGATGCTATAGATGTAAACGTATATCAATCCAATATCTTTCATACTAAAATGCTGATTAAAGAAATTCAGCTCCAGAATTATCTCTTCAATACTGATGTGTATGAACTGCCTCCTAAAGAAAGACTTGATATTACCAACAGCTTAAGAAGAGAAATGATTGAGATTTTCAGCGGAATGAATATTTACTGATAGGAGGCTTTCACTATGATATTTTCTCAAAGTAAGGCTCCTGTACTGGAAGCTATGACTCAGCACCTGCAAAACAGAGTCGTTCCCTTTGACGTTCCGGGACATAAGGGCGGCAGAGGAAATTCCGAACTTACCGATTTTCTTGGTAAATCCTGTCTTAAAGCCGACGTAAACTCCATGAAACCGCTGGACAACCTCTGCCACCCTGTTTCAGTTATCAAAGAAGCTCAGGATCTGGCAGCTGAAGCTTTCGGCGCAAAAACTGCATTTTTTATAGTAAACGGTACTACAGGCTCAGTTCAGACAATGATCATGACCGCCTGCAAATCCGGAGACAAGATAATTATGCCGAGAAACGTTCACAGAAGCGCTATAAATGCACTTGTTGTAAACGGCGCTGTTCCAGTGTATGTAAATCCGGGTACAAACAAGGAACTTGGTATCCCATTGGGCATGTCTGTTGAAAACGTTAAAAAAGCTATTGCCGAAAATCCGGACGCAAAAGCTGTTCTTATAAATAATCCAACATATTACGGCGTATGCTCAGATCTTCGTGAAATAGTCCGTATAGCTCATGAAAATAATATGCTCGCCCTTGTGGACGAGGCTCACGGTACTCATTTTTATTTCGGAGAAAATATGCCTGTTTCCGGTATGGCTGCAGGAGCTGATATGGCTGCTGTCAGCATGCATAAAACCGGCGGATCGCTTACTCAAAGTTCCATTTTGCTTTGCGGATCAAATATTAACAGCGATTATGTACGACAGGTTATCAACCTTACTCAAACTACAAGCGGTTCATATCTTCTTATTTCATCATTGGATATTGCAAGAAAAAATCTCGCCCTAAATGGAAAATCAATTTTCAAAAAAACAGTACAGTTTGCCGAATATGCCAGAAACGAAATAAACAAGCTGGGCGGTTATTATGCTTTCGGAAATGAACTTTGCGATAATAACGCTTTTTTCGATTTTGATAAAACAAAGCTTTCTGTACACACCCGTGATATAGGTCTTGCAGGCATTGAGGTATACGATATACTGCGTGATGATTACGGTATACAAATTGAATTCGGTGATATCGGCAATATTCTCGCCATTATTTCTGCCGGAGACAGAGCACTGGAAATTGAACGTCTTATATCATCACTGTCTGAAATAAAGCGTCTATATTCCAAAGATAAAACAGGAATGTTCGATCACGAATATATCAA
>OLNX01000069.1_pt1 | contig 101174 bp, 88 predicted proteins | sample 1672611 | NCBI WGS metagenome assembly OLNX01 (sample SAMEA3136705, study PRJEB25190) | human gut metagenome | reverse complement strand
ACACCCCACTTGTTAGATAGTATATCATACTGTCTAACAAATGGGGTGCTGTTCATTTTGTAAACTGCGGCGCTGAGTTTTTATTATCAGTCGTCAAGCATGATATCGAGTATCTCGGTGTCCGTTTCGCGCATACCCTCACGGGCAAGCTGGCCGACGGATTCTATCGTTCTTTCAACGCTGTCTTTTAGTATGCCGTCGCCGCCGCTCAGGCCCTTGCCCTTTTCATACAGGTCGAAGCCGAGCAGCCCCGCCTCGACAGCGGAGGCGATCTTCGTCGCGCAGGAGGGCTTTGCCCCGTCGCATACGGTTCCGGAGATCATGCCGAGGGTGTTCGTTATGGTTGCTGACACCGCCTCATATGTGCCGTCTGTGAGCCATGCGACTCCGGCGGCGGCACCGCAGCCCGCGCTTATCGCACCGCAGAAGGCCGAAAGCCTGCCAATGGGCGTTTTCTGGTGTATGGTTATGAGATTTGACACGACAAGCGCACGCAGAAGCCGTTCGTGGCTTGCGCCCATGTCCCTTGCGTACACTATGACCGGAAGCGACGCCGTCATGCCCTGGTTGCCGCTGCCCGATACGATGACGACCGGCATTTCGCAGCCGCTCATGCGCGCGTCGGAGCCCGCGGCAGCCTGCGCCCTTGCGCGCACGCGCACGTCCTCCCCGCGCGTCTCAAGCAGGGTCTTGCCGACCGACGCGCCGTACTCGCCGTGCAGCCCCTCCTCGCTTATCGCGAGGTTATATTCTATCTGCTTTTCCAGCAGCTCACGCACGTCCTCGATATCGACGCACTCGGCAAACTCGATTATCTCGCGCACATTCAGAACGCTTCTGTCCGTCTCGCCTCCGGCGGCCGTGTCGCTCTCAGCCTCGAATATAGTTTCTCCGTTTTTCTCGATGAGCACGATATTCGTGTGGAAATCCGCGATGCGCAGGCGCACGTTGTCCTGACCCCTGTAAAGATGCAGGTCGATATCCAGAAGCTTATCGCTCTCGGACTTCATAACGGTCATGGCGCAGCTATCCATAAAGCGGGCGATCTCGGGTATCTCGTCCTCCTTGACGTCAGCGAGAACTTCAAGCTGCTTGTCGGCATTGCCGACCGCCACACCGGCGGCTATAGCCGCTGTAATGCCCTTGAGCCCGCCCGTGTTGGGAACAACAACGCTTTTTACGTTTTTGATGATGTTTCCGCTTATAACGATATCGATCTTTTCCGGCAGCGCGCCGAGCACCTCCCGTGCTTTTGCGGCGGCATACGCCATTGCAATAGGTTCGGTGCAGCCCATCGCGGGTATAAGCTCTTCGCGCAGGATCTGCAAATACTGCGAATACTTCAAGTCTGTCCGTTCCATGAAATTTCCCTCCGACATGCTGTTTTTGCATCTAACACATTCAATTATATCATTAATTTACCAACTTGCATAGAAAAATCGTCATTTGCTAAAAGAATGTCGAAACAGCTTGAATAGAGGCTGCAAAACATGTTATAATTAGTCAGCAATAATTTTTTGGAGATGTTATTTTGATCGGATTTTACAACTACACCGTATACCTCACCTTCATCGGCATGCTGTCTTCGGTATGCGGTATAGGTTTTGCGTTTGGCGGCAAGCTCATCCCCGCCGTCATCTGTCTTATGTTCTCGGGCTTCTGCGATATGTTCGACGGCATAGTCGCCCGAACGAAAAAAGACCGCAGCGAGGAAGAAAAGCGCTTCGGCATACAGCTCGACTCTCTGAGCGATATCGTCTGCTTCGGCATCCTTCCCTTTGCCATCGGGCTGAGCGCCGGCGCTAATAAGTGGTGGCAGATAGCTATCATGGCGCTGTTCGCCCTCGCGGGGCTTATAAGGCTTGCGTATTACAACGTCACGGAAGAGACCCGCCAGCAGCAGACGGACGAGAAGCGCAAGCATTATCTCGGCATTCCCATAACTTCATCCGCGCTGACGGTGCCGCTGCTGTTTTGCTTCCAGAGCCTTCTCGGCGCGCACTTCCCTCTGGCCTATACGCTGCTGCTTCTCATAAACGGCGCGCTCTTTATCACGCCCGTGCAGGTCAAAAAGCCCAGCAAGCTCGGCCTTCTCATCATGTTCATACTCGGCGTGATCTTCACCGCCGTCATAATCGCTTTAAAATAGGATAAAATATGCCAAAAGCAGAACAGCAAAGCTGTTCTGCTTTTATTTTTTATACTCAATTATATCGGAAATTGTACAGTCCATCGCGTCACAAATCCGCTCCAGCACATAGCTGTCGTATCTTTTTACCTTGTTTTTGTAGTAATTATCTATTACCTGATACTGTATACCGGTTCTTTTCGCCAGCTCATATCTTGTTAAGCCGTATTTCTCCAGCGCTTTATCGAGTGACAATCTTATCATGATTATACTTTACACCTCTTTTATTTATTTTATTAGAGGTATATTTAGTTGACAATTCTCTCGATTGAGTATATATTTATATAAATATATACTCAGGAGATAATACTATGATAAAGCGCATTATTGTTGCCGGATGCCGGGATTATGAAGATTACGATGATGCAAAAGAATATATAGAAATGTGTATACAAAGAATCAGAAAAGAATACACTCTTATATTTTTGTCAGGCGGTTGCAGAGGTGCAGATATGTTGGGCGAAAAATATGCAAGCGAAAACGGATTTAGTGTAGAGCGTTATTCGGCAGATTGGCAAAAGTACGGAAAAAGCGCTGGCCCCAAGCGGAATTTGCAGATGGCAAAAGCCTGTGACTATGTAATTTGTTTCTGGGACGGAAAAAGCCATGGAACTGCTAACATGATATCCTGTGCAAAAGAGTTGAAAAAGCCGTTAAAGGTCAAGAGGATATAATGTAAAACTAATTTTGTATCTAATTTTCCCGCATATAATAGCGTTACAAAAAGCCCTGCCGTAAAGCGGGGCTTTTTGCATTTCTGACACAAAAGTGATATTTCAAGCTTACGCTTGAAGTGATATTTTCCTTCGGAAAGTGATATTGTAGCCTTGCGGCTACAGTGTTATTATATTCGCCCTAACTGTCGTCAGGCAATATCACTATGCAAAGCATAATATCACTGCGCAGCAATATAACTCGCCGTAAGGCGAATATAACTGATAGTCACACTTCCAATGGAAGTGTGACTATCATATCCTATGCTTGCGGAATGCCGACGGAGTCAGTCCTTCGCGGCTTTTGAACAGGTAGAGAAGATGGCTTGTGTTGGGTATGCCCACAAGGGAGCCTATCTCCGCAATGGTGCGGTTGGAGTCCGACAGCAGCTCCTTCACCCTGTCAAGCCGCCGGTCGATGAGATAGTCGTTCGGGCTTTTGCCTATATACCGCTTAAATTCGCGGGACATGTGGAATTTGCTGATGCCGAATTTCCTTGACAGGCTGTCCAGTGTTATATCCTCGTAGTAGTTGCTGTCAAGATAATTCTGAATGGCGACTATCACGTCCGGGATTACAAGCTGCCTTGTGCTGTTTGTGAGAAACACCAGAGCAAGCTCGTTAAACAGACCCAAGAGCAGATGGTCGTACAGCTCGTCAGACTGCGGGTGCTGCTCCGTTTTCGGGCTGAGCAGCTCCCATATGATAGAGCGAAAGCGCGTACCGGCGCCAAAGGTCATGAACACCGCCCCGCTGGCATACAGCCGTGCCGAGATCTCGGAGCTTGTCCATGGGTTTTTCCGACCGTGCACCCGCACGAACGCGCACTCCCACGGCTTATCCGGATAGGCGCGAAACTGGATATGCCGGCTGCAATCCACCCATACGCAGTCATATTTGCTCATGGGTTTGCCTTTTCCGTCCTGGATGACCTCCCCGCCGCCGGAGAGCGAATAGCACAGCAGCGTTGTATCCGCCGCGTAGACGGCGAGGCCCGTGGGCGGGACGATAACGGAGGTAATGCGTATAAGCCCCGCTTCCCCGTAATCGGCGCTGCCGTGGGCGGAGATGAATTTTGAATAGCGGATATCCAGCTTGCTGCTGCTCTCGTCCGTCTCCAGCACCTCATGATGAGGCGTGGGAGGCTTCTCGTGTACCTGAGCCCGAAAGGCGGCGCTTTCTGCAAACCATTTCTTCCGACATCATTCTCACTCCTTGTGAATTGCGCGATAGATTTATTGTGCGCAGGCCAAACATACGTCGCATTGCCTGACTGTGACAGAGGATACCCGATACGTGCTCAGCTCGGAGACTGTGATCTCCAAATTCTGCACAGCAAAGGAATCACCTTTGATGGGGACTCTATTCATCTGCTCCATGACCCAGCCGCCGACGGAAACACTGTCCGATTCCAGCTTGACGTCAAAGAATTCCATAAAATCCTCCAAGCTGACGGAGCAGTCCACACGGTAGGTGTTCTCGTCCAGCTTTTCAAAATCTTCTTCCACTTCGTCGTGTTCGTCCCAAATTTCACCAACCAGTTCTTCCAGAATATCCTCCATCGTAACAATACCGAGCGTGCCGCCGAAATCATCCACGACCACGGCAATGTGGGACTTTTGATGCTGGAACATTTTCAGAATGTCGCGGATCTTCGTGTGCTGATAGACGAACAGCGGTTCCGTCATGATCTCCGTAATGGGCTGATCCGTCATCTTGCCGTTGATATAGAAGTCCTTCTGATGAAGAATGCCGACGATCTGATCGATGGTATCCCGGTAGACCAGCAGACGGGAAAAGCGGGACTGTGTAAAGGCTTTGGCAATTTCCTCATGGCTTTCGCCGATGTCCACGGCCTCCAAGTCAATTCGATGGGTCAGAATTTCTGCCGCCGTCAGGTCGCGGAACTCAAGGGCGTTGCGCAGCAGCTTACCCTCGTTTTCGTCAATTCCGCCGTCCTGCTCCACGTCCTCCATGAAAAGGAGCAGTTCCTCGTGGGACATTTTGGCGTTGTCGTCCGTCTTGAAGAAGCGGAAAACCAGCTTTTTCCACCGGGAGAACAGGAAGTTCAGCGGCGTCAGCACCCAGATCCAGAGCCGGATGAAGGACGCGCTGAACATGGCAAAGCGCTCCGGCGTGTCCTTTGCAACGCTTTTGGGGGTGATCTCGCCAAAGATCAGGACAACGACCGTGACCACAATGGTGGAAATGGTCGCACCGATGTCGCCGTAAAGCCCTACGAACAGAAGTGTGCCGATGGACGCTACCATGATATTCACAATATTGTTGCCGATCAGGATGGTGGAGATCAGCTTATCATAGTCTTCGGACAGCTTGAGCGCCAGCGCTGCCCGCTTGTTTCCGTTATCCGCCAACACTTTGAGGCGGGTCTTGTTCAGGGATGAAAACGCCGTTTCTGTGGCGCTGAAATAGGCGGACATGGCAATGCAGACCACCATTGCGAAAATGCTTCCAAAATAATTCATTTCAAACTCCTTTATTTTCTGTTCGTATTATCGTACCAAGCAAAAAAGACACACCTATACCCGATACCGCAGCAAAGGGCGTAGATATGCCACACATGAACAGAACATATAGGAGCTGTTACCATTATCGTCGCCACTGTTGTTTTCCACGAAATTCTTCCTCCTTTTTGCTGTGTGCTTATATCATAGCATTTCTCCGGTGTAGATTCGGTAAAGAAACAGGTGCGGCGCAGGATCCCCCTGTGAGGAATCTTGAAGCGCTTCCGCTTATGCGGTATAATAATGCCGCAATCAATTTCAGGAGAAGCATGATGAAGAATCGACAGCGACAAAAGGATATTTTATTTTCGGTCATCGTCTTTTTCAGCGCCTTTGCCGTCAATTTGCTCATTCAGAAGCTCTTTACCACGCAGACGCTGGTGCCCATGATCTTTGTATTCGGCGTGTTTCTGATCTCGCTGAAAACCAACGGGTATTGCTATGGCATCGCCTCTGCCATCGTCAGCGTGTTTGCGGTGAATTTCGCCTTCACCTATCCCTATTACACCTTTGACTTTTTCGTAGAAGAAAGCATCTTATCCGCTGTCATCATGCTGGTCGTCGCCGTTTCCACCAGTACGCTGAACATTCGCATCCGCGATCAGGAGAAGCTGCGCTCAGAAAACGAAAAAGAGAGAATGCGGGGCAATTTGCTGCGGGCGATCTCCCATGACCTGCGCACGCCCCTCACCTCCATATACGGGTCATCCTCCACACTGATCTCCAAGTATGGCGCGCTGCCAAAGGAGCAGCAGTTCAAGCTGTTGGGAGAAATTCAGGAGGACAGCGAATGGCTCATCCGCATGGTGGAGAATCTTCTGTCTGTCACAAGGATCGACGGTACGAAGGTGGAGGTCGTGAAAACCCCCACCGTTCTGGATGAGCTGATTGACTCGGTTCTCATGAAGTTTTCCAAAAAGCATCCGAATCAGAAGGTCATCACGCAGATACCGGACGAGTTTGTGGACATTCCCATGGATTCGCTCCTTATTGAGCAGGTGCTGCTGAATCTTCTGGAAAACGCTGTATTCCATGCAAAAGGTATGACGGAGCTGACGCTTTCCGTTTCTCTCGTGGGAGACAAGGCGGTATTTGAGGTTGCTGATAACGGCTGCGGCATCCCGGAAGATGCGCTTCAAAAGATTTTTACCGGGAGCTATGAAAAGTCTGCCGCGCCGGTGGACGGGACCCGCCGCAATATGGGGATCGGGCTTTCTGTGTGCGCCGCCATCGTCAAGGCGCACGGCAGTGACATTACCGCAGGAAACAGAAGTGGCGGCGGTGCGGTATTCCGCTTTGCTCTGGAAAGAGGGGGTGAGGACGATGGGCAATAACAAGTACAAGATCCTGATCGTAGAGGATGAGGCCAACATCCGAAGCTTTATCAAAGTCAATCTGGAAACCAGCGATTATCAGGTGCTCTGCGCGGAGACCTGTGCGCTTGGGATAATGATGTATGCTTCCCATCATCCGGACCTCATCGTTCTGGATCTCGGCCTGCCGGATCGGGATGGTTTGGACTTGATTCAGAAAGTCCGGGAATCGGACACCGTGCCCATCATTGTGCTCTCCGCCCGTTCCAATGAGAGAGACAAGGTGGAGGCGCTGGATCTGGGGGCGAATGATTATATCACGAAGCCCTTTGGCACGGAGGAATTACTGGCCCGTATCCGCGCCGTTCTCCGCAGCCATCGGCACAGCGAAGAGAATGAAAGTACCCCTGGCGGGAAATTCCGCCTTCAGGACTTGCTGATCGATTACGATACACGGCAGGTCTTTGTGGGCAAAGAAGAGATCGACCTGACCCAGACGGAGTACAACATCATGGCGTTTCTCTCTGTTCACGCCGGAAAGGTGCTGACGTATGCCGCCATCATTCGGGCGGTCTGGGGGTATTCCGACTATGGCAGCGTCAAGAAACTGCAAGTCAACATGAAGAACATCCGCAAGAAAATGGGCGTGACGCCCGGCGAAAAGCGCTACATCATCAATGAGCTTGGCGTCGGCTACCGGATGCTGGCGGAGGATGAAATTGTTACTGATTCCTTTCTTTGACGAACATAAGTTGATTCTACATAATTTCAATTTTCCTTCCGATAAATAGCAGAATAAGGATCAACCGCCCGTTCCTTTCGGAAACGTGCGGTCGCCTTAGCGTTTGTGATCCTTGCACACCAGAATTGTCGGCTGACAGCAGTAAGTTTGAATTAGTTCCTTATCACTGTTAAGCCAAGAAGTTACTGCCGTTCTTTTGGGCAGCGGAGTTTCCGCTCTGGCAGATACTTTAGCTGCACACGGCGCAGACAAGGTCATCATCGCAGAGCATGAAAATCTCGCTTCTTACAGCGCAAGACCGTATCAGAAGGTGCTCTCAGAGCTGTGCGAAAAGTACAAGCCCTCCACCTTTATTTTCGGAGCCACGGCGCTCGGTCGCGACCTCGCTCCGCGCGTGATGTGCTCTTTGGGCACCGGCCTTACCGCCGACGCCGTTGATCTCGGCTTTGACGACGAGGGCGCCTTCGTTCAGACCACTCCTGCTTTCGGCGGCAGCCTGCTGGCTCACATCGCCATCCCCGAGCTTCGTCCCCAGATGGTCACCGTCCGCGCACACGTCTTTGACGTTCCCGAGGCCGACGAGAGCAAAAAAGCGGAGATCATCCGCGAGAGCGTCGAGGTAGAAGCAGACCCCGACTACAAGGTCGTTGAGCTCGTCGAGAAGGTCAACACCGGCGTTTCCATAAACGACGCCGACGTGCTTGTCGCCGGCGGCCGCGGAATAAAGAGCCAGGCCGACCTCGATATGCTCAGAGAGTTTGCGTCTCTCATCGGCGGCGAGCTTGCCTGCTCACGTCCGCTGGTTGACGAGGGCTGGCTCGACCACAGCCTGCAGATCGGCCAGAGCGGCACCACCGTAAAGCCCAAGTTCATCATAAACTTCGGTATATCCGGCTCGGTTCAGTATATAGTCGGCATGCAGAAGGCTGAGAAGATCGTGACCGTCAACACATATGATCGCGCAGACCTGTTTGAGATATCCCACTACGGCGCAGTTATGGACTACTCCAAGCTCCTGCCCGCCGTTATCGCGGAGATCAAGCGCAGAAAGCAGTAATAACACTGATAAGGCGCAGACTTTTCACAAAATACAAATCTTAAAGGAGAATGTATCATGAGCGAACGTAATTTCATTATCCCTGAATTCGGTCCCTTTGCAGGCATGAGAGTTGTCTGCTCCGGTTCCCTCGTCGCCATGCCTTTCGCGGCAACCATGCTCGCGGACTTCGGCGCTGAGGTCATTCAGATAGAGCGTCCCGGTGTGGGCGATACCCTTCGCATGCTGGCTCCTATGGCCGAAGTAAACGGCAAGAAGGTCTCCACCGCGTGGGCACAGAACGCACGCAACAAGCTGGCTATGAGCCTCGAGCTCAACCTCAAGCATGAGGAAGTCAAGGAGATATTCTACGGTCTTATCAAGGAAGCCGATATCTTCATGGAGAACATGGTATGGCTCGACAAGCTCGGCATCTATGACGAGGATCTGCTCAAGGTCAACCCCAAGCTCGTCATCGTCCACGTTTCCGGCATGGGTCACAAGGAATTTGGCGGCATCCCCTCGGTCTGCAACCGCGCTTCCTATGACATGATCGGCCAGGCCTTCTCCGGCTGGCTGTACCTCCAGGGCGACGCTGACCGCGATCCCGCAATCGCAAAGCCCTACACCAACGACTACGTTTCCGCATTCGCTACCCTCTTTGCCGCTCTGGCAGGCTACACCTACGCTCAGAAGACCGGCAAGGGTCAGGTCGTCGACGTTGCACAGTTCGAGGCAATGGCACAGTATATGTGCGGTACCTACACCACCTACACCATGGCAGGCAAGGTAAGCGAGCGCGCAGGCAACTTCAACCCCGCATTCCAGCCCTACAACCTCTTCAAGTCCAAGGACGGCTTCCTGGTAGCTCTGGGCGCATTCGGCCCCGGCGTCTACAAGCGCTGCATCCCCGCAATGGGACTTGATCTTGAGTACTTCAACTACAAGGATTGCTCTTCCGGCCCCGCAGCCGTTGCTTCCGAAAAGGGTCAGGAGCTGAACAAGGCAGTTATCGAGTGGTGCCTCAACCATGACGCGCAGGAGATCGAGAGCATCATGGAAGCAGCCCGTGTCCCCTGCGCCACCGTCAATACCGCAAAGTCGGCATACGAAAACGAGCACTTCCGCTCCCGCGGCGACTGGATCAAGTACGAGGATCAGACCGTCGGCGCCGAGATCGAGGCCTTCGGTATCGCTCCCAAGATGAGCGTCACCCCGGGCAAGGTATGGCGTGGTTCTCCCTCCATGGGTCAGGACACCGAGGACATCCTCAAGACCATCCTTGGCTACGACGATGCAAAGATCGCCGAGCTGAAGGAGAAAGAGCTCATCTGATCTCGCAGCAGCCTTTTCCTTCCGGGCTGAACAGAGATTTGTCAGCAAAATATAAAAAGGAAGCCCCTCGGGGCTTCCTTTTTTCAATTCGATTTTCCGCACCAAATAATCGTTATTGCGTCAGCTCGACCGGTTTTTCCTTTTCGTTTTTAAATATTAGTAATCTCTTTTTTAGGTTTCGACCGGTGAGATTGGCAATAATCGTTCTTGCACTCGCGCGTTCAATTAGTGCGTATAAAATTTTCGGAGGCAATCAAATCGGTTGCCTCCATTGTTATATTTGTTGCCATTGTTACCGGTCGGGACAGCGCAATATCAATTACAACCAGCCTTAATGCGAATTTACCCTCCGGCGAGGAGCGGACGAGCAATGCTCGCCCCTACGGGTGCGATGTAATTTAGTGCGCAAGTGCAAAAGAGACTACTACCAGTTCTACCGGTCGGGTTATGGTAAAAACGACTATTTGAAATCCTAAACCGAATTGCTCTGCGGCAGCAGACACCTCATCCGTCACGGCGATGCCGTGACACCTTCCCCTCAAGGGGAAGGCTTGATGTATTCTTAACATTGCTGCTTCTAATTCAGAACGCGAGTGCAATAACGACAACAGTAATGTTACCGGTCGGGCTAATGCAATAACGACTATGCCAAGAGCGGCAACGAATTGCCCCTGCGGCGAGCAGCAACGGAGGCTCTTGTAAAACAAGAGCCTCCGTTCATTTTGTAGCTTTTTAATTTACTCGACGGGTGCGGGGGTTGTCGCGGGAGCATCCTCAATGGGATTATCGGCAACGTAGTTTGCCACGCGGAGCAGTATTGCCGCCGCCTGACCGCGGACTGCGGTCTCGCTGGGGCCGAAGTGTCCGTCCTCAAATCCAAGGATTATTTCGATGGACGCCATCGCCTTTACGGAGTCGAGGTAGTTTGCGTTTATCTGATCCGCATCGGTAAAGCTCAGGTCGCTTCCGTCAAACTCATAGCCGAGGCTTGTGAGGTAGCGGTCTGCGAATGTCGCCATCTGTGCACGGCTTATCTCCTGATTGGGCTTGAAGCTGCCGTCCTCATATCCAAAAATCATGCCGTTTTCGGTGCCCCATACAACGGCGGCCTTGTACGCATCGGCAATATCGGCAGCGTCGATGAAGCTAAGCTCGGTATCGGTCACTTTGGGTGAACCGGCTGCGCGGTAGAGCATGGTTATAAACTGTGCGCGGGTAACGTTGGAATTGGGCTTGAAGCTGCCGTCTGAGTAGCCTGCTATGATGCCCTCGTCAGCGGCCTCGATGATCTCCGCCTTGTAGCCGCTGTTGGAGATATCGGTGAAAGGCAGGGCGGGCAGAGTTTCGGTCTTGGTCTTGCCGCAGATGGTGCAGGTGTATACAACGGAGCCTTCCTTCTGGTACTCAGGCTCGGTTACGGTTCCCTCGTCCCAGCAGCAGACGCCCTGAGATACGTGGTAGTACAGCGCTAAGGTCAGCTCATGAGCTTCCTTGGCAAGAGCTGCGCTCTCTGCCGTGCAGTATGCCTTGGCCTGCTCATCGCTCATGGAGGCGACAGCCTTCTGCATCTCGGCGGCCTTGTCGTAGCACTTCTGCTGCATTACGGCGATCGCGCTGTGGATCATTGCGCACTCTTCGTCGGTGCAGGCGTTCAGCGCATAGTTTGACAGAGCGTCAACCGACCAGTAGTAGCCCTTCTCCCAGCCTTCGGGGAGAACCTTGTAGGATGTCACGGTGCCGTCCTTGCCGACGACGGGGTAGTAGCCGGTGGTGCCTTCGGGCAGCTCGGTGACGGTGGTGGTCCTGCCCATTCCGCCGACCTTGTAGCCTTCATACATATCGGTGGTGTACATGGGGAGGTAAGGTATCGCAACGGTGAACTGGCCGTTTTCCATCGCGAGCCACTGGATAGTGGAGCTTTCCATCTTTTCGCCGTCGGCGTCTATCTGGAAGATGTGCCACTCGAGGTTGCCGGTGTTGCCGATGCCGTCTACCTTGTAGAAATCGACCATGGTCTTTTCAGTGACAGGCGCGGATGCCTCGATGGGGGTGTACATGGTGACGATCTTGCCGTCCTTGACGTTGGAGATGGTGAAGTCCTCGCTTGTGGTGTTATCGGAGGTGAACTTATCCTCACCGGCGAAGTAGTTAAGGCCGTTTACCATGCGGCTGTTGACGCTCAGGCGGGAATATGATGCGCGGAAATCAATTGTATTTGCCTCTTCGTCGCCGACAAATGTGCCAGCCTGCTTCGCTACCGCGATAACGTCCTTGGACGCGATAACATTTTCGGTATCGTCAAGGTCAACAAGGCCGATAGCGCCCATATTGGGGCTGATGGCTATCATGGAGGAGGAGAGCTTTACCGCAATGTACTGATGTCCGGTGTAGTTCTCAATGTACCATGCCTCGTTCTGATCCGCGATAAGAACGCCGGAGCGCTCCTTCGCGCCAGTTTCGTCATATATCTTCAGGAGCAGATCCACGCCCTCTTTGGCAGTGGCAGCCTCGCTGAGGAGAACTGTGGTCATGTCGCTCTCGCACATACCGTTTTTGACCATCGGATCAACGGAGCTGTACTTGCCGTTCCAGCTAAGCGTTACCATTGAAGAAACGGAGACGCCCTTTTCGTTGGTGCCGTTTTCCTCCATGGGGGTGTGCGCATGGGTCTTGCCGCAGTCAGGGCACTTGCCGCTGAGGAAATCGTCGGCGGTTGCGGTGTAGGAGTAGCTGTCGTGGGTGAAGGTCCACGTGAAGCTGCAACCCTCGTAAACACTGCCGGCAGCGTATTTACCGTGTGCGTTGACATATGCTATCTTGTTATAGCTGTTTGAATAGTCCTCGCTTCGTGCGAGATAAGTGGAGCCGTCGTCGGTCAGGTCGGAGCCGACATAGACCATCGTGCAGGCGAAAGCGTTGCTCACAAGCAACGCGGAGATCATTGCGACCGATAAAACGGAAGCCAGCAGTTTCTTAAACATGGTATTAATTCCTTTCTGTCCGGAATGCTTATTCATTACGATGCATATTATAGCCCCATCGAATGCATATGTCAACAGTAAATATGAATAATTATGCAATAAATTTGCGATTTGATAGTATATATTTTCAACAAACCCGCTAAATTCGGAAAATGTATGCATATTTTTTCGCAGATTTCGTTTGTGATTTAACAAGCGTTTTTGGATATTTAGTGCATAATTATTTATAGCAAGCATAAAAACAGCCAACACCAAAAGGCGTTAGCTGTTTTCTTCGCAATTATGGCTTTCCTATCACGGTTTCGGGCGATCTTTCCGCTATCTGATCCAACGCGGTCTTGATGTCGTCCTTCTCCATCATTATCTGCGCGATCTCCTTTCCGCCGGAGACAAGCACAAGATAACAGTCGGCAAAGCAGGCCGTGCCGCAGCACATTTTGCTCTGCGCCTCGCGGATGCGCATAAACGCCCGCTCAAGCTCAGCGTAGGGCAGGCTGCCGCTTTTAAGCCCCGCTCTGTAGCTCAGAGCCTCCGCACCGAATTTCAGTTTGCCGATTTTGATTTCATCGTTCATGCTATGTACCTCACAATACGGTTATTCTCCGTCCGCTGGACTGGATAATGCCCTCCTCGCGCATGAGCCTAAGCTCGCGCATAAGGCTTGTCCTGTCAACGCACAGGTAGTTTGCAAGCTGGGACAGGCTCAGCTCCGTATCGAAGCTGCGGCTGCCCGTTTTTTCCTCAAGATACTCAAAATAGCTTATGAGCTTCTGGCGCACGGTTTTTTTGCTTATCATGTTGATGCGCAGCGCCAGCATCTGCGCCTTTTTCGCGGACAGATGGAACAGGTTCTTATTTATCATAGTATGGTGCTCGCAGGCGTTTGAGCAGCGACCGTAAATGGAGCTCATTTTCATGAACATCACGCTGCAATCGGAGTCGGCCTCCGCGACATAGCCAACAGCGCCGAACGGCATGGTGAATACCTCCCCGAAAATATCGTTGGGGCCGTAGTTTTCAAGCAGGGTATACTCGCCCTCGCTGTCAACGCAGTAAAGATGCGCCTTGCCGGTGAGCAGCACGCAGAGATATTTGACCTCCTGCTCAAAAACAAGAATGGTGTCGCCCTTTTTAAACTTGCGCACCTCCGGGGAAAAGCATTTCATCATAGAGTCCACGCTGTCGTGGCTTATGTCCTTGAAAAGTTCAACGTTTTGCAGGTCCATATTGCCTTCCTCCAAACATTTTTATATTTTTAATAATTATATCACAATTGTGTGGCATTTACCACAGTTGTTTTTCTGCGCGTCGTGTACTATAATTATGTAATTATTATGCAAATCAGGAGGTTTGTTATGTACTGCACACGAAATGTGACTCCCGACCTTGTCTGGGTCGGTGCAGACGACCGCCGTCTCGCCTGCTTTGAGGGCGTCTATGGAGTTCCCGACGGCGTTTCCTACAACTCTTATCTTCTTCGCGATGAAAAAACGGTTTTGTTCGACACCGTTGACAAGGCCGTAAGCCGCACATTCTTCGAGAATGTCGCACATGAGCTTCAGGGCAGAAAGCTCGACTACCTTGTAGTTTCCCACATGGAGCCCGACCACGCGGCGACAATCGAGGAGCTGACGCTCAGATACCCCGAGCTGTGCATAGTCTGCAACGACAAGATCAAGACCATGCTCGGACAGTTCTTCTCGCTGTCTGACAAGCTCAGCTATCACATCGTTAAAGAGGGCGACACGCTCAGCACCGGCCGCCACGAGTTCACCTTCGTCATGGCACCCATGGTGCACTGGCCCGAGGTCATGATGACCTACGACCTCACAGATAAGGTTCTCTTCTCCGCCGACGCTTTCGGTACCTTCGGCGCTCTCAACGGACATCTGTTCAACGACGAGGTCGATTTCTTCGCCGACTACGTTGACGAGGCTCGCCGTTACTACACCAACATCGTCGGCAAGTACGGTGCTCAGGTTCAGGCAGTGCTCAAAAAAGCCGCCGGACTTGACCTCCAGTATGTCTGCCCGCTGCACGGCTTTGTATGGCGCAGCCACTTCGGTGATTTCCTTGAGAAGTATCTGCTCTGGAGCTCCTACACCCCCGAGGAGAAGGGCGTCATGATAGCTTACGCCTCCGTATACGGCCACACCGAGAACACCGTGAACATCCTCGCCTGCAAGCTCGCCGAGCGCGGCATCAAGGCCAAGGTGTACGACACCTCCGTCACCCCCGCGTCCTACATACTCTCCGACGCTTTCCGCTACAGCCACATGGTGCTTGCGTCTACCACCTACAACGCCGGCATTTTCGTGACGATGGAAAACCTCATCCACGACATCGTAAACCACAATCTCCAGGGCAGAAAGGTCGCCCTGCTTGAAAACGGCTCATGGGCAGCCGCCTCCGGCAGACTGATGAAGGACGCGCTCTCCAAGCTTCGCGGCACGGAGTTCATCGGCGAGACCGTATCACTCAAGTCCGACGTAACAAAGCCTCAGCTTGCAGAGCTTGACGCTCTCGCGGACGCCATTGCCGCCGATATCCGTCCCGTTGTCGCCGTCGCGGATGCACCTGTCGAGGCTGGTGCTCTTGACGTTGACAACAAGGTATTTAATAAGTTCAGCTACGGCGTCGAGGTTCTGACCACCCGCGTCGACGGCAAGGACTACGGCTGCATCATAAACACCGCAGGTCAGGTCGCCTCCTGCGATCCCAAGAAGATCACCATATCCGTTATCAAGAAGAACAACACCTGCGACATGGTCGCAAAGGCGGGCAAGTTCAACATCTCCATCCTCACCGAGGAGACGCCCTACAGCCTGTTCCAGCATTTCGGCTTCCAGTCCGGGCGCGATGTTGACAAGTTCGCGGACTTCACCGATACTGACCGCATGTCAAACGGCATCCCCTATGTCACCAAGTACACCAACGCCGTTCTCTCCTGCGAGGTCATCGACGTAAAGGACGTCGAGACGCAGATGCTCTACATAGCAAACGTCGTTGAGGCGAAGGTTCTGTCCGAGGAGAAGAGCTGCACCTACGCATACTACCATGCGCACATCAAGCCCAAGAAGAATCCCGCTCCCGCTCAGGGCGAGGGCTATCTCTGCAAGGTCTGCGGCTACTTCCACGAGGGCAGTGAGCTGCCTGCCGACTTCGTATGCCCGCTGTGCAAGCACGGCCCCGAGGACTTCGAGCACGTCGTTCCCGTCGTCAAGGAGAAGGTCAAGGGCTATATCTGCACAGTCTGTGGCCATTTCGAGCCCTGCGAGGGCGAGCTTCCCGCAGGCTACACCTGCCCGCTCTGCCACCACGGCCCCGAGGATTTCGAGCCTGCCGAGCAGTAACCAAGCATTTGATTATAAGCCCTGCCTTCCGGCAGGGCTTTTTTAATTCGTTGCTACGCTTTAAATAATCGTTTTTACCGGTGCTCGACCGGCCACATTGTAAAAATTCTATTTTGCACTCGCGTTCTTAATTAGTGCGGCAACACCTCATCCGGCTCGCCGTAGGCGACCCATCTTTCCCTCAAGGGAAAGGCTCTTTTCAATACGTTGCTGCATTTAAAATAGTCGCTTTTGCGGCAGCTCGATTATAAGCATTGGACATAAGCCTGCAAGCGGACGGCCGATGGCCGCCCCTACAATAAAATTTGCACCCGTAGGGGCGAGCATTGCTCGTCCGTTTTCTAAAATCATGCAATGCAATAAAATCGACCGGTAAAAGAAAACCATTTCTTCATGCCTCTCCCTGACGAGGGAGGCATAGGGTGCGTCAATTTGCTATTGTAAAATCTGCGGCGGTAGAGTAAAATAATTTTGGAAATATCGCCAAAAAGCAACTATTAAATATATGAGGTAAAATTATGAACGTTGAATTTGTTGATTTCAAAACCGTTAATCTGAGCAGCATGCTCGACACCGGCATGAGCTCGGAGCTGAACCTCACCCAGTCGGGCAAGGTCTCCGCCAAGCTCCCCGACGAGTGGAACGGCTATGCCGTCCTGTACCTTAGCATAAAGCTCGCAGACCCCGAGGAGAAGCATTTTGTATTTGATATCACCACCGAGACTATCGTTAAGCTCCCCGACGACGTTACGGAGTTTTCCGACGAGGCCATGAACGCTGGACTTGAGATCGCGCAGGCCAAGACCTTTGAGGCCATACGCACCATCACCGTCGGCATGGGCATAAACGAGCTTGACCTCGGCGCGTAAGGGTGTGCCATGGCTGAACCGACGCTTGTTATAATGGCCGCCGGCATGGGCAGCCGCTTCGGAGGACTGAAACAAATTACCTCCGTCGATGATCAAGGCCATGCCATCATTGATTTTTCGCTGTTCGACGCGCGCAGAGCAGGCTTTAAGAAAATCGTCTTTATCATAAAGCATGAGATCGAGGACAGCTTCAAGGCCGCCATCGGCGCGCGCATGGAAAATTTCTTCGACGTGCAGTATGTGTATCAGCAGCTTGACAGGCTGCCCGAGGGCTACAGCGTCCCCGACGGGCGCGAAAAGCCCTGGGGCACAGGTCACGCGGTGCTCTGCTGCCGTGGAACGGTCACCGGCCCATTTGCCGTCATAAACGCCGACGATTTCTACGGCTGCGGCGCATACGAGGCGATATACTCCTTCCTCAGCGCTGACAGACCCGACTCTGAGTACGCCATGGTCGGCTACAAGCTGCGCAACACCGTGACCGAAAACGGCCACGTCGCCCGCGGTGTGTGCGAGATCGAAAACGGCTTCCTGCGGGATATTACCGAGCGCACGCACATCGAAAAGCGTGGCTCTGATGCCGCCTACACCGAGGACGGCGAGCACTTCACGCCGCTGTCCGGCGATACGACGGTGTCAATGAATTTCTGGGGCTTTTCCACGAAAATGCTCGACGAGCTGGGCGCGAGATTCCCAGCGTTTCTTGACCGCTCTCTTCCCGAAAATCCGCTCAAGTGCGAGTATTTTCTTCCCTTCGTCGCAAACGAGCAGCTCCAGGAGGGCAGCGCCAGCGTCAGAGTTCTCGACTGCAATGAGACATGGTACGGCATGACCTACCGCGCCGATCTCGACAGCGTGCGCGCCGCCATCGCCGCCATGAAGACCGACGGGATATATCCCGTCCGGCTGTGGGATTGAATATAGCGCAAAAATAGTCCTTACTCCGGTGAGTAAGGACTATTTTAACATTTACGTTTCACCTGCATTCAAAGCAGTGCCACTCCTCCTCATGATAATGCGCGCATATTTCAAAGCCCGCGTTTTTCAGTGCGCTTTCGACCTCCGCCTCTCTGCCGTCTATGATGCCGGAGGTGATGAACACGGCGCCCTCTGCCATGAAGTCGCGGACGTGCGGCGCAAGCGGTATTATCACGTCGGAGACGATGTTTGCCAGCACAATATCATAGCCGCCGCCGAGATTTTTCCTCAGCGTCTTATCGCCTATCACATCGCCCGCCAAGACGCGCAGCCTGTCGCTCCCGATACCGTTCAACGCTGCGTTTTCCATGACGATGTCGGGCGCTTTCGGGTCGATATCGCAGCCGACGCAGCTTTCGCTGCCGAGCACCAGCGCGCCGATTCCGAGGATTCCGCTGCCGCAGCCGAGGTCGAGCACCTTCTTGCCCGCATCGGCGTATTTTTCGAGCGCAGCAAGGCACATACGAGTAGTTGCATGGCTGCCGGTGCCGAACATCAGACCCGGGTCGAGGCGCAGATTTACGCGCCCATCGGCGGAAGCATCCTCCCACTCGGGCACAACGAGGATGCGCTCGCCTATCTCGAGCGGCTTATAAAATTCCTTCCAGTTGTTCTCCCAATCGCTGTCGCGCACGGTCTTTGTGCTGATCTCAAACTGTGCTCTGAGCTTATCCAGCATCTCGCGCCCGTCATCGTTATCCTCAAGATAGCACTTGACCCGCGACAGACCCGCGTAGCTTTGCTGCAAAGTTTCGTCAACGTAGTCCCAGTAGCGGCGGTTATTCTCCAAAAAATCGTTCAGATCCGCTTCGTTTTCAATTATATATCCACCGCAGCCCATTTCGGTGAGCTTATCGCAGATATCGTCGATATCCTCTGGCGCGCATTCTATCGTAACTTCCGTATATTCCATATCATTATTCCTTAAAACTGCCCCATCAAAAGATGGGGCAGTAAATGTTATTTATATGTTTTATTCCTCGGCATCGTCACAAATCAGACCGTAACCGCCGTTTTTGCGGCGATAGACGACCGATATTGCGCCGTCGGCCTCGTCGTTTCTGAACACGAAGAACTCATGCTCAAGAAGATTCATCTGGAGGATCGCCTCCTCGGGAGACATGGGCTTGATCGAGAAGCGCTTGCTGCGAACGATTTTAAATTCCTCATCCTCGTCATCCTCAGCAGGCGCATAGGCAGGTTTTGCTTCCCGCTCCAGAGCTCCTTCCCTCAGCCGCTTTTCAAGGCGCGTCTTGTTCTTCCTGATCTGCCGCTCGATTGCGGCGACGCCTGAATCGACGGAGGCGTACATGTCGCTTGTAAGCTCGCTTGCCCTGTAATACAGGCCGTTGTTGGAGACGGTGATCTCAGCCAAGAATCTGCCGCGCTCAGTGCTGAAGGTGATCGACGCGCTGCTCTCGGTCTTGAAAAAGCGGTCGAGCTTGCTGACCTTGCGCTCTGTGTACGCTCTCAGCTCCTCGGATGAGCCCATCTTCTTTTCGGTAAAAGTGAACTTCATTTTTGTCAGCTCCTTTCTGCATATGTATTATAACATATCTTGCCTCGAAAGGAAATAGTTTTTGTGTAAAATGCCTTAAAATTCAAAATTTGTTCGTATTTTTTTATTCAACACTTATATAGCAGTTGGGCAGCGCATTGCGCAGGGCTTCGATCTGCTCGGTGCTGATACTGTTCCCGCCGAGCCAGAGCTGCCTGAGATTTGTCAGCGAGTACAGCGCGGAAACGTCGCTTATCCTGTTGTTTGAGAGATCAAGCGATTCAAGGCTTGTGAGCGAGGATAGCGCGGATATGCTGCTTATATGGTTTCGGCTCAGGTCAAGGTGCTTGAGCCCCGTAAAGCCCGCCACAGCCGAGATATCGCTTATCCCGAGGTTCGATGCCTCCACCGTCTCGGAGTCTGCCGCAAAGCTCTTGCCGCCGAGCTCTATGTGCTTTGCAAACTCGGAATGGCGGATCTCACAGCCGGTGAGCTTCTTTTGCAGGGCGGACACCCCGCTCTCTGTAAGTGCGGCGTTATCCTCAATGTTGAGCTTTTTCAGATTTTTCAGGCTGTAAAGGATGCTCAGGTCTGAATCTGCAAGCCCCGTGTCGTTCAGGCCGAGGGTCTTGAGAGCGGTAAGCTTGCCGATGGCGGAAAAGCCGCCGAGCTTATTCCCGCCGAGCTGGAGCTCCGTGAGCGTTGTCAGCTCCTTGAGCGCCGCGGCGGATTTAATATTGTTATTCGCAAGGTCGAGCTTTGCAAGCTTCGTCATACTCATAAGCGGGCTTATATCGCTTATATTGTTATCGGAAAGGTTCAAATCCGTAAGTCCCGGGATATCAACAAGCGGGCTTATATCGCTTATGCTGTTGTTTGAAAGGTTCAGCTTTGTCAGCTTCGTGCACACCGACAGCCGCGAGATATCGCTCACACTACAGCCGGAGAGGTCAAGCTCAGTCACGTTGCTCTTGAAGGTCTTGCCGCCGAGGGTGATTTCGATAACATCCTCCTTGGCCTCGTCGCTGTAGATAACGCAGCCGGGAAGCTTCTCTTTCAGCTCCTTGAGCTGGCTCTCCTTTATCTCCATATCGGTGATAGTAAGCATCGTGAGCTTATCCAGACCGTACAGAGGCGAAAAGTCCTCGATCTTGTTCCCATCAAGATGCAGCGTTCTCAGGCTTGTTAGCCGTGCTATCTCGCTTATGTCGCTTATATCGTTGTTGCTCAGGTCGAGCGAGGTGAGCTTTTTGAGCGGGGTGAGGAACTCGAGCGTAGTGATATTGTTATCTGCAAGCTTCAGGCTCGTCAGCTCCGTCAGCTTGCCCACATCGCTCAGCCTGCCGCTTCTGACGCTCTTTCCGGAAAGATCGAGCACCGTCGTCTCAATATCGTACTGCTCGCCACAGATAACCACAATTCTGCCGCTTTCATATTCCTTCTGAGCCTTTTTCAGCCGCTCGATGCGCTTTTTTATACTGTCGCTGTTTGAGTTTGAGCTTTCGAGTATGGCAATGGCGTTTACATAGTCGTACTTTGCCTCGTAGCAGCGGCTCATGAGCAGCAGGCACTCGTCCGTCTTATCCACAGCCATTGCTTCGCGCAGCTTTTCGAGCGCCTTGTCATATTCGCCGTCGTAGTAATAATCCTGTGCCTTTTCAAATGCATCGCGGTACTCCTTCGTCTCACCGCCGCTTTTGAGCGCGAGCACGACCGCAAGCAGAACCGCCAGCGCAGCTACTACCGCCACGCCGATAATGATGAGCTTCTTTTTCCTGCGGTGATCCTTTTCCTCGGCGTGCTGCTCGATAACGCGCTGCGCGTTGGAGCTTACGCTCTGCTGCCGCGGCTCATCGTCGATGCGATACTCCTGTTCGGGCTCGGGCTCTGCCTCATAGCCCTCTGTCTCGCGCAAAATTGCCTCTAACTCCGGGTCAAATATGCTTTGGAACTCGGTGGGGGCACTGTCGAGCACGGTGCTCTCCTCCGAGCTTTTTCGTATCTGCTCTTCGATATCGTCTTTTTTTATGACGACAGTTTCGCTCTCTCCGAGCTTTTTTTCCTTAATGTCACTCATGCTTATTTAAGCCTCTCCTGTGGTCTTATCGTCCTCCGGTTTGCCGTCCGCAGGCTCTTCGTTTTCCATGAGGATATCTATTGTCTGCTGCTCTTCCGAGCTTGCGCGCTCGGCGGCAAAATCGCGCTTTTTCATTGCAAAGCATATGAGAAGCAGCGACAGCATAATGCACAGAACCGAGATCTCCGGAAGCCATTCGCCGAGGCTCATGGCATTTTCGTCAGCGCGCAGCGTGCTCAGATCGTCGACAAAGATGTGATACAGCAGCGGCAGCCCGAAAAGAGGCGCCAGCAGCCATTTTGTGCGTATAACGCCGAACACCGTCGCCGTGTAGATGATGGCGACCGCAAGGTACAGGCAGATGCAGAGTATCATATGTATAACGCTGTCAAAGCCCAGCGCCTTTATTATGAAAAACACCACGCCCAAAATCACCGGCACGCAGCTCAGGGCGAAAAATCGCCTGCCCATATAGAGTATCACCACGACAAACAGCAGGTTGCACAGCACCGGCAGCAATATCTGCGTCAGGACAAAGTCGCTTGTCTGATTGGCCCAGAAGCCCCAGTAGCCAAGGAGTCTGCAAAGCATGGAAAGCAGCATAAAAAACGCCGACAGCTTCACAAAAAAGTTTTTCCTGCTCACCGAGTATCTGAGCTTTTCTCTCTTTATCTCTTCGTTCATACTGTAACTTCCTTAAAACGCCCAGTTGCCGTTTTTGAATATCTGCACGCTCTCGCCGTTTTCGGTGATTCCGGTGATGTCAAGATCCTCCGAGCCTATCATGAAATCCTCGTGTATCATGGACATATTGATGCCCATCTCGCGGCACTGCTCAAGCGTGTATTTATCATAGTCCCTGATGCAGTTTGCAAAGCCGTCGCCAAGCGCAAGATGGCAGGCGGCGTTTTCGTCAAACAGCGTGTTATAAAACATTATCCCGCTGTTGCGTATCGGGCTGTCATACGGAACGAGCGCGCACTCGCCGAGCATTTTTGCGCCCTCGTCCATGTTCACCATGGTCTTGAGCGCCGCCTCGCCCTTTTCGGCGTGAACTTCGCTGACCCTGCCGTTTTCAAAACGAACGCTGAAATTTTCGATCATCGTCCCACGGTAGGACAGCGGCCTTGTCGAATAAACGATGCCCTCCGCCTCGCCCTTCATGGGGCTTATGAATACCTCCTCGCTGGGGATGTTGGGGTTAAACACAACGCCCGTGCCGAGAGTTTTCTCGGCACCCGCGAGAAACTGCGCCTCGGGTATCAACCCGACGGTGAGGTCTGTTCCGTTTGCTGAGCTATAATGCAGACGGCGAAGAGAGAGAGAGTTGAGGTAATCGCAGCGGCGCTTTAAATCGGCGTTATGCTCGCGCCATGCCGCGACGCCGTTATGCTCTGCGCGCGATGTGTACAGTATCGCCTCCCAAAGCTTCTCGACGGCCTCGGTATCGCTAAGCTCCGGGAACACCTTTTTCGCCCATTTTTTGCCCGGTACAGCGGCTATGCACCACTGATATTTGTTCTCCATATCGTCGCGTATGGGCTTTATCACGCCCCAGCGCATCTGAACGCTCTTTCCCCACTTCTCCTGGTCGAGCGTATCAAGTCCCGAGGGGTCTGCCGATTCAAGATAGATCATGGCGGGCAGCGTCTCCGCCCTGTGCAGCAGGCGCTGCTTCTCCCAGCCGACCACCGAGCCAAGGCGTTCTACGCTCTGATACTGAACATGCAAGAGCTTTAGCGGCTGGTGCGTCCATTCTACCCTGACCTCGGCAGCACCCGCCTTATAGCACTCCTCAACAATCATCTCGATAAATTCCGGCTGGTCAAGCTCGGCGGATATGACAACATCCTGACCCTTTTGTATATTAGCGCCGACGCGGACGATAAGCTCCGCGTAGCCCTTGAGTTTATTCACATCCATATATAAAACTTCCTTATACTTATTCAAGGATAGTATACCACACGCCTTCCAACATTACTACATTTTTATCATGCAGCGGGAAATTTTTATCCGCAAATTCATATTGAGTTAATATATTGGTTGTAATATAATCAATTAATAAATTTCTTTCTAAAAGGTGAGTACATGATTTCCAAAAACCAGTGGAGGGTCATCGCAATCACGCTGGCCGTGGCGCTTCTTGTCGTCTCGTTTCTAACCGGCGTTATGGGCATTGTGGACAATTTGGGCTCCGTAAAGGAGACTCAGGGCGCATACACGGATTTTCGCGACGAGCTTGACGCGCTGAAGGAAAATGACGCGTTTCTTGCCGAGGGCAAGGCCGAGTATGACAGCGCCAAGTCCGAATACGATTCCGAATACGCGGCGTATGAGGACGAGTACGGCAAATTTGAGGACGCGGAGCTTCAATACAACAAGGACGTTTTAGAGTACAACACCCAGCTCATCGCTTACAGCGCGGGCAAAAACGCGCTCGGCGGCAGTGCCGACAGCGCCGTCAGCGAGGGCAAGTCCAAGCTCGACGAGGGCTGGAAGCTCTATAACGAGGGCAAGGCGGCTTACGACGCGGGCGTCGCGGAATTTGAAAGCCGGAAGCAGGAATACGAAAAGGGTCTTTCAATGTACGAGTATCTGCTTAACGCTATCGAGGCGCTCGAGGCAAGCGGCATGAGCCATGATGAGGCTCTCGCAGCCGTCGGCGCGCAGGCGGGCATTGAGCTGAGCGACGAGTATATCGCGCAGATGAAGGCCGGAATCGACTCGGCGCAGGCGCTCATTCCGGAGGCGGAAGCGAAGCTTGCCGAGGGCAAGGCGCAGCTCGACGCGGCATATGAGCAGCTAATGCTCGGCGAAGCCGGGCTTGAGACCGCCGAGACGAAGCTTGCCGAGGCAAATGCGCAGCTTAACTCCATGCGCAGCAGTATTGCCGGAGGTCCGGCGCGGCTCGACGCACAGGGGCAGTCGGTTTCCGAGAGCAAGGCCGGACTTGACGAGCGCAAAGCCGAGCTTGACGCCAAAGCCGAGGAGCTTTCCGTGTACGAGGATGTTTCCGAAAAGGTCAGCCGAGCAAGAGATAAGCTCATCGACGAGGGCTTCGGCGGCAGCGACGATAGCACCGAGCAGCTTATTTCCGCCGCCGGAGCGCACGAGGCGCAGCTTCGCAGCGAATATCTCAAGAGCATCATATCCTTCATCCTGACCTACGCGGGGCATCTTCTTGCAGTCGCGGCGGCGACCGCAGCTCTGCTCCTGCTCAGGAAGAATAGGCTGCCCGCAGCACTCAGGCTGTCCGTTATCGGCGTTGCGCTGGGGCTTATAAGCGTCATCGCCTCGATCGTTTTCGGCGATCTCGACACGCTTGCCTTTGCAGCCGCTGTCCTCACAGCCATTGGTGTCGGCCTCTCCGCCGCACCGGACGGGAACGAATAGCGAAGTAAAGCAAAACGTTTGTGGCACACATCCTTGCGAAGTGTGCCACAGTTATATTCACCTGATGACGAATTATATTGCAAATTAGCCGAAATATGTTATATTAAGCATTAAGCAAGGGGCGAGGCGGTCAGCTACACCACCCGAAAGGGGGTGAAGCCAATGCCGATTACGATAACGTTTCATGTATTTACATACACGATAACAATAACCGTAAAAAGCAAGAACCGCCACCCGGCACGGTGACGGTTCTAAATCTTTGATTTACCAAAACCGGACGAGCTGACCGTTGGTCATCGCCCCTTGTGATTTGATTATAGCATCAACAGGGCTCAAAAGTCAATATCCGATTGTAAATCAGCCTCTTTCACGGCTGATTTTTTCATTGTGCAAGGATATTATTCCGTTGCAACCGCCCCCGCGCTGTGATAAAATCAATTAATAATATATGGCAGGAGGATACTTATGGAGAAAAAGTGCTGGTACAAGGAAATGTCCGTATATCAGATCTGGTGCCGCTCGTTCTGCGACGGAAACGGCGACGGCATAGGCGATCTGTGGGGCGTTTTATCGAAGTTAGACTATATAGCCTCGCTCGGAGTTGACGGCATATGGTTCTCGCCGCTCTACCCCTCCCCCAACTCCGACTACGGCTACGACATATCCGATTACAGGAGCATACACCCGGATTTCGGTAATCTCGACGTCTTCAAGCAGGTGCTCGACGGCGCGCATGAGCGCGGGCTGCGTGTGTTCATGGATCTTGTCGTCAACCACACCTCCGACGAGCACCCCTGGTTTATCGAGAGCAAAAAGGGCAGGGACAATCCCTATCACGATTACTACTACTGGCGCAAGGGCAAGGGCAAAAAGCGCCCGCCCAACAACTGGGACAGTCTTTTTGAGGGCGGCGCGTGGGAGTACGACGAGGGGCTCGACGAGTGGTATCTGCACATCTTCTCCAAAAAGCAGCCCGATCTCAACATGTCCAACCCCAAGGTTCGGGAAGAGGTCAAGGACATCATGCGCTTCTGGCTCGACATGGGCGTGGACGGCTTCCGCGAGGACGTTATAACCTACATCTCCAAGGCCGAGGGCCTGCCCAGCGCAAAGGTTAAGCTGCCCGCCGCGACGGGTATGCAGTATTACACCAATCTGCCCAAGGTTCACGACTATCTTGCCGAGTTTAAGCGCGACGTTCTGGATTTCTACGACTGCTTCACCGTCGGCGAGGGTCCGCGAATGGAGCCCAATATTGCCCTGAGCTATGTGCGCGAGGGCAAGGGCAAGGTTTTGGATATGATGATAAACTTCGCCCACATGGAGGCCGACTGCTTCATCACCGACTTTCTCCAGAAGCCCTTTGACCTGCTCAAGCTCAAAAAAGCCTTCTCAAAGTGGCAGAACGCCATGTACGGCAAGGGCTGGAACGCCCTTTACATGGAAAACCACGACCACCCGCGTATCATCAGCCGCTACGGCAGCGAGAAGTACCGCGTCGAGAGCGGAAAGAGCATCGCCGCGAGCTATCTGTTCCAGCGCGGCACGCCCTTTGTGTATCAGGGGCAGGAGATCGGAATGCTCAACACTCCGCTGGATAAGCTCAGCGATTACAAAGATATCATGACGCAGAACAACGCCCGCATAGCCTCAAAGCTCGGCCTGAGCAAAAATGCGGTGCTGAAGCTTGCGCAGAAGGCATCGCGCGACAACGCAAGAACCTGTATGCAGTGGTCGGACGCGCCCAACGCCGGGTTTACGGAGGGGCAGCCGTGGTTTGTCGTAAACGAAAATTACCACGAGATAAACGTCGAAAGCCAGCTTGACGACCCCAACAGCCTGCTGAATTTCTACCGCAGCGCGCTCAAGTTCAGGCGCGATAACCCCGTCGTCATCTACGGCGACTATATCGAGCACTATCCGAAAAGCCGTGAGCTTTTCGTCTACGAGCGCAATTTAGCCGGGAAAAAGCTTCTTGTCATCTGCTCGTATTCGGAAAAATCCGTGCGCTTTGACGCGCCCGAGGGCATATATCTCGACGAGGTAAAGCAGGTGTTCGGCAATTATGAGAACAACTTTGTTATATCAAACGGCTTCACCACAAGGCCGTACGAAATGAGGGTGTATCTGTTTTGATGAGACGACATGACCGCGCAATAGAGGATATTGAAAGCATCCGCGCGCTTATTGAAAGCTGCGATACCATACGTTTAGGCTTTTGCGACGGGGATATCCCTTACGTTGTTCCGCTGTCCTTCGGCTTTGAGGAGCAAGGCGGCGTGTTCACCTTCTATGTACACGGCGCGAAGCTCGGCCGCCGCCACGAGCTTGCCGAAAAGGCGCAGTGTCTTTGCGTCGAGGCGGATGTTTGCCGCGCCTTTGTCGTCAATCCCGACGGAAGCCAGACCGCCGATTACAAAAGCTTTATCGGCTGGGGCAAAATATGCAGGGTCAGCGGCGATGAGGCAGTGAAAGGGCTTGAGCTATTATGCCGTCACTGCGGCTTCGACTCCGTTGCCTGCTCGGAAAAGGTCATAAATGCAACCTGCGTCGAAAAAATAACCGTCCGCGAATTTACCGCCAAGCAACGATTTAAATAACATAAAAAAATTCCTGCCATGAGGCAGGAATTTTTTTATGTCGTTGCTGCACTTCTGGTATCTCTATTGCACTATCGCTCTCAATTGCACCGCACCCGTAGGGGCGACCATTGGTCGTCCGCTCCTCGCCGGAGGGGCGATTCGCGTTGAGATTGGCAATAATCGTTATTGCGTCAACCTGACCGGTGACATTGGTAATCAACCAACACGCGGACGGTCAATTGACGTATGAAAATCAGAACGCGAGTTTTAACAATAGCGCCTGTTTTGCTGTACTGCATGAGTTGAGAAACGGACGAGCGATGCTCGCCCCTACAGGTGCGTAAATAGTTGAGTATTGCTGCTTCAATTGGGGGCGCGAGTGAAAAAAAGACTATCTGAAACCTTACCGTTCGAGTTATGGTAAAAGCTATTATTCGGAGCTTAAAAACAAATTGAAAAAATCTTAAATCGTGCGGTCAAGCACCGTTACTTGTGTGATCACATCACGCAGACGATCTGAACCGACCATATATTCAAGAACTTCGTCAGATGTATTGCAGATCTTTTCTGTTTCTTCCCGATTGGCAATGGAAATACTTATTTGCCCATTGCTGGGATGCGTAATGCTGTATAGATTTCCGTTCCATGTGAATTCAACCTCTCCGTGCCATCTCATGCATGTCTTGAAGTCGCTGATCGTTGTAAATCGGTTCTGTTCAGGTGAATTGGCGGGAACAATTGTATTTCCCATAAAACAAAGTCCTCCATATTGTTTGAATTCCGGAGCACCCTCCGGGTAGTTGATTGGCTGCTGTGGATCAGGATATCCCGCAGGATTGTCCCAATGAATCGGATGGTCGTGCGGATTGGTATGTGCCCATGGCTTATTATGATCTGTATAGTGCCGCTCTGTTACTGCACGCCCATCCGCACCAATCTTTGTATCAACACGATACCCGTTCGTATATGTTGTCTTTATTTCCCCCGGCCTACCTAAAAGTCGTTGATCTTGTGGTTTATTCGGACTTGGCCTCCATTTTCCGCCGTAAGCGCTGCCGCCTCCGGCGGATACCCTATATGCAAACATTATATCATGGTTTTGAGCCGTTGTATCTGGAATTTTGAAACTTTCCAAATCTTACGCAGTGGTTTTGTCATGGCTCATGTATTTCCAAGAACTGCGCTCGTAATCCACATATACGATGTCTCCCTGCATCTCTGAAAAAGGTGTGTTGAGCGCGCTCAAGTGCAGTTCGTCCGCCGTGACAGGCAGACTGAAAAAGCCTGACTTGAGATAGGGAGAGGTATAATGATATATCGCTTGCGCGATATGATATACGTTCCCCATATGCCGGAGGCATATATCATCGCACAAAGTGCGCTATCATACCGGAGATATATCACCAGTTCCGCAAGGAACGGATATCATTGTAAAGGCCCACTCATGTCTTGGCAGACAAAAGTGGGCCTTTACATGGTCTGAGTGTAATTATAGGATCTGGAAAAAACCAGTTATATCAGTAGTTTGCAAGCGGCGAGCAAGGGGTTTTATCAAAGAGCACGGTCGTTCACATCTACCTGAGTAATGATGTCGCGTAGGCGCTCATCTCCAATTCTGTATTCCAGCAGTTCATCAGGAGTGTCAAAGAATGTAGTATGTATGGAAGGCGTGACTATGAAAAACTTTTGGCCATTGTTAAAGATCCCGTATGTATTTCCATTCCACTCAATCACAATTTCACCGCCGCGGCGTAAGCTGTCTTTAAACTCACTAATTGTTTTAAATCGCATTGCTTCAGGATCGCACCAAAGCTCAGTATTCATTCTTCCAACATCTCCCGATTGCATATTCTTAAACTCTGGTGCATCGCCCGTGTAGTAGTTAATAGGGTCGCTGAAGCTGGGAAATCCTTTCTCCCAGCTAATTGTATGGTCGTGCGGGTTGGTGTGTTTAGCAGGTTTAGTGTGATCTGTTTCATGGCGCTCTTTTTCGGCTCTCTCAAATCGTGCGGTCAAGCACCGTTACTTGTGTGATCACATCACGCAGACGATCTGAACCGACCATATATTCAAGAACTTCGTCAGATGTATTGCAGATCTTTTCTGTTTCTTCCCGATTGGCAATGGAAATACTTATTTGCCCATTGCTGGGATGCGTAATGCTGTATAGATTTCCGTTCCATGTGAATTCAACCTCTCCGTGCCATCTCATGCATGTCTTGAAGTCGCTGATCGTTGTAAATCGGTTCTGTTCAGGTGAATTGGCGGGAACAATTGTATTTCCCATAAAACAAAGTCCTCCATATTGTTTGAATTCCGGAGCACCCTCCGGGTAGTTGATTGGCTGCTGTGGATCAGGATATCCCGCAGGATTGTCCCAATGAATCGGATGGTCGTGCGGATTGGTATGTGCCCATGGCTTATTATGATCTGTATAGTGCCGCTCTGTTACTGCACGCCCATCCGCACCAATCTTTGTATCAACACGATACCCGTTCGTATATGTTGTCTTTATTTCCCCCGGCTCACCCAAAAATCGTTTATCATTCGGCTTTTTCGGGCTTGGCCTCCATTTTCCGCCGTAAGCGCTGCCGCCTCCGGCGGATACCCTGTATGCAAACATTGTATCACAGTTTTTGTCTGTTGTGTCGGGAATTTTGAAACTTTCCAAATCTTCCGCAGTAGGTTTTTCATAGCTCATGTATTTCCATGAGCTGAGTTCATAGTCCACATACACGATATCGCCCTGCATCTCGGGAAACGGTGTGTTGTAGCAAATGATTTTTTCCGGCTCTATACGTCTGAGCATCTCATTATATCCGGCCATAAACCATTCCTTTTGATCCTGACGGTTATCATGCTCTGACGCCATATAGGTTGACACGGCAACTGTGCTTCCTTTTTCGATTCCCTCAAAGCAAAAGTCAAATGTGTTTTCGTCACCCCAATTGACACTGGGAATAACGCGGATTCCCTTTGAAGCCCAATATGCACCGCACCATCGGTTTCGGAACACATTGTACAATTGCATGACCGGAGCCATTTCCAGATACATGCTGAAATCTGGCGATAACACAGCACGATAGCGGGAAAGTCTTTCTATATCGTCGTCCGGTTTCTTCCATACCCGCTCGAAGCGATAGTCGTATAGGAAAAAGTGTACCATACGGTCAATATGCTCAGTATCTCCAATATGAGTTTTGTCAAAGCCTATAAGAAGCAAATTGCTGAAATCATCCGGTCTTGGCTCAAACTTCGGAATAATTGGTATTTTCAATTTACCCCCACCCGGAAATTGATTGCGGAGCATAGTTTGGCTGGTACGATAATTGTAATTTTCTTCTGTCATCTAATGACCTCCTATAGATGATTAAGGCAAAGTATCCTCACCCATAGGCTGCATTGATACAAAAGTTGTACGTTTGCGCACAACAAAAAACGCTGTTTTATTAAAAACAGCGTTTTTATATTCTTATAAATGAATTTTTTCAGCTCTGCTCCTTTGGCGGGAATTTCTGAACGCCCCAGATGCCAACGAGCACCGCGAGCATCGCTATGAGCGACACCGGCGAAAAAGGCTCGCCCAGCAGCACTATGCCGGCCGCAACGGAGATCACCGTCGTCAGATTGCACAGGCTTATGACGTTTGCCATCGGCGCGTTCGCCACGGCATAGTTAAACAGGCTGTAGCCCAAAACGGAGGCGCCAAGCGCAAGGTACAGCACTGCCGCGACAAAGTCCGCATTCGCCAGCGGCGCTATTATCGCGCCCAAATCACCGCGATGCTCGGCAAATGCAAGCACCGTATAGAACACCCCGCCCATGAGCTGCATGAAATATGTGCGCTCATACACCGAAAACTCGTCGGAAATACTGCGGCTTATCACGCCGTAGGCGGAGCCGGATATCACCGCCGCGATAAGGAAGATAACGCCTATAAACTGCACCTGTCCGCCGCTGTTTTCGACCACGCTGATAAGCGCGATACCGGCTATCGACAGCAGACTGAACAACCACTGCGCCCTGCTCGGCCGGTCTTTGAGAAACGCCGCCGCCATGATGAGCGTGACGATCGGTATGACAGCGATCATCAGTCCCGAAAACGCGGAATTTGTGTAGCGCAGACCGTACTGCTCGCCGATGAAATATATGCACGGCTCCATCGCGCCAAGCAGCAGCAGAGGCTTTATGTTCTTCCCGCGCAGGCGTATTTTGACTTTGCCCAAAATAACGGGTATGCTCAGTACGAGCACCGCTAAATCGAATCGGTAAGCGATCAGCACAAACGGCGTCGCGGCCTCCTGCCCCACCTTCGATGCAAGGAAGCTGAAGCCCCACAGGGTATACACTCCCACCGCCGCAAGCATCGCCTTAACATGGTTTTTGCTTCTTGTCATGCCGCCCGCCTCTCAACCTTCATTCCGTCGCTGAATATGACTATACTGCCGTCGAGATCGGTGCGGTAGACTGTGACGTCAGCGTCGGACAGGCGGCTCAGGCACTCCTCGTGCGGGTGGCCGTAGCTGTTGCCCGTTTCGCAGGAGATGACGCCTATCTTCGGCTGCGCCTCGTACAAAAACTGATAGCAGCTCGAGCCGGAGGAACCGTGATGCCCCACCTTGAGCACATCGCATTGCAGACTGGTGCCGTCGTTTATAAGGTCTTTTTCCGCCTTTGCGGTCATGTCGCCGGTGAACAGAAAGTAGGTGTCGCCGTATTGAAGGCGCACAACAAGGCTGTCATCGTTCTGATTATCGTAGTCCCTGAGCGGGCCTATGAAGCTGAAGCTTGCCCCGCCGAGCATAAAGGTCTCCTCCAGTTCGGGGATCGTAAAGTCAAGCCCCGCAGCATAGACGGCGTCGGCAAAAATCTCATACGAGGGACTGTCGGACGCGTAGGGCGATGTGAAAACAGTCTCGACCTCCAGCGCCTCAACGACCGCGTCAAGCCCGCCGCAATGGTCTGCGTGGGCGTGGGTGCAGACGAGATAGTCAAGCTTCTCAATGCCGAGCTTATCAAGATAGTTCAGCAGCTCATCCGATGCTGACGGCTCGCCGCCGTCGATGAGCATATACTCGCCGTTGCAGCACACAAGCTCGCTGTCGCCCTGCCCGACATCTATGTAATGTACATATAGCCCGTCCATGGGCACGGTTACCCTGTTTTTCTGGCTGTCTATGCTCTGCCATATCAGCAGTCCGACCGCTATCAGCACTATCACCAGCGCAAGCAGGGGATTTTTCTTCGCAAATCCGGCAAACCTATTAACATCGCGTTTACTTACTTTTTTGCTCATAGATAACCTCCGACGCTCACCTTTTGCTTAAACAGCGAATATTTTCTCACATCGCGGCGAAAAATGCAATATTAAAGCTTTTCAAACTCCGTTTAATATTTTATAATGTCTGCAAGAAAAGGATGTGAAGGAATGAAATATATTCTCATAATCGGCGACGGCATGGCCGACAATCCGCTTGAGGAGCTGGGCGGTCTGACGCCGCTGCAATACGCGAAAAAGCCGTTCATAGACGAGCTTGCAGCAAAGGGCGAGGTCGGGAGCGTTCTGAACGTTCCGCACGGTCTGCCCGCCGGGAGCGACACCGCGATAATGTCCATATTCGGCTGCGACCCCAATCTGTACTACACCGGCAGAGCGCCTCTCGAGGCCGCCGCGACAGGAATAAAGCTCAACGCCGGCGACGTTGCCTATCGCTGCAACATGGTCACCTACGAGGAGGGCGACATGCCCTTTGAGGAAAAGCGCATACTGTCGCATTCGGCAGGCTCGATAGACGGGGCTGTTTCCGACGAGATCGTAACGGCGCTGTTTTCCGACCCCGAGTTTGCGCCCTATGCCGAAAAAGCCGGAATGCACGTCAATCTCGGTCACTCTTTCCGGCATATCTCCGTGCAGTCGGGCGCGGACATAAAGGGCATCTCCCTTGCCCCGCCGCACGACCACCTCGGCGAAAAAATCGGTCCCCTACTCCCGAAAGGCTGCGATAACGCCGCAGTGCTGCTCGGGCTCATGAAAAAGGCAAACGAGATACTCGAGCGCCATCCCCTGAACGAAAAGCTTCGCGCCGAGGGCAAAATGCCCGCGAACGGAGTTTGGTTCTGGGCCGAGGGCACGGCGGTAAAGCTGCCCGACTTCAAGCAGGAGAACGGTCACGACGGCGTTGTCGTATCCGCCGTTCCGCTCTGCCACGGCATAGCCGCCCTGACTGGGCTTGACTTCGTATGCCCCGAGGGCGCGACGGGCGAGCTTGACACCAATTACGAAGCGAAGCTTCAGGCGGCGCTGGATATTCTCTCCGAGCATGATTTTGCCGCCGTTCACGTCGAAGCGCCGGACGAATGCACCCACAACGGCGACCTCAAGGGCAAAATTCAGGCCATAGAGTGGCTCGATACCCGCATGATACGCCCGCTTGACGCGGCAATGCGAGAGCGCGGCTGGGACTACCGTCTGCTGTTTCTGTCAGACCACAAGACCCTGACTTCAACACGCGGGCACGACGGCGATCCCGTTCCGTATATGATCTACGACAGCCGCCGCTGCGACGGCTGCGGACTGCCCTACACCGAGGACAGCGGCGCTGCCGGCCCCCAGGTCAATTTCGGCGTTGCGCTCATGTCAATGCTCTTTGAACGATGAAAAGTACAGTCGAAAACGCTTACGCAAAAATAAATATCTCCCTTGACGTCACCGGCAAGCGCTCCGACGGGTATCACGACATGCTCATGGTGATGCAGTCGGTCACGCTCTGCGACGAGCTTTATCTCACACTCACGGATAACGGTGTCTGCCGCGCCGAGTGCAATCTGCGCTTTGTGCCATGCGACGAGCGCAACCTCGCCGTGCGTGCCGCGAAGCTGTTTTTCGCGCACTGCGGTCTTGAGAGCATGGGTGCTCATATTGCCATTAATAAGCGCATCCCCGTCGGCGCGGGCATGGCAGGGGGCTCCAGCGATGCCGCAGCGGTGCTAAGGGCATTAAACCGGCTCACAGGTCAGGGACTTAGCTGCTCAGAGCTTGAGGAGCTTGCGTCTCAGATTGGCTCGGATGTTGCCTTCTGCATCGCGGGAGGGACGTGCCTTGCCTCCGGCCGGGGCGATATATTAAGCCCGCTGCCATCTCTGCCCAACTGCCATATCGTCATATGCAAGCCGGACTTTTCCGTCTCAACGCCCGAGTCGTTCAGGAAGCTCGATTCCGTCAGGCTGCGCTGCCATCCGGACACTGCCGGGATCCTTGACGCTCTCGACGGCGGCGAGCTTGCGCAGATAGCGCGGCGCATGTACAACGTGTTTGAGGATATCCCTGACAGGCGGCATTCCGACATCGCGCGGATAAAGGGCATGATGCTCGATCACGGCGCTTTGGGTTCTGTCATGACCGGCACGGGCTCGGCGGTATTCGGCGTGTTCGACGCGCTGTCGTCGGCCAAAGCCGCGCAGGAAGCTCTCGGACGCGAGTACCGAAGCTGCTTCCTTGCGAAAAATATGCCGCGCCTTGATGTTTAGAAAACGGTCAAACCGCCGATACTATGTGCAAGTACATAGTAAAGGCGGTTTTATCATGGCTGAAAATAGGCTTAATATATGGGAGCTTTCGCTTCTGGCGGCGCTGTGTGTCACACTGTGCGTCTGCACCTGGGCGCAGGGGCGGCAGCAGGCGATAAGCGGAGAGCTTGTGCGTCTGCACGTTATCGCGGCATCGGACAGCGAATACGAGCAGTCGCTGAAGCTGCGAGTGCGGGACGACGTGCTGTCGTACCTCTCTCCGAAGCTCGACGGCGCGGAAGATTCCGAGCAGGCGCAGAGCATTATAAAAAGCGAGCTTCCCAATATAAAGGCGGCGGCAGAGCGCTCCGCCGAGGGGCGGGATATCCAGATCTCTCTGAGCGAGGAATACTACCCCACGCGGGAGTATGATACTTTTTCCCTGCCCGCGGGGCGCTATCAGTCGCTTCGTGTTATCATCGGCGAGGGCGAGGGGCACAACTGGTGGTGCGTCGTGTTCCCGCCGCTGTGCATAGACGCCGCCGAGCAGGAAAAGGCAATTGATGCGATGGAAGAGGCCGATCGCGGCATCATAACCGAGGCCGAGGGCTACGAGATAAAATTCCGCCTCGTCGAGCTATGGGGCGAGCTCGTAGAGCTTTTTTCATTCGATTAGACGCTTCAAATAGTCGCTTTTGCCGGTGCCCGACCGGTGATAACAGTGGTAATCTCTTTTGCACTCGCGCTCTTTTTCAATTCGTTGCAGCGCTTCAAACGATCGCTTTTGAGGTATATCGACCGGGCGGCGGCTGCCGCAATTGCCATTGAGGTGATTCGCGTTGAGAATGGCTGTTATCGTTTTTGCGTCAGCCCGATTATATAAGTCGGAAGCAATAGAACACGCGGACGAGCAATGCTCGCCCCTACAATTAGTGCGCGAGTGCAAAAGCAATTACTGCAAACCTCACCGGTCGGGTTATGGTAGTAACGACTATTTGAAGCGTAGCAACGAATCGCCCCTCCGGCGAGGAGCGGACGGCCAATGGCCGCCCCTACAATTTGTGCGCGGGTGGCGGCGGCTGCCGCTGCTCGCCGCAGGGGCAATCCGCATTAAGGCTTTAAATAATCGTTTTTACCATAACACGACCGGTGAGATTGGCAAAATTTCATTTTGCACTCGCACATCGAATCAGTGCGGTGTAGAAATCAGCAGCGCAGTGATTTAGAGAATGGGAATAAAATGATGAGCTCCATTATCACCGGTCGAGACACCGCAAAAGCGGCTATTTGAAGCGTAGCAACGATAGGAAAAAAACAGCCTTCCCCTTGAGGGGCAGGCTGTTTCTGCGTATGTTTAACTCTCCGCGCCATTATCGTCTTCGGCGGCGGGGGCGTCCTGAGCGGGGACGTCCTGAACGACAGGTTCCGGTGCAGGTTCCGGTGCGGGGGCATTATGGCAGCCGGGTTTGAGCTTGCCGTTTATATCACTGACGTTCTTGACGAGCATTATGAGCATCATGGTCAGCTCATAGGCTATCCTGAGCAGGAAGGGGCCGCCTGCCATGAGCAGCAGGCCGTACAGGAAGGTGCTCTGACCGTAGCTGCCGTAGCCGTAATAATAATACTCTATCCTGCCGAACAGCAGCATGAAGCCTACCGCGATGCACACGCAGGTCCCAAGCGTGAACAGGAACTTCAGGATATCCTCAATGTAAAAGTGCTTGAAGTGGAAGAAATCATGCAGAAATTGCAGGAAATTGCTGCCGAGCTTCCCGTCGTTCTTTCTCGGCATGACCTTGACGTACAGAAACACGGTGGCCGCGATGCCGATGACAAGGCCGATTATCATTAATGTCGAAAGTGCTGAGCCCATATCTGTCTCTCCTTTATCATAGTATAAACAAATAATACTATCCAAACGTTTGCTTTTCAAGGCTTGAAACCACGGCTCGTTCTGTGGTAGAATAATTTGAAATACTATTATCAAAAGGAAGCAGCAAAATGGCTTATGAGAGAAAAGAAATAAGCATTGACGAGATACGCCGTCAGGAGGGCATCTGCGCCGAGATACGCGACGCGGTATCGGCCGCCTCCGAGGGGCGGCAGCTCCTTGCCATGGTGGATACATACGGCTGCCAGCAGAACGAGGCCGACAGCGAAAAGATACGCGGCTATCTCGCCGAGATGGGCTACGGCTTCACGCAGGACGAGTTCGAGGCCGACGTTATCGTCGTGAACACCTGCGCCGTGCGCGAGCACGCGGAGATGCGCGTTTTGGGCAACGTCGGGCAGCTCAATCACAGCAAGAAGCAGCGCCCGGGTCAGATGATCGCCGTGTGCGGCTGCATGGTGCAGCAGGAGCACATGGCGCAGAAGATAAAACGCTCCTACCCCGTGGTCGATCTCGTGTTCGGGCCGCACGAGCTTTGGCGCTTCCCCGAGCTTCTGCAAAAGACCATGACGGGCAAAAAGCGCGTTTTTGCGACAGAGCGCTGCGACGGGCTTGTCGCGGAGGGCATGCCCTCTAAGCGCGACGGTACGGTCAAGGCGTGGCTGTCGATCATGTACGGCTGCAATAATTTCTGCACCTACTGCGTCGTGCCGTATGTGCGCGGCAGAGAGCGCTCCCGCCGCCCGGAGGATATCGTTGCCGAGGCGCGGCAGCTCGTTGAGGCCGGATACAAGGACATAACCCTGCTCGGCCAGAACGTAAACTCCTACGGCAAAGATCTCGGCGGCGGCACGGATTTTGCAGACCTCATCCGCATGATAAACGACATTCCCGGCGACTTTCTCATCCGCTTCATGACAAGCCACCCCAAGGACGCGACGGAAAAGCTCTTCCGCACAATGGCCGAGTGCAAAAAATGCGCCCGCCAGCTCCATCTGCCGGTTCAGTCGGGAAGCGACCGCGTTCTGCGGGCGATGAACCGTGGCTACACCTCCGGGGAGTATCTGAAAAAGGTGGAGCTTGCTCGCAGCTACATGCCGGAGCTTGTCATAACGACGGATATAATCGTCGGCTTCCCGGGCGAGACGGACGAGGAGTTTGAGGACACCGTGAAGCTCTGCGATGCCGTTCGCTACGACGCGATGTTTACATTTATCTACTCAAAGCGCGTCGGCACTCCGGCGGCGTCCATGCCCGACGCCGCGACCCGCGAGGACAAGCAGCGCCGCTTTGACAGGCTGCTTGACGCTGCAAACAGGGTATCGGCCGAAAAGCACGCCGAGTACGAGGGAAAAACCGTGCGCGTGCTCGTTGACGGGGAGACGGGAAAGCCCGAATACAACCTGTCCTCCCGCACAAACGGCGGCAGGCTCGTGCATCTAAAGGGCGATCGGGCGCTCATCGGGCAGTTTATAGACGTTAAGATAACTTCAAGCAACACATGGGCGCTTTACGGAGAGGTGGAATAAAAATGGAACAGGAAAAGCTAAAAAGATATCAGGTGACGCAGAGTCTGCGGTTTCCCTCCGGCATAGTCAAGGGGCTTTACTACGCGGGCGCGGCGCTTATCGCCGTCGGCGTCATTGTGCTGGTGCTCGGCTTCTTCACGCCGCTGTCAGCCTTGCGCGGAGCGGCCATTATCGCGATAGTCCTGTCGGTCATCTGGATGATAGCGGCAAGCTTCATATCGGAAAACACCTTCGGTGCGGCGAATATTTCATTCACCGAGAGTGGAATGATCTTCCGCAGCGAGGGCGAGGAATATAAGCTCTCCTGGGACAAGGTTCGCTTCTGCGGCCTTATAAAGACGCGCCGTGCCTGGTGGTGCTATGCCTCCGACCACGAGCTTGGCGATAAGGAAAAGCGCGAGTTTCCCGAATTTGTCGAAAAGGGCGTTTTCTACTTCAACTACGCCGACAACACATGGGAGGAATTCATGAAGTTTGTTCCCGAGCGCTTCCGCGACGGGCTTGAGAGGGAAAAAGGAGAAAAGGCTGTAAAGTGACAAAGGATAATACGGCGGAACTGACGCCGATGAAAAAACAGTATTACGAGATAAAGTCACAGCACTCCGACTGCCTGCTGTTCTTCCGCCTCGGCGATTTTTACGAGATGTTCGACGAGGACGCGAAGATAGCGTCCAAGGAGCTGGAGCTTGCGCTCACGACGCGCGACCGGAACGTTGAGGACCCGGAAAAGCGCACCCCCATGTGCGGCGTGCCGTACCACAGCAGCGCAAGCTACATAGCCCGCCTCATCGCCAAGGGCTACAAGGTCGCAATCTGCGAGCAGATTGAGGACCCTGCCACGGCAAAGGGGCTTGTAAAGCGCGACGTTATCCGCATCATCACCCCCGGCACTGTCACGGATGCGTCCATGCTCGAGGAGGGGTGCAGCAACTACCTTGCCTCGGTGTACTACGACTCCGGGCGCGGCGCGGCCGCTTTCTGCGACATATCCACGGGCGAGTTCTGCGCCGCCGCGTTTGAGGACGACACCCTCAGCCACATCATCAACGAGCTCGGCCGCTTCGCTCCGCGCGAGCTTATCATGAACAAGGAAGCGGCTGAGGTCGGCAAGGTCGTCGATTTTGCCCAGAAGAAGTTAGGCTGCATGCTCGAAATGGGCGGCGACGACTACGAATTTGACGCCTGCGCCGAGCGCATATGCCGCCAGTTCGACGTCTCGGATGTCGACGAGGTGGGGCTCGGCAAGGTTCCGGCGGCGGTATCCGCCGTTGGCGCGCTGCTGCGGTATATCGACGAGACGCAGAAGATGGACATGGCGCACATTCGCAGCATCGACGTTTTCAGCGGCGGCAAGTACATGGAGCTGGATTGGGCTACACGGCGCTCGCTCGAGCTGACCGAATCCCTGCGCACGGGCGAAAAGCGCGGCTCGCTGCTGTGGGTTCTGGACAAGACCAAAACGCCCATGGGCGGGCGGCTTCTGCGCGCGTGGATAGAGCGTCCGCTGCTCAGCCCCGTTGCGATAAAGCGCCGTCTTTCGGCTGTGGACGAGCTTTTCCGTGATAACGTCACGCGCGGCGAGCTTATTGAGCTTCTGCGCGGCATAAGCGATATGCAGCGGCTCATAGGCCGCGTCGTCTACGGCACGGCAAACGGCCGCGATCTGCTCAGTCTTGCCGACTGCGCGCGGGCGCTGCCGAGGATATGCGAGCTTTTACAGGACGCAAAATGCGCCGAGCTGCGCGATATCGCCGGTATGGACGTGCTCGAGGAGATAGTCAGGCGCGTCGACTGGGCGATATGCGACGATCCGCCGTTTTCCGTGCGCGAGGGCGGCATACTAAAGCCCGGCTACTCCGAGCAGGTGGATAAGCTGCGCAAAATCCGCGATAACGGCGCGGAGGCGGTGGCGTATCTTGAGGCCAAGGAGCGCCAGCGCACCGGCATCAAGAAGCTCAAGGTCGGCTACAACAAGGTCTTCGGCTACTTCATCGATGTGCCCAAATCCGCCGGTGAGAGCAGGATACCCGATGATTACATAAGAAAACAGACCCTTGTTTCAAACGAGCGGTATTTTACCGAGGAGCTCAAGGAGCTTGAGACAAGCCTCCTGACGGCGGCGGACAAGATAAAAGAGCTGGAATACGAGTTTTTCGTGGATCTGTGTCAGACTATCGCGGAAAAGGTCGGGCAGGTGCAGGCAAGCGCCGAGGCCGTGGCAAGGCTCGACGTGTTCTGCGCCCTTGCCGAGGTCGCGGTGCGCAACGACTACTGCATGCCCGAGATCGACACCTCCGGCGAGCTTACAATATGCGAGGGACGCCACCCCGTCGTCGAGCAGACTGTGAACGATATAATGTTCGTGCCCAACGACACGAATCTCAACTGCGACAGCAACCGCGCCGCCATCGTCACAGGCCCGAACATGGCCGGTAAGAGCACCTATATGCGCCAGACGGCGCTCATCGTGCTCATGGCGCAGATAGGCTCGTTCGTGCCCGCGAAAAGCGCCGTCATCGGCGTGGTCGACAGGGTGTTTACCCGCATCGGCGCGTCGGACGACCTTGCGTCGGGCCAGTCGACCTTCATGCTCGAGATGAGCGAGGTCGCGGATATACTGCGCTACGCAACAAGCCGGAGCCTGCTCATCCTCGACGAGATAGGCAGGGGCACCTCGACCTACGACGGCATGGCGATAGCGCGCGCTGTGCTGGAATACTGCGCGGACAAGCGCAAGCTCGGCGCCAAGACGATGTTCGCAACGCACTACCACGAGCTTGCCGCGCTCGAGGGCGCAATCGAGGGCGTTCACAACTACTCCATAAGCGCCAAAAAGCAGGGCGGCAGCCTTGTTTTCCTGCGCAAGATAGTGCCGGGGTCGGCAGACGACAGCTACGGCATCGAGGTGGCAAAGCTCGCCGGAGTGCCCGAGCGGATAATAAGCCGCGCAAAAGGCTACCTCAAGGAGCTTGAGGCGGGAAAAAGCGCGATAAATGTCGAAAAGAACGACGCCTCCGACCAGATAAGTCTCGTAGACGCCGGAACGGACGAGGTCGGCAGGATACTGAGGGCAACCGATATCAATTCGCTGACGCCGCTTGAGGCGCTCAACCTGCTCAGCGAGCTTCAGCAGAAAGCGAGGGGCTGATGAGAGATTATCTTAAAAAAGGCGAGCTATGGAGCGCCATAGTGCTCCTGCTGCTGCACATGGTGGGCTTCCCGATAGCGTTCTCGACTTTAGTTCTGTATTATCCGGATTTTTTGACCGAGACGCAGATAAATCTGCTCTACTACTCCGTGACGACGCTGCTGGTGTTCATTTTCCTCGGCCGATATCTGCGCCGCAGCTTCGATGCGCTGATAGATAATATCTTCGGCTGTCTGCGCAGCTTCGGCCTCGGCGTTGTGATGTACTTTGTGCTGTCGACGCTCGCGGGGCTTGTCATGGGCGCGCTCGGCCTGACGGGAGATAATCTGAATCAGGACGCCATCAGCGACATGCTGTCGCAGGATCGCGGCATGATAATCGCGATGACGGTGTTCCTCGCGCCGCTCGCGGAGGAGACGCTGTTTCGCGGTGGCCTGTTCTGCGGGCTCTACCGCCGCGGCCGTGTCCTTGCCTACGTTGTGTGCATTTTTGTGTTCTGCATATACCATGTGTGGCAGTACGCGATAGCGCTTGGCGATATAAGCTACCTGCTCATGGCGATACAGTATATCCCGGCCGCGTTCACGCTCTGCTGGGTTTATGAGCAGAGCGGCTCGCTGTGGACGGGCATATTCTTCCACATGGCGGTAAATCTTTTGGGTGTAATGGTGGCTTGCTGACGCAGGGTCAATTCGGATTGAGATTTAAAGTAATCTTTTCTGCCTCAGCCCGACCGGTGATAACGGCAATAATCTATACTGCACTCGCGCACTAAATACCTCTGCACCCGTAGGGGCGAGCATTGCTCGTCCGGCGGCGGCTGCCGCCAAGCAATTTGGTTTTAGAATGGCAGTAATCTATATTGCGTCAGCTCGACCGGTGAGAGTGGTAAAGCTATTTCCAATCCGTCGTAGGGGCGAGCATTGCTCGTCCGCTTGTGGGTCAATTTCCAGAGAATAACGAGAACGTGATTTTGGCAATAGCATCTATTTTGCCGTGCTGCAAGATTTGAGAAACGGACGAGCAATGCTCGCCCCTACAATTAGAGCGCAAGCGCAATAACATCTACTGCCATTATCACCGGTCGGGTTATGGTAAAAACGATTATTTTAAGCTTTAATCCGAATCGCTCTGCGGCAGCAGCCGCCCGGTCGGGCACCGGAAATAAAGATTACATAAAGCATTGCAGCGGCTTAAAAAAGGAGAACATAGCAATGAAAAAAATAACCACGAAAATGATAATAGTGAGCGCGATGCTCATTGCGCTCGACGTGATATTCTCGCGCATTTTAGCCCTGAACGTGCTCACCGTGAAGGTGGGACTGGGCTTTGCGGCGGTCGCCGTGAGCGCGATGCTCTATGGCCCGGCGTGGGGCGCGCTGTGCGCAGCGCTGGGCGATCTTGTCGGCGCGATAGCGTTTCCCACGGGCGCGTATTTTCCGGGCTTTACCGCGACGGCGGCGCTGACGGGACTTATCTTCGGCCTGTTTCTGTACAAAAGCCGCCCGGGGTTTAAGGAGTGCTTCCTTGCCGCGCTGACAAACGGCCTTGTCGTGACGCTTATTCTCAACACCCTGATGATACACTTCGTGTTCGGCCCTCCGCTCTGGCCGCTGTTTTACACCAGACTTGCCGAGTTCGGCGTCATGCTCGTCATCCAGACGCTCGTCATGCTGGCGCTCAGCCGCTCTGACGCGCTGTACGGCAAATTAATGGAGCTTCGCGGATAAAAATTGCCGAAAGCCCTTGACAAATAAGCGGGAATTTGATATTGTATTCGAGCGCTCCGAAGACAGCAGGTAGCTTTTGGTGTAAACCCTGCCGAGGAAGGCATCAGCTTTGAATGCTTACAGCCTCCATGTCTGCGGACAGGGAGGCTTTTTTCTTTTGAGCGCGGATCACAAGTGTGGAGGTGAAAAAACACACATGCCTAACGCAAAAGTTCTCAGCGAAAAGCAGGCGATCGTAGAAGCGCTCGTCGAGCGTATAAACGGCGCAAGCGCCGGCATCTTCGTCGATTACCAGGGTATTACCGTGGCCGAGGATACCGCACTTCGTACCGAAATGCGCAAAGAGGGCGTTGACTACACCGTAGTCAAGAACACCCTTACCCGGATCGCTATCGACAAGGTCGGCATGAACGAGCTTGACCCCATTCTCAACGGCAGCACGTCTCTGGCCACCAGCAGCAGCGATCCCATCGCACCCTTCCGTATCATCAGCGACTATTCCAAGAAGCTGAACGAGAAGTTCAACATCAAGGCCGCCTTCATGGAGGGCAAGATCCTCGATGAGCGGGAGATCGCGGAGTTGTCCGCACTGACTTCCAAGAACGACCTGTACTCAAAGCTGGCAGGCTCTCTGAACGCCATAATGGGCGGTCTGGCAGTATGCCTGACGGAAGTCATCGAGCAGAAAGGCGGCGCACCCGAGGCCGCACCCGAAGCAGCGGAATGATCCGACTGCCGACAAAGATTAAATTTGGAGGAAAACAATAATGGCAAGCGAAAAAATCACCGCCATGATCGACGAGATCAAGGCTCTTTCCGTTCTCGAGCTCAAGGAGCTCGTTGATGAGATTTGCGAGACCTTCGGCGTCTCCGCAGTTGCAGCAGCAGCTCCCGCAGCAGGCGGCGCAGTCGAGGCAGCAGCAGAAAAGACCGAGTTCGACGTTGTTATGACCGGCTTCGGCGATCAGAAGATCAAGGTCATCAAGGAGATCCGCGGCATCACCAACCTCGGCCTGGCAGAGGCAAAGGCAATGGTCGAGAAGGTTCCCGTAGCCGTCAAGGAAGGCGTTTCCAAGGAAGACGCAGAGGCTCTCAAGGCTCAGCTCGAGGCCGTCGGCGCAACCGTCGAGATAAAGTAATTTATTACTTAAATATTAAAAACCGCAGACCTTGTGTCTGCGGTTTTCCTTTTTTCTATCGTTGCAACGCTTCAAATAATCTTTACTGCGTCAGCCCGGCCGGGCGGCTGCTGCCGCTCCTCGCAAAAATGACAAGGTTCGACGGCGGTGTAATTCAGTACGCGAGTGCAATAAAGACTACTGCCAATCTCACCGGTCGGGCACCGGCAGTATCGACTATTTAAGATGTGGCAACGAATCGCTTCCCGCCAGCCGGCGCAAATAAAAACTGAGGTGATTTTTAAATCACCTCAGTTTGTGTGTTTTTGTGGGTTATGTACTTGAATTATTCCTCTACGGTCTTGCCGCTGGTCCTGGTGCCGATGGTGGCGCGCAGGACGAACAGAGTTGCAATGGTAATCACGATCGCGATGGGCAGGCAGATCCAGATGTTCTTCACGAAGCCCGCGATGATGAAGTTTACGAAGCTGATCGCAGCGACGGTGACGACATAGGGGATCTGGGTGCGGACGTGGTCGATGTGGTTGACGTTAGCACCGGCAGAGGCCATGATGGTCGTGTCGGAGATGGGGGAGCAGTGGTCGCCGCAGACGGCGCCGGCAAGGCAGGCGGAGATGCCGATCATGAGCAGAGGATCGCCGACCTTGAAGATGGGGAGAACGATGGGGATGAGGATGCCGAAGGTGCCCCAGCTCGTGCCGGTAGCAAACGCGAGGATGCATGCAACGATAAAGATGATCGCCGGAAGCATGTTAAACAGTCCCTGAGACGCGGTGGCCATAACGCCGGCGACGTAAACGTCCGCGCCGAGCATACCGGTCATGTTCTTGAGGGAGACGGCGAGGGAGAGAATGAGAATCGCGGGAGCCATCGCGTTGAAGCCCTTGAGCAGGCATTCCATTGCGCCCTTGAAGGTGGTAACGCGGCGGCAGAGCAGGTAGATGATGGAGAGAATGACTGCGATGAGAGTGCCCCAGGGCAGAGCGACGAACGCGTCGGTGTTGCCGAAGGAGGCGATGAAGTCACCGGCGAACTCGGGATCGGTGCCGAAGTAGCCGCCGACATAGATAAGGCCGAGCACGCAGAAGACGATGAGCAGAATAACAGGAATGAGCATATCCCAGAGGCTTGCGCGGGGGGACTCAATCTCCTCGTCGCCGCCGAGGGAGCCAAGCTCGCCCTTGAGCGCTTCAAGCTCTGCCTTTGCCATCGGGCCGTAGTCAAAGCCCATGATGGAGAGACCGACGACGAACACGAGAGTCATCAGAGAGTAGAAGTTAAAGGGAATAGCCTGAACGAAAAGCTGGATGCCGGAGATGCCCGCGTCAAGGTCGGAGGCAACGCCTGCGACGGCGGCCGCCCAGGAGGAGACGGGAGCGATCATGCAGATAGGAGCTGCGGTGGCGTCGATTATGTACGCAAGCTTTGCGCGGGAGATGCGCTGGTTATCGGAAAGCGGACGCATTACAGAGCCGACGGTCAGGCAGTTGAAGTAGTCGTCGATGAAGATGAGAACGCCGAGTGCGAAGGTGGCGAGCAGAGTGCCTGCACGGCTCTTGACATGGCGTGCTGCCCACTTGCCGAAGGCCGACGATGCGCCGGTTGAGTTGACAAGCGCGACGAGCATACCCAGCAGGATCAGGAACATGAAGTTGCCCGCGTTGCCCTCGATGGCGGGGACGAAGCCCTCGTTGACGATGGTGTTAACGGTCTCGACAGGCTGGAAGCCGGTCACGAACAGAGCGCCGACGAGTATGCCGACGAACAGTGAGCTGTAGGTCTCCTTGGTGATAAGCGCAAGTACGATTGCGACTATCGGCGGGACCAGCGCCCAGAAGGTGTTTACGAATTCCATGATGTTTATCTTCCTTTCTTTGAACAAAAAAATTGAGTCATGACGCTTCATGACTCAACAGGAAAATACATAGCAATTTCATGCCGATCATGACAGCTCTCCGCAAAATGCGACAGTCTACAGGATATTATCCTGCATCCCAGGCACCCGACCCTCGGGAAAAGGTCGAACCCTTCGGCGGCAGCCCCTTTCGCTTAACGCTTCCCGGCGTTTTTGCAAAGCTACTGATGGCGACCGCGCCTCTATCATGCCTTTGTTCAATTGCCACCCATTATAGCGACAAAAAATGTTTTGTCAACACAAAAAGTTAATAATTTAGAATTTAACAATATTTTTCGCGCATTTTCATTTATCCTTGTGCTTTGGTGCAGACAATGATACAATATGTTGCGGCGGCTGCCGCGAAGCGATTCGCTTGAAGATTTAAAATAATCGTATTGCGTCAGCACGACCGGTGAGATTGGCAATTATCGCTATTGCACTCGCGCACTAATTGTAGGGGCGAGCATCGCTCGTCCGCGTGTTGGTCGATTTCCGGAGGATAACGAGAATGTGATTTTGGCATCTATCATCTATTTTGCCGCGTTGCAAGATTTGAAGAAAGGACGAGCAATGCTCGCCCCTACGGGTGCAGACCTTGTTGAACATTGCATTATATCTAATTAAGTGCGCAAGTGAACAAGAGATTACCAGCAATTTCACCGGTCGGGTTATGGTAAAAACGATTATCCGAAGCGTAGCAACGAATCGCCCCTCCGGCGAGGAGCGCCGCAACGAAAGGAAAAAGGGAAAAACATGAAATATGGATTTATAGGATTAGGAAATATGGCGGGCGCGATAATTTCCGGCATGGCGTCCTGCGGCAAGTTCAAAAACGACTATCTCTACGGCTACAACCGCAGCGAGGCAAAGACGAAAGCGCTGAAGGAAAAGCACGGGCTTATCCCCTGCGCGTCGGCGTCCGAGGTTGCCGAAAAATCGGAGGTCATCGTGCTGGCGGTCAAGCCGCAGATGATGCAGGGCGTGCTTGACGAAATTGGAAAGCTCATAACGAAGGAGAAGCTTGTCATCAGCATCGCGGCGGGCAAGAGCACCGAGTGGTACGCCGAGCGCCTTGCAAAGGGCGTGCCGGTCGTGCGCATCATGCCAAATATCAACGCCAAGGTCAAGGCGTCGGTCACGGCCGTGTGCGGCGGCAAGAGCGCGACCGAGGCGCATATAAAAATAGCCGACGGCATTTTTTCGAGCGTCGGCAAGGTGTATCATATAGATGAGACGATGTTCCCCGCGTTTGGCGCATTAGGCGGAGCGTCGGGCGCGTTCGTGCTGATGTTCATTGACGCACTGGCGGAAGCGGGCGTGCGCGCGGGCTTTGCAAGACCTGTTGCCGAGGAGATCGCCGAGGGCGTCGTTGTCGGCAGCGGCGCGCTCGCCATGGACGGCGACGAGCACCCGATAGCGCTGATGAACAGGGTGTGCTCCCCCGGCGGAACGACCATAGAGGGCGTGTGCAGGCTCCGCGAGCTGGGCTTCGAGAGCGCCGTGCAGCAGGGCATCCAGGCGATAATCGATAAGGACAGGCTGCTTTAAAAATGAAGCGCATTGAATATTTTGAGCTGATATCGCAGATATCCGAGTTTAAAACGCTTACAACACCCGACGGAGACGAGCTGGTAGTCTTTAAAAATTTGCCTATTCAGGATGTTGATTTTGTGGACGACAAAACCGAATTTGAATCATCAGAAAATCATGTTCATCTATTGGATAATATTAAAAAGGATGAATTTGATAGACTAATACCAGTAGCTCAAAATTTGGGGAAGATGCTGCTGGGCAATTTGAAATATTCTTACCCGGACAAGCAATTCATGGTTTATGTATCGCTGATGCTTAAAGATTCTATGATCATCCGTTTTCATCAGGTATGGGAGAATGAAGTACCGTTCTGCAACCCGGAGAGCTTTGTTGGAGACAGGGAAAAGGTGTTTATGTTCAGGGCGTAGAGGCCGCCGATTGCCATCGGGGAATTCGGATTAAGATTTGCGATAGTTGTTTTTGCAGCCGCCACCTCGTCCGGCTTGCGGCTGCTGCCGCGAAGCAATTCGTTGTTACGCTTCAAATAGTCATTGCTACAGGTGCCCGACCGGTGAGATTTGTTGTAATCGTTTTCGCACTCGCGCTCTTAATTACACCGCACCCGTAGGGGCGAGCATCGCTCGTCCGCGTGTCGGTCAATTTCCAGAGGTTAATGAGAACGTGATTTTTGGTATCCGGCATCTATTTTGCCGCGCTGCATGATTTCAGAAACGGACGAGCAATGCTCGCCCCTACGATGTAAAGCAGTGTTCAACAATGTATCATCTAAATTGAGTGCGCGAGTGCAAAAACGACTGTTGCCAATCTCACCGGTCGGGCTGACGCAATAACGATTATTTAAAATCTCAATGCGAATAGCCTCAATGGCAATTGCCCCTCCGGCGAGGAGCGGACGACCAATGGTCGCCCCTACAGGTGCGGTGCAGCCGACGGATGAGGTGTTCTCACAGCTTGGCAGCCGTGGAGCACACATCCTTTAGGCAGCATTCCTCGCAGCGGGGTGAGCGCGCGGTGCACACGGCTCTGCCGTGCAGCACGAGACGATGGCAGAAGTCGGAGCTTTTCTCCGGCGGGAGCTGCTTGCGCAGCTCGGCCTCGATCTTGACGGGGTCCTTGAGATCGTCCACCAGCCCGAGCCTGTTTGACAGCCTTATGCAGTGGGTGTCTACGACCGTGGAGCCGGGGACATTGTAGACATCGCCGAGGATGAGATTCGCGGTCTTGCGCCCGACGCCGGGGAGTTTGAGAAGCTGCTCCATCGTGTCGGGAACCCTGCCGCCGAAGTCGTCAATGAGCATGCGCGCCGCGCCGACGATATCCCGCGCCTTGGCTCTGTAAAAGCCGCAGGAGTGGATATACGGCTCGACCTCCTCCGGCTGCGCCTCAGCAAAGCTTTGGAGCGTCGGAAAGCGCTCGAACAGCGCGGGAGTCACCATGTTGACCCTCGCGTCGGTGCACTGCGCTGCAAGCCGCACGGAAAACAGCAGCTCGTAGGCCTTATTATAATCGAGCGTACACTCGGCCAGGGGGTACTCCTCCTCCAAGCCGTGTACGATAGCGTCGACCTGAGTTTCAGGAAGCATTTTTATCACCTCGACTGATTTTAGCATAATCAGACGCATTTTGCCTATAGCAAATTCTACAATCGGAGGTAGCCATGTATAAGCCCCTTGCGGATGAGATAAGACCGTCGCGGCTCGACGAGGTCGTCGGGCAGCGGCACATTTTGGGCGAGAGGGGCATGCTGCGGCGCATTGTCGAGAGCGGCAGCATCCCGAATATGATATTCTACGGCCCGTCGGGCACGGGCAAGACCACCGTCGCGCGCATAATCGCGGAGAAAACCAACCGCAGCCTGCGCAAGCTCAACGCCACCACCGCCGGCATATCCGACATCAAGGACATCATCGCGGAGCTGGACACGCTGCTGACTCCGGGCGGCGTGCTGCTGTACCTTGACGAGATACAGTATTTCAACAAAAAGCAGCAGCAGTCGCTGCTGGAGTTTATCGAGGACGGGCGCATAACGCTCATCGCGTCCACGACGGAGAACCCGTACTTCTGCGTGTTCAACGCGATTTTGAGCCGCTCGACCGTGTTTGAATTCAAGCACGTTTCCGCGGCCGAGGTCGAGCCCGCGGTGCTGCGCGCGGTGAATATCCTCGCCGAGCGCGAGGGGCTTGTCCCGGAGCTTGAGGACGGGGTCGTCGGGCGCATCGCGTCGGCCTGCGGCGGCGATGTGCGCAAGGCGATAAACGCCGTGGAGCTGCTGTTTTCGGCGGGACGGCGCGAGGGCGGCAGGATAAGCATAAGCCTTGACGACGCGCGCGCGATATCCCAGCGCAGCGCCATGCGCTATGACAGGGACGGCGACGAGCACTTTGACGCGCTCTCGGCGCTGATGAAGTCCCTGCGCGGCTCTGACCCGGACGCTGCGCTGCACTATTTAGCGCGGCTGCTCGAGGTAGGCGACCTCACGGGGGCGTGCCGCCGCATACTGTGCTCGGCGAGCGAGGATATCGGGCTTGCGTATCCGCAGGCGGTGCCGATAGTCAAGGCATGCGTGGACTCGGCGCTGCAACTGGGGCTGCCGGAGGCGCGGCTGCCGCTGGCCGAGGCGGTCATTTTCCTTGCCACCGCGCCGAAATCAAACAGCGGCGTCATGGCCATCGACGCGGCGATAGCGGATGTGCGCGCGGGCAAAACCGGCCCCGTTCCGCGCGAGCTGCAAAATGTCCACGCCGACGGCACGGGCTTTGAGCGCGAGCAGGGCTATAAGTACCCGCACAGCTTCCCGAACCACTGGGTCAGGCAGCAGTACCTGCCCGACGCGATAAAAAACGCGCGCTACTATGAGTACGGCGATAATAAGATAGAGCAGGCCGCCAGAGCCTACTGGGAGGCGATCAAGAAGTAATGGATATTCAGGTCGGAGATATTTTGACGATGAAAAAGCAGCACCCCTGCGGCGAAAAGCGCTGGGAGGTGCTGCGCATAGGCGCGGACTTCAAGCTCCGCTGTCTCGGCTGCGGCCGCGAGGTCATGGGCCCGCGCAGTAAGTTTGAAAAAAACATCCGCTGCTACCGCAGGGGTAATTCGGATGAAGATTTAAAATAATCGTTTTTGCCGGTGCCCGACCGGTGAGACTGGCAATAATCGCTTTTGCACTCGCGTTCTTAATCGTAGGGGCGAGCATCGCTCGTCCGCGTGTAGGTCAATTTCCAGAGGTTAACGAGAACATGATTTTTGGCAATAGTGCCTATTTTGCCGCGCTGCATGATTTGAGAAACGGACGGCCAATGGCCGCCCCTACAATTAGTGCGCGAGTGCACAAGAGATTACCAGCAATTTCACCGGTCGGGTTATGGTAAAAACGATTATCCGGAGCGTAACAACGAATTGCTCAGCGGCAGTCGCCGCCCGGTCGGGCTGACGCAATAACGATTACTTAAAATCTCAATGCGAATAGCCTCAATGGCAATTGCCCCTCCGGCGAGGAGCGTCAGCAGGCGAAAAACGCTTTCCGGATTCGGAAAGCGTTTTCTATATAAGCCTCATCTGTCGCTGGGGCCGGGGTCATAATCCCCAAAAATCATGTCGTCGATGTCAGTTTCCATCTTTTTCACCTCGAATAAATTCAGCATGCTTTCAATATATGCCGCCGAAGGTGAAAAGATGACTGTAAATTTCAGGCTTTCAAAATTATGCTGACTATCTCGGGGCGATTAAACAGCCTCGATATCGGCACGGAGTTGCCAAGCCCGCGCGAGACTATCATGGTGTAGCGCCCGTTTTCGTACAGCCCGCCGTCGTAGTCGGGGAACAGGCTGCGGTCGGTGCCGATAAGCCCGCCGACGCCGGGCAGCCGGACAAGTCCGCCGTGCGCGTGGCCGCTGAGTATGAGATCGACCGGCAGCTCGGGGTATTCCTCCATCCAGTAGTTGCGGTGCCCGAGCAGAATTTTGTAGCTGTCGGGGTATTTATCGTCAAGCTCCGCCATAAGCTCCGGCGGGCTGGGCATATCCGCGTAGGCGAGCGGATCCTCGACCCCGGCCAGGACGATGCTGTCACCGTTGCACTCAAGCACAACTGCGTCGTTTCCGAGATACCGCACGCCCGCGTCCTCCATGATGCCGCGCACCTCGTCCGCGAGGCGCGAGCCGAACTCGTGATTGCCGCTGACAAAGTATACGTCGCAGATCTTGACAAGCTCCGGCACGAGCGCTCTGACGGCCTCGAGATCGCCGGAATCGGTCACAAAATCGCCCGTCAGCGCGATGATATCCGGCTCCTGCCGCAGCACCTGTTCGACGAGCCTGTCGCCGAAATCCGCACCGTGCAGATCGGAGAGCTGGATTATTTTAAAGCCGTCGAAGCCGTCGGGACATCGGTCGGAGGAGACGGTGTATTCGGTGAGCTGAAGATGCTCCGCGCTGTCCCACACCGCGAAAGCGAGCAGCGCGGCCAGCAGCGCGAGTATGAGCAGCGGCGTAAGCCATGTGCGTTTTTTGCCGTGTTTTTTCAATATAGCGCCTCACAAAAATTGATCTGTTCAATTGTAACACAGCTTTTGCAGCGACGCAAGCTCCTCGCCGGAGGGGCGATTCGCGTTGAGATTGGCAGTAGTCGTTACTGTGTCAGCCCGATTATAAGCATTGGAATATAACGAAAAATGGAGGCAATTATTTGGTTGCCTCCGAAATTTTTATGCGCGCTAATCGAACGCACGAGTGCATAAGAGATTATTTGAAATCTCACCGGTCAGGCTGGCGCAATAGCGATTGTGCCAAGCGTAGCGACGAAAGGAAAAGAACACCTCATCCGTCACGCTTCGCATGCCACCTTCCCCTCAAGGGGAAGGCTTGATACAGAGTCTAAATTCGGCCGTTCTAATTGAACGCGCGAGTGCAATAACGATTACAACAAATCTTACCGGTCGGGTTATGGAAAAAGCGATTATATGAAGCGCAGCAACGAAATAAAGAGGTTGCGTTGGTAGATAAAAGCATTTATAATTGTAATAATAACTGATTTTAAGGGAGTTTTGCCATGAAGAAGCTGCGTTATACCGCCGCCGCGATGTGCCTGATCCTTCTGCTGGGCGTCTTTGCCCCGCCGCGCGCCCTTGCCGCCGAAGGCCCCGAGCTTCGCTCCGCCAAAAGCGCGCTTGTGGGCGATATGAGCAGCGGCAGGATACTGTACTCGGTGGGCGCTTACACGAGAAGCGAGCCTGCCAGCATCACCAAGATCATGACTCTGCTTCTGGCGGCAGAGGCGATAGAGGCCGGGGAGGTCTCCGCCGACGACATGGTGACGGCCTCGAAAAACTGCCGCTTTGATCTCACCGACGACAGCTCCACGGCGCACATAAACGCAGGCGAGACGATGAGCCTCAAAGACCTCATGTACTGCGCGGCGCTCGCCTCGGCAAACGAGGCTTGCAATATAATCGCCGAGCATATCTGCGGCTCGGTGGAAAAATTCGTCGAGCGTATGAACAGCCGCGCCGCCGAGCTGGGCTGCGACGGCACGCATTTTGCGAACACTCACGGCCTGCCCGATGAAAACCACTACACGACGGCGCGCGACCTTTTCGTCATAGCCTGCGAGGGCATGCGCCACCCACTGTTCGCGGAGCTTGTGGGCACGGTAAATTACACCGTTCCGGCCACGAACGTCAAGGACGAGCGCCGCCTGAAAAACACCAACGCGCTCATAAATAAGGATTCGGTGTTCGGCGATCAGTATATGTACGAGGGCGCGGTGGGCATAAAAACCGGGCGCACCGACGCTGCCGGATTCTGTCTTGTGGGCGCTGTGCAGCGCGACGGGATGAACCTTATAACCGTCGTTCTCGGCGCCGAGGGCGACCGGGAGGAGCGCGAGTATTTTGACTCCTTCGGCGATACTGTGAAGCTCCTTGACTGGTGCTTTGAAAACTACTCCTACCGCAGCGTTGTTGAAAAGGGGCTCACTGTGGGAGTGCAGCCGGTTCTGATAGACGGCAGACGCGGAGAACTTCCGCTTGTCTGCGCGGAGGAGATAAACGCACTGGTGCCGAACGGGCTTGACGCGTCGCAGCTTCAAAAGACCGTTACGCTGGGTGAGGAAACGCTGTCGGCCGTGCCGGAGGAGGGCGCGGAGCTTGGCAGCGTGAGCTTCACGGACGGCGACGGCAACGCCTACGGCACGGTGAAGCTCATCGCGGGAGGCGAGATAGAATACGAGCCGGAGCCGACGCCGGAACCGAAACCGGGCATGAGCGATCAGCAGAAGAAGGCGGCGATGATCGTCTGCGCGCTGCTTGTGCTCGTTGTGTTCATACTTACGCTTGCGCTCGTGCGCAGAGGCCGTGCGGCAAAGCATAGGAAAAGTAAAAAGGGCGCGCCGCGCAGCGGAGGAAAGCGATGAAGCGGATAAGCCTGCTGCTTTTAGCGCTGCTGCTTGTGCTCTCGGCCTGCACGAGCGCCGCGCCCGAGCCGACCCCGGAGCCGACGGTCGTCCCGACGGGAGGGACGGAGCTTTGGTACTGGCGCGCACAGAACAGGTATAATATGCAGTACGACGGCTTCGGCGAATATCTGGAAATGCTGTGCGATGATTTTTACGGCGGCAGCGTGGAGACGATACTCGGCATACTGCCCCAGCCGGACAAGGATGATGAGATTGCACAAAAGAGGGCTTGGTACGGCAAAGAATACGGCTCGGACTGGTGCTATGTCATCTCCGAAAAACACGAGACGGAGCTTGGAGAAAAGGCGTGCTTAAACTTCGCGGCGGAGCTGAACGAGCTTTGCGGCAGGATAGAGGTGCTTACCGAAGCGGCAAACGCATGGGGCGATACCGAGTGGGCGGATTTCGCGTCCGGCGTCGGATGCGGCGTTGAGGACGCAAAGCGGCTTGTTGAGGCGTATGCCGCGATGGCGGATGCCTGCCGCGACGCCGAGGTGACGGCGGCGATTGAAACGGAAATCGTTCTCGGCTTTTCCGGCAGCAGGACCGAAGCGCTCCAAACCACGGAGAAAAATACGATCTACGAGGTAAACGGCCTGTACGTCTCTGAAATGCTCATAGACACAAGCTACGGCATAGTTAATTTGATATACTGATGCAAAAGACAGCGCAGAGGGCAAAAATGCTCTTTGCGTTGTCTTTATATTTACGCCTTTTTCTCTGCTATATTGATGACCGACTTGCCTTGTTTCCGGGCGTATCTTACTGTGGCAAGAGCGCCGCCGAAGTCCCGACATACATAGGCAATTACGGTATCTGCGCGATCTACCATCCAGCGGTTTCTAAACTGTATAGCTGCCTTGTGGTATGTATTATCCAGTTCCTCCGGAATAATTATTTGGTCGTAATAAAGACGATAATACTCTTTGTCCATGTTCAGTCGATTTGACATATAGGGCAACACCAGAGCCAGCGTGATACACTTTTCCGGGTGGCGACGTTTTGCTGCCCGGACTGCACCAGCTCCCATACTGTCAAACTGACCCATACCACCGTTTAAAAACAGGAACTCTTTATCCGTCTGCAACAGCTTTTCAATTTCAGCATCTAATCGCGCCTCAATGCCGGACTGATACACTTCACGATGACCTGAAAATACGCAAGTAGTCATGGCGCCTCCCAAAAAGTATGCCCAATATTAGAGCATATTATATGACCATTATATCGAGCATAATAAAAATACGCAAGATATTTGGGAGGCGCTCCATGATTGTTTATAATCCGCTTTGGAAAACATTAAAGAAAAAAGGTCTCTCCACCTATACTCTGAGAGTTAAATTTCAAATCAGCGGAAGCACAGTCCAGCGTTTGCGGAAAAACATGTCCGTTTCCACCAACACTTTGGATGACTTATGCAATTTACTGGATTGTTCTTTATCAGAGATTGCCGAACATGTCCCGGATAAGGAATGACGGCTTCCGAAAGGGTCAGCGGGGAAACGATTCTTAGAAACCATTGCAAAACCTGAAAAATAAGGTACGGCATCACATTCGGTGCCGTACCATTTTTGTTTGAAAAATTTTCTTGTGATTTTAAGCCGATTTATTTCTGCCCGGATCTTTTGCGGGCTTCCTCGAACTTTTTGAGAGCCTCCTCATACTCGCGGCGGGCGGCCTCGTAATCGGCCTGCCGAGCCTCGCTCTCAAGGCGCTCGGTCTCCTCGTTGAGCCTGCGGGTCATCTCCTCAAGCTCCTCGATATCCTTAGCGCTTTTGACATCCTTCGGTGCCTCGGCACGACGCTTTGACTTCTTCGGCGCGGGCTTTTCGTCCTCCTCGTCGTCGTCATAGTCGTCGTAATCGCGCACCTTGGGCTTCCGGGCGCGGCGCTGCTTTTCCTTTTTGGGCTTGGGCGCGGGATCTTCAGCATCGTAGAATCTGGACGGCGCCGCCTTTTCGGGCGCGACGCCCGCGAGAGCGCCGTTATAGGACTTGACGCAGACCGCGGCGAGTATAGCGGCGATAAGAGCGACTGCGAGCAGAACCAGCATGGCGATGCTCTGCATGCTGCCGTCGCCGGAGCCGTCGGAAAGGGCGTAGGTGAAATACATATAATCCTTCGTAAAGCCGTAGATATTCAGGGCCGCGGCGCCCACGGCGGTTATGCCGCCGGCTAAAAGCGCAAGACGCAGCTTCAGACCGTTCGGGCGAAGCGCGGCGACAAGCCCTGCGGCTCCGGCGATGACGCCTACAACGCAGAGTATGCGCAGCAGCGAGCAAAGGCTCTGGCGAACGTCAAGCTCGGCGGTGAGCCTGTCGGTGTCCTCCTCGGTGTATTCGCGCGCGGCCGCGAGAACGGACTCGTAGTCTGTCTCATCGGTCACCTTGTCGGCGATGCCGTCGATATCCATGAGCGTGGCGATGCCGGTCTTTACCGCTTCCTCGGCGTCGTCAAACTCCGTGAGCTGATCCTTCAGCTCGTTCATCTTGTCAACGTTCTCGTTGAGCTGCGTCTGCCCGGCGTTGAGCTGATTTTTGGCGCTGGCAAGCTGAGCCTTGCCGGCGTCAAGCTGCGCCTTTGCCGCGTCGAGCTGGGACTTGCCGTTATCGAGCTGCACCTTGGCATCGGCAAGCTGAGCTTTGCCGTCAGCAAGCTGCTGCTCGGCGTCGGCTATCTTGGCGTTTGCAGCGCTCAGCTCCGCCTGACCGGCCTCATATTCGCGTATCGCGTCCTTGAGCTCCTGAACGGAGGTATAGCCGTGCCGCGCCAGATACTCGGAGATGCGGTCGGAGCTGTCGATAAGATTTATAACATCGTAAACGGGCTTGGCTCGCTCATACGCGGGCGTCGCCGCGTCAAGCCGCTCCTGACCCGCGTCGCGCTGGAGCTTTGCCTCGGCGAGCTGGTCCTCGGCGTCGGCGATCTTCTGCTCGGCGGCGTTATACTCGGCGAGCTTTTCGTTGTAGAGCTTTTCCGCCGCGTCATACTCCGCCTGACCCTGGGCTATGCGGTTTGCGCCGGCGTTATACTGCGCCTGTCCCTGGCTGAGCTTCGTCCCGCCGACGTCGTCGGTCACGACGCTCTCGGCAAACTCGCGCTCGTCCTCGGCGCGCTGCTCCTCGTTCTGTTTCAGCTCGGCGACGCGCTCGTCAAGGATATCGACGAAATCAATGATATCCGCCCTCTGATTTCTCTTGAAGCGGAGTATCTGCGAGATATCGTCCATGCCTGAGCTTGCAGCAAAAAAGCCGAATATCGAGGCCAATATCAGGCATACGCTGATCGCGGTCAACAATGTTCTTTTCATTTTGCTTTTCCTTTCTCAATGCGCCGGAATGAGTTCCCCCATCATCCCGACACTGTAATTACGTTATTTTGTGTTTTTCCTCTGCTGCCGCGCAAGATCCTCGAAATCCTCGGCAAAGCGCACGGGAAGCGCTCTGCGCCCTCTGCCGGAAAATCTTGTCCTGCGGATGAACTTATCCCCCCAGATAAGCGTCTGCGGAAGCACGAAGAATACCAGAAACAGCGATATGAATGTACCACGGCCAAGGGCCACGCCTATGGCGGAGGTGGTCGGCTCGCTCGTGAGCAGGCCGATGAGCAGACCGGCGATTGCAAGGATGCTGCCGGAGGTTATGAGCGTCGGCAGTGCGCCGTTTAGCGCTCCGACCACGGCCTTGCGGCGCGAGACGCGCTGATCGCGCAGGGTCGTATAGCGGTTGGAGACAACTATGGCGTAGTCGATGTTCGCGCCCATCTGAATGGCGCTGACGATGAGATAGCCGACGAAGAATATGTGGTCGCCCGTGAAATACGGAACGGAGAAGTTTATCCAAATACTGCCCTGAATGACCGCGATGAGCAGCACCGCGAGTCCGAACGAGCGGAAGGTGAGTATAATGACTAAAACGACAAAAACGGCCGAGAGTACGCTGACCATGACGCTGTCCTGCGAGAAGGACATATCGAGATCGCGGGCTGCCGTCGCGTCACCGGCGACGTAAACGTCGTCGCCGTAATAGCTCTCGGCGATGTCGTGCAGCTCTCCGATGAGCGCGTAGGTCTCGTCGCTCTGCACGGCGGTGTCGCAGTAGATGAGCATGCGGCTGTAGTGCCTGCCCTGAAGCTGCGCTTTGGCATCGGTAAGCTGGGCGTAAAGATCCTCGACCGTGCCGAGCTGATCTGCCGGAAGCTCCACCTTGCCGCTCTCGGCTGTTTCATACAGGAACAGGAACAGGTCGATGAGCGGGACTTTGTACCGGTGCAGATCCTCCGTCACGAGGTCGTAGTCGGAGTTGTGCGCGGCGTAGTAGGCAAACAGAGCCGATGCCGTCACATTGTCAAGCCCGGCAAGCTGCGAAAACTCGTCGATGCTGAGCTTGTCCCCAAGGCGGTAGTGGTCGAGCACCTCGACGCTCGCAATGCCGAGCACGGAGGTGACATGCTCCTTTTCCGCTATCTCGTCGAGCATTTTTGCCTCCGTCTCGTAGTCGCCGGAGGGCACGACGAGCGCCATCATGTTGTTCTCGCCGAAGGTGTCGATTATCTGCGCGTGTGCCTCCTGGCTTTCGTTCATGCGCACGGGGTAGACGTCGCGGTAGTTATATGAAAACGGGCACTGGTTTGAAAAATACAGGCCGACAAGCGCGATGCAGATGAACACCGGCGGGATTATCTTGCGCGTTTTCCACGCGAAGCGGCCTATGCCGTCGATGCGCGGGACGAAGCTGCGGTGCTTTGTCTTTTCGATCGCCTTGCCGAAGGCCAGCAGCAGCCCCGGCATGAGCAGGAACACCGAGAGCATGGAGAACACGATGGATTTTATCAGCACTTTACCAAGGTCGCCGCCGAGACCGAACTGCATGAAGGTCATGGCGATAAGCCCACCTATGGTGGTGAGGCTTGATGACGCGATCTCCGGAACGGCCTTTTCCAGCGCAAGTATCATCGCCTCGCGCTGATCGGAGGTGCTCAGCTTTTCCTCGGCAAAGCGGTTGCAGAGTATGACGGCGTAGTCGATGGCAAGCGCAAGCTGGAGGATGAGCGTCACGGAATTTGAGACATAGGATATCGATTCAAACAGAAAGTTTGTGCCTATCTGGAGTATTGCTGCCGCAACGAAGGTGATTATAAGCACCGGCACCTCGGCATAGCTGCGCGAGGTGAGCAGCAGCAGAGCAGAGACTATTATGACGACCAAAATGCCGACATAGATCATTTCCCTGACTATGGCGCTGTTGAGGTCGGCTCCGACCTCGGTGTATATCTTCGCATCGCCCGAGGCGTTTACAAGAGTGCGAAGCTCACTCAGCGCGTTTATGCTCACGTCGTCGCCTTCCCCGCCCGCGAACGACACATCAAACAGCGCGCAGTTATCCTTATAGTGCTTCTCTGTGTCGTCAAAATCCGCCGAGCGTATGCCGTCTATCTCCCGAATCTCGGCAGCAAGCTCCTGCGCCCTGTCAACGGAGATATCCTCCACCATGACCCTCGCCGTGCCGTAGGTGATAAACTCTCCCTTCATGGCGGCAAGACCCCGGCGCGTCTCCGTCTCGGCGGGGAGGAAATTATACAGGTTATCCTCAACGACCGTCAGCGTGGAGGTATATATAGACAGCAGCGCCGCTGCCAGAAACAATATCATTATAAGCTTTCTTTTATCAACGATGAATTTTGCGATACTATGCATACCAGAACTCCGTATATTACTATGCTGATGTAACAACATATTTTATTACAATATTAAGATTTCTTCAAGAGAGATTTGTCAATTTTTTATTAATAATGCTTGAATAATGCCGAAAAGGGCGATATAATCAAATCCCTTAGGAGGATGATGTATGGTAACATTTCTTTCCAAACTGTTTATAAAAAATCCCGGCGATTACGCCGATCAGGCCGTGCGAAAGGCCTACGGCAGCCTGTGCAGTATTCTCGGCATATTCCTGAACGTGCTGCTGTTCGCGGGAAAATACGCAGCCGGCGTCATATCGGGCTCCATAGCCATAACAGCCGATGCGTTTAATAACCTCTCCGACGCGGGCTCATCCGCCATCTCGCTGCTGGGCTTCCGCCTCTCGGGCAAAAGACCCGACCCGGATCACCCATTCGGCCACGGCAGGATAGAGTACATATCCGGCCTTGCCGTCGCCGCGATGATAATCGTCATGGGCGCGGAGCTGCTCATAAGCTCGGTGCAGAAGATAATAAGCCCCGAGCCTGTCGAGGTCGGACTTCTTCCGGCAATCATACTGGTTGTGTCCATATTAGTCAAGGTCTATATGTGCGTTTACAACAAATCCGTCGGCAAAAAGATAGGCTCGACCGCCATGATAGCAACGGGAACCGACAGCCTGTCCGACTCGATAGCCACCGCCGTCGTGCTGCTTTCGATGGGCGTTACTTATGTATTCGACGTGAATATCGACGGCTACGCGGGCGTTTTGGTCGCTGCGTTCATCCTCTTTGCGGGCTACAACGTCGCGAAGGACACCCTGTCGCCGCTGCTGGGTCAGGCTCCCGATCCGGAGTTCGTTGACAGCATAGAGGAGCTTGTTATGAGCAGCGGCTCCGTCATCGGCATGCACGATTTAGTTGTGCATGACTACGGCCCGGGCAGGGTTATGATAAGCCTGCACGCGGAGGTTGACGGCAAGGGCGATATTTTTAAGCTGCACGATGAGATAGACCTCATCGAGCGCCGTCTCAATGATGAGCTTGGCTGCGACGCGACCATACACATGGACCCCGTTGAGACCGACAACGAACAGATTACGGCCGAGCGCCGTGCGCTCGAGGGCGTGTTAGCGGAGCTGGGCTGCATCATCAGTATGCACGATTTCCGCATGGTCGCAGGGCCGAGCCACACGAATCTTATTTTCGACGTCGTCATCGCGCCCGATTGCGGCAAGACCCCGGCTCAGGTGCGCAGCGAGGTATGCGCGGCTGTTGAGGAAAAGCTTCCGAACCGCTTTGCCGTTGTCAACGTCGATACGTCGTTTGTGAAGTAGCCATGGCAAAACTCGAAAAGATAATTCCCAAATACGCCCTTATACCGATACTGCTTGTCATAGCGTTTCATTTTACCGTTTATAACGGCACGAAATTCATAACGGCAGGCGTCACGCCGGCGGACATGAGCCTGCCCATTGACGCTATGATTCCGCTTGTGCCGGAGTGGACGTTTGTGTATCAGTTTACCTTCCTTTTCTGGGCGTGGGGGCTTTTTATAACAGCGCGCCGTCAGGAGGCTCTATGCTATAAGCTGCTCGGCTGCACCGTCGTGGCGGAGCTAATATGCGCGGTGTTTTTCCTGCTTATGCCGTCGTATGTCCCTCGTCCGCCGCTTGAAGCGAACAGTCTTGCCTCGTGGATGCTGGCGTTTACATATCATATGGATGAGCCGACAAACTGCTTCCCGTCCATGCACTGCCTGCTTGCGTATTTAGTGTTCCGGCAGTCGCTCTACTGCGATGAGTTTAAGCCCTGGGTCAAGGTGCTTGCTGGCATCCTCACGGTGCTGATATGCGCGTCAACGGTGCTTGTCAAGCAGCATGTTGTGCTCGATATAATAGGCGGCATCGTGTGCGCCGAGATCGCAATGCAGTGGGGAATGAGGTCGAATATCTGGAAGGTGTTTTATAAGGTAAACAAAAAATTGATGCCGAAAATCTGGAGAGAAGTTGCGGAGGAAAAATGAAAGCTGTAATGACTGTTATAGGCGCCGACTGCATAGGCATAGTGGCGCAGGTCAGCACCCTGCTGGCGAAAATGAACGTGAATATACTGGATGTAAGCCAGACCATCATGGAGGGGCTTTTCACCATGACCATGCTGGTGGACACCGCAAAAAGCGAGCAGCGGTTTGAGGATATACGCGCGGCTCTTGACGCCAAGGGCGTGGAGATGGGGCTTAAAATTCGCATCCAGCGCGCGGATCTGTTCACCGCGATGCACAGAATTTGAGGTGGAGCGATGCTTGATCTTGCCGATATAAAACAGACGGTGGACATGATAGACCACCAGCATTTAGATATCCGCACCATAACCATGGGCATCTCCCTGCTCGACTGCGCAGACCCCGATATAGGCCGCTGCGCGGAAAAAATCTACGATAAAATATGCCGCAAGGCCGAAAGGCTCGTTTCCGTCGGCTGCGATATTGAAAACGAATTCGGCATCCCCATCGTCAATAAGCGCATATCGGTAACGCCGGTCGCGCTCGTGGCCGCCGGCTGCGGCAAGGGGGATATCGCGCATCTTGCGAAGGCTCTGGACAAGGCTGCGCGCAGCTGCGGCGTGAATTTCATCGGCGGTTATTCCGCGCTTGTCCACAAGGGCTTTACAGACAGCGACAGGCGCCTTATCGAGAGCATACCCCGCGCCCTCGCGGAAACGGAGCTTGTGTGCTCAAGCGTGAATATAGCGACGACGAAGGCGGGTATCAACATGGACGCCGTCGCAGCTCTCGGCCGTATTATCAAGGAGACGGCAGCTCTCACCGCCGACCGCGACGGCTTCGGCTGCGCAAAGCTCGTGGTGTTTGCAAACGCCGTCGAGGATAACCCCTTCATGGCGGGAGCCTTCCACGGCGTTGGCGAGGGTGAGAGCGTTATAAACGTCGGCGTATCAGGCCCCGGCGTTGTTCACAGTGCGCTTAAAGAGGTGCGAGGTCTGCCCTTTGACGAGGTAGCAGAGACGATAAAGCGCACAGCGTTCAGGATAACCCGCATGGGTCAGCTTGTTGCTCAGGAGGCATCGCGCCGGCTGGGCGTGCCCTTCGGCGTTGTCGATCTCTCCCTTGCGCCGACGCCCGCAGTCGGCGACAGCGTTGCGCGCATCCTTGAGGAGATGGGGCTTGAGACCTGCGGCACCCATGGCACCACGGCGGCGCTCGCGCTTTTAAACGACGCGGTGAAAAAGGGCGGCATAATGGCGTCAAGCCATGTCGGAGGCTTATCGGGCGCGTTCATCCCCGTCAGCGAGGACGAGGGCATGATAGCCGCCGCCGGCAGCGGAGCGCTGACGATAGATAAGCTCGAGGCCATGACCTGCGTGTGCTCCGTGGGGCTTGACATGATAGCCGTGCCGGGCGACACCCCCGCCGAGACGATATCCGCCATCATCGCCGACGAGGCGGCCATAGGCATGGTAAACTCCAAGACGACCGCCGTCAGGATAATCCCCGCGCCCGGAAAGACGGTCGGGGACGAGGTGCAGTTCGGCGGACTGCTCGGCAGCGCGCCGGTCATGAGCGTGCACTCCGAGAGCGCAAAGGAGTTCATCGCAAGGGGCGGACGCATCCCCGCGCCCATGCAGAGCCTTAAAAACTGAAAAAATTCAAATCATATATTGACAAAAGGTTTTTTGGTGGTTATAATCTTGCTATCTTTTGCGAAAGGCAGGCGAGCGAACATGATTATTTGTAATAATAATGCTGTATGTTCCGTGTCTAAGTCTGCCCATAACGCCATTTCCGGCATCTTTGCCTTTTTTAATGCAGTACGTTTTTATTCGTACTGCATTTTTTATTATTATGGGGCAGGAAAACTGATCCCGCAAAGGACGTAAATGGTGGCATGCCGCTTTGAGCGGCCGATATTGTCATTATGAGCGGCTTCCTTTACGGGGAGCCGCTTTTTAGTTTTGATGTGAGGAGAGAAAAACGCTATGATAGCCGTTATCGTTAATATGTGTACAGTGCTGCTCGGCAGTATGATCGGCATTTTGTGCCGCAATAAAATAAAGCAGGCGTATATAGATATCATCATATCCGCCCTCGCGCTGGTAACGATAGTTATAGGCATCGTCAGCGCCGTCGGCTCGAAGGATACGCTGTGCCTTATCATCTGCATGGTTTTGGGAACGGTGCTCGGCACGCTCATGAAGATCGACGAGGGTATCGACGGCGCTGGCGACTTTATAAAGAATAAGGTGCTGCGCGGCAAAAACGCGGGCGGCCGCTTCACCGAGGGCTTTGTCTCGGCAAGCATCCTGTTCTGCGTCGGCTCGATGACCATCATGGGCTCGTTCGAGGCGGGAATAAACCATAATTACGATATAATCTTTGCCAAAAGTGCGCTGGATTTCGTATCGTCTATGATGTTTGGCGCGGCGATGGGGCTGGGCGTTACCTTCTCGGCATTTTTCGTGCTGCTGTTTCAGGGCGCTCTTACCCTGCTGGCGGGCGTCATAGCCCCGTATTTGGGCGCCGATGTGGTCGCGGAAATGTCCGCCGTCGGCGGCACGATACTCATCGGTATGGGGCTTAATATGCTTGAGCTGTCGCCCAAAAAAATCAAATCCGCAAATATGCTGCCGGGAATTTTCCTTCCGATAGCCTATATACCGCTCTACGAGCTGATAATAAAATTATTCTGATGTGAGGTAAGCCGAAATGAACGAACTTGAACTGTCCAGAAAAGAGATAAGCAGAATAGACACCGAAATGGCGAAGCTGTTCGAGCAGCGCATGAGAGAGTGCGAGACGATAGCCGAGTATAAGAAAAAATGCGGCCTGTCCATCCGCGACACCGACCGCGAGGAGGAGCTTATCGCGCGCAACCGCAAGATGATCGAGAGCGGCGATGTCGAGAGCTACTACATCCGCTTCATGCGCAATACCATCGACCTGTCCTGCGCTTACCAGTCGAGGCTCATGAAGGGAATGCGCGTGACCTACTGCGGCGTCGAGGGCGCGTTCGCGTACATGGCGGCAAAGCGCATGTTCCCGGAGGCGGAGCTTGTGCCGTTCGCGGATTTTGCCGACGCGTATAAGGCGGTCGAGAGCGGGGAATTTGACTGCGCGGTGCTGCCGCTGGAGAATAGCGCAGCGGGCGAGGTCGGAACGGTCATGGACCTTCTGTTTTCGGGCAGCCTGTATGTAAATCAGGTCATCGACCTGCCTGTCGTGCACAACCTCATGGCGCCCGAAGGTGCGAGCATCGACGGCATAAAGACCGTCGTCAGCCACCCGCAGGCGCTCGACCAGTGCGGCGAGTATATCCGCCGTCACGGTTTTGAGACTCTGCCGTATTCAAACACGGCGCTGGCCGCAAAGCACGTTAAGGAGGAAGGCGATCCGAGCGTCGCCGCCATCGCGTCGGACGATACAGCAACCCTTTTCGGCCTTGATATGCTCGATAGGACCATAAACGACGTTAAGAACAACACCACCCGCTTTGCCGCGTTCTCGCGGGCGCAGAATCGCCCCACAACGCCGAAAAAGCGCGAGGACGAGAGCTTTATTCTGGTGTTCACCGTGCGCAACGAGGCAGGCTCGCTTGCCCAGACGCTGAATATAATCGGCGCTCACGGCTTCAACATGCGCTCCCTGCGCAGCCGCCCGATGAAGGAGCTTCAGTGGAACTACTTCTTCTACATCGAGGCCGAGGGCAGCATATACAACGAAAACGGCCAGGACATGCTGCGCGAGCTTTCGGCGATATGCGCAAAGCTGCGGCTCGTCGGCACCTACTACACGGATCTGAAAACCGAGGGGTGAGCAGGATGATAATTCCCGTTAAGGCCGATAACGGCAGCTACGACATCGTGCTCGAGCGCGGCTGTCTAAAAAACGCAGGGCAGCTCTTAAACCTTGACAGACGCGCGCTGATCGTCACCGACGACGGCGTTCCTGAGCAGTACGCCCAGTGCGTTGCGGCGCAGTGTGCGCAGCCCTTTGTCGTTACCGTACCCAAGGGCGAGGGCAGCAAGAGCTTTGAGGGACTTCAAAGCCTGCTGGCGGCAATGCTGGACGCTTCCTTTTCGCGCGGCGACTGCGTTGTGGCCGTCGGCGGCGGCGTGGTGGGCGATCTGAGCGGCTTTGCCGCCTCCTGCTACATGCGCGGCATTGATTTTTACAACATCCCGACAACGCTCCTTGCGCAGGTCGATTCCTCCGTCGGCGGCAAGACCGCGATAAACTTCGGCGGAGTGAAAAACATCGTCGGCGCGTTTTATCAGCCGAAAAAGGTGCTGATAGACCCCGATACGCTGACTACTCTCGAGCGCCGTCAGCTCATGGCGGGGCTTGCCGAGGCCATTAAAATGGCCGCGACGAGCGATAGAGCGCTGTTTGAGCTTATTGAAAACAGCGACAGCCTTGAGCGCGATCTGCCGGAGATAATACGGCGCTGCCTGCTTATTAAAAGCGGCGTCGTTGAAAAAGACCCGGAGGAGCACGGCCTGCGCCGCATCCTGAATTTCGGACACACCGTCGGCCACGCCATAGAGGGCGCGGAGAGAGGCCGTCTTTTGCATGGCGAGTGCGTTGCGCTTGGCATGCCGCCGATGTCCACGGGTGATGCGCGCGAGCGCATAGTGAGCGTTTTACAAAAATACGGCCTGCCGACGGAGATAAAACAGAGCGTAGCCGAGCTTATGCCCTATCTCATCCACGATAAAAAGATGGCGGGGCGCACGGTCAAGGCGGTTTTAGTCGATGAAATAGGGCAATTTCGCCTTTGCGATATGCTGCCGGAGGATATCCTCGGCGGTTTGGAGAAAAAATCATGAAAAACACATTCGGACAAAGCGTTTCCGTCACCCTTTTCGGGGAGAGCCACGGCGCGGCCGTGGGCGCTGTCATCGACGGGCTTGCGCCGGGGATAGCGGTCAGCGAGGAAGAGATCGCGCGGCAATTATCCCGCCGCCGCCCGGCATCCGCGCTTGACACGCCGCGTCAGGAGCGGGATAATTTCAAGATACTCAGCGGTGTGTTCGGCGGCAAAACCACCGGCACGCCGGTATGCATAGTCATACCGAACGAGAACGTGCGCAGCGGCGACTATAATTACGGCCCTGCGAGACCGTCTCACGCCGATTACGCGGCCTTCTGCAAGTATCACGGCTATGAGGACTACCGCGGCGGAGGGCACTTTTCCGGCAGGATAACGGCGGCTCTCGTCGCCGCTGGGGGCATACTCATTCCCGCGTTAGAGAGCTTGGGGATAAGCATAGGAACGCATATCCTCGCCTGCGGCGGCGTTTGGGACAGAAGCTTTGCCGAAAACGCAAAAGAGGACATAGCGCGCCTTAAAAACAGCGACTTTCCCGTGCTTGAGCCTGAGCGCGGCACGGCTATGGCAGAGCGGATATTGCAGGCGCGGGAAGCGTCTGACAGCGTCGGCGGTATAACCGAGACTGCTGTATGCGGTGTGATGCCGGGGCTTGGCGAGCCGTGGTTTGACAGCGTCGAGGGGCTTTTATCCCATGCGGTGTTCTCGCTCGGCGGCGTCAAGGGCATAGAGTTCGGGCTGGGCTTCGGCTTTGCCGATGGGCGCGGAAGCGAGTGCAACGACGCATTTTGCATGAGCGACGGGCGCATCATAACGAAAACGAACCATAACGGCGGCATAAACGGCGGCATAACAAACGGCATGGATATCCTCTTCCGCTGTGCCGTCAAGCCCACGGCCTCGATAGCAAGGCAGCAGGAGACGGTGGATTTCATAAAGCGCGAGGAAACGGTGCTGAGCATACACGGCCGCCACGACCCGGCCATCGTCCGGCGCATATGCCCGGTGCTCGATGCCGTTACGGCCATTGTGCTGTGCGACCTGCTTGCGGAGCGCTTCGGAACCGATATCCTTAAAGGAGAAAAACAATGAAGTACGGACTTATAGGCGAGCACTTAGGTCACAGCTATTCATGCGAGATACACGGTGCTATCGCAGATTATGAATACGAGCTGAAAGAGCTTGCGCCCGATGAGCTTGACGGCTTCATGCGGGCAAAGGAGTTTAACGCAATAAACGTCACGATACCGTATAAGCAGGCCGTAATACCGTACCTTGACGAGATATCGGACAGGGCGCGGAGAATAGGCGCCGTGAACACCGTTGTCAATCGCGGCGGCAGGCTTTATGGCGAAAACACCGATTTTGCCGGTATGTCGGCTCTGGCAAAGAAAATGAAAATCAACTTTGAGGGCAGAAAGGTGCTCATTCTCGGCACCGGCGGCACCTCAAAAACGGCGCGGGCGGTGGCAGAGAGCCTTGGTGCTAAGCAGATTTTCAACGTCTCCCGCCACGGCGGCGAAAACGGTCTTATAAGCTACGAGCAGGCTGCGCAAAAGCACAATGACGCGCAGATAATAATAAACACAACGCCCGTCGGGATGTACCCGAACAGCGAAAAAACGCCCATCGACATAAGCGCCTTCGGCGCGCTTGAGGGCGTGCTCGACGCGATATATCACCCCCTGAGAACAAACCTCGTTTTGGACGCTCTCGAGCGCGGCATACCCGCCTCCGGCGGACTGTACATGCTCTCGGCTCAGGCGGTCTACGCATCGGCGGTGTTTTTAGGAAAAGAGGTCGAGCCGGAGCTTATCGAAAAAGCCTATAATATTGTAAAGGCGGATAAGCAGAACATAGTGCTCGTCGGCATGCCCTCAAGCGGCAAGACAACCGTCGGCAGGATAATCGCAGAGCGCACGGGCAAGAGCTTTTTGGACACCGACGATATCATCGTAAACGAGATAGGAATGCCGATAGCGCAGTATTTTGCCGAGCGCGGCGAGACGGCGTTTCGCGATCTTGAGAGCCGCACTCTTAATGATGCCTCGCAAAAGGGCGGCTGCGTCATAGCAACCGGCGGCGGCGCGGTGCTAAGACCCAAGAATGTGCGCGCAATGCGGCGCAACGGCACGATCGTATTCATCGACAGAGCGATAGAGAAGCTTATCGCCACCGACGACAGACCGCTCTCGTCAAACAGGGCGGCGCTGGAGAAGCTCTATAGCGCGCGCTACGATATATACAAAGCCGCCGCCGATCTGATCATTTCAGGTAACGGAACGCCCGACGAGGTCGCGCAGGCGGTGCTAAAGGAGCTTTAATCATGAAATTTCTTGTTTTGAACGGCCCGAATATAAACATCCTCGGCATTCGCGAGCCGGAGATATACGGCAGGCAGAGCTATGACGAGCTGTGCGCGCTCATAAAAGAGCACGCAAAAAAGCTTGGCGTGCAGGTGGAGTTTTACCAGTCAAATCACGAGGGCGACCTCGTCGATGCGATACAGCGCTCGTTTTTTGACGGCGTTGACGGCATCGTCTTTAACCCTGCCGCCTATACCCACACGAGCGTTGCCATCGCGGACGCGGTAAAGGGCGTCGGCATCCCGACGGTGGAGGTGCACATCTCCGAGGTTTCCGAGCGCGAAGCGTTCCGTCAGGTAAGCTACATCCGCGACGTCGCGGTAAAGACGATAACAGGCCGTGGCTTTGCCGGCTACACGGACGCCATGGACTTTCTCGTGAAGCTTCAGGGAGACAAAAAATGAGGGTGAGTATAAAGCCCGGACTTTGCGCGGGTTCAGTTTCCGCGCCGCCGTCGAAAAGCTGCGCCCACCGCATGCTCATCAGCGCGGCTCTGGCTCAGGGCGAGAGCCGGATAAAGGGGCTTTCCCGCAGCGAAGATATGCTCGCAACGCTCGACTGCATTGCCGCTCTCGGCGCGAGGGCGTCTCTCGACGGAGATACGGCGATCATAACGGGCGGCAAAGCCGCCGCCGACGGCGAAGCTGTATTCCCCTGCCGCGAGAGCGGGAGCACCCTGCGCTTCATGATCCCCATCGCGGCGGCCTGCTGCGACAGAGTCCGGTTTACCGGCACAAAGCGCCTGTATGAGCGCGGCGTCGGCATATACGAGGAGCTGTTCGCGCAAAAGGGCATAGGCATAAAAAAGCACCCCGAAGGGCTTGAGATAAGCGGCAAATTGCCGCCGGGCGAGTACGTTTTTCGCGGCGATGTGAGCAGTCAGTTCGTCACGGGACTGCTGTTTGCCCTGCCCCTGCTCGACGGGGACAGCCTTATCCGCGTCCTGCCGCCGGTCGAGAGCCGGGGGTATATAGACTTAACACTCGATGTGCTGAAAAAATTCGGCGTTACAGTCACGGAAGCGCCGGAGAACACCTTCCTGATTGCCGGAGGCCAGAGCTATGCTCCCCGCAGTGTGCAGGTCGAGGGCGACTGGTCAAATGCGGCGGCGCTGCTTGCGCTGAATAATTTGGGCGGCGCAGTCACCGTTACGGGGCTTAATGAGGACAGCATACAGGGCGACAGGGTGTGCGCAGAGTACCTTTCGCGGCTCAAAAGTCCAAACGCGCAGATAGATATTTCAAACTGCCCCGACCTCGGCCCCGTGCTTATGGCCGCGGCGGCGCACGCAGGCGTCGGCGCCGTGTTCACCGGAACCCGCCGACTGAGGATAAAGGAGAGCGACCGCGCCGAAGCGATGGCGCAGGAGCTGCGCAAATTCGGCACTGAGGTCGAAGTAAACGATAACAGCGTAATTATAAAGCCCGGACGGCTGCAAAGCCCGACGGAAATATTAAGCGGCCATAACGATCACCGCATCGTCATGGCTATGAGCCTGCTTGCGAGCGCCGTCGGCGGAACGATAGACGGAGCTTCGGCGGTGCGCAAGAGCTACCCGGACTTTTTCGATGTACTGCGGCGGCTCGGATTGGAGGTAGAGTATGCAGATAAATAAAAACATAAAAATACTTATCGTGGGTCTTGGCCTGATGGGCGGCAGCTACGCCGAGGCGCTCACGGACAAGGGCTTTGAGGTCGGCGCGATATGCCGCCGTCAGGAAACGCTCGATTTCGCGCTCGAAAAGGGCTTTGTAAAGCACGGAAGATGCGAGGTAGACCCCGAATACATCGGGCAGTTCGACCTGCTCATTTTCGCGCTGTACCCGCACACCTTCATCGAGTGGATAAGGGATAATCAGCAGTATATAAAGCCCCGCGCGCTTTTGACCGACGTCACGGGTGTCAAGTGCAGCATCGTGTACACGATACAGGATATGCTTCGATCAGACCTTGAATTTATCGGCGCGCACCCGATGGCGGGACGCGAGCTGAGCGGCATCGAGTACGCGACAAAGGAGATATTCAGCGGTGCAAACTACATCGTGACGCCGACGGCGAAAAACACCGCACGCGCCATTGAGTTTTGCCGTCAGCTCGGCACGGAGATGGGCTTTAAGACCGTGTGCGAGCTCTCGCCCCCAGAGCATGACGAGATGATAGGCTTCCTGTCCCAGCTTGCGCACTGCATCGCGGTGTCGCTCATGCTGTGCAAGGACTCGCGCAGGCTCGTCGATTACACCGGCGACTCCTTCCGCGACCTCACGCGCATAGCCAAGATAAACGACGTCATGTGGAGCGAGCTGTTCCTGCTCAACAAAGATCAGCTTCTGGCGCAGATGGATCTGTTCATGGAGAAGTTTACGCAGCTTCGCAACGGCATAGCGGACGAGGATACCGAGTCCATTCGGGCAATGATGCGGCTTTCAAAGCAGCACAGAGAATATTTTGACATCAGGGAAGACAGATAAATGAACATTGAATTTAAGAGAAAAATGCCGACGCCCCAGGCGCTCAAGGACATGTACCCGATATCGGATGAGCTTGTCGCGGTAAAGCGGGCAAACGATAAGGAGATACAGGCCGTATTCTCCGGCGAGGACGACAGGCTCGTGCTGATAATCGGCCCCTGCTCCGCCGACCGCGAGGATGCGGTGATAGATTACATCTCGCGCCTGCGCGGCCTGCAGGAGAAGGTCAGGGATAAGATAATCATCATACCGAGGGTCTACACCAATAAGCCCCGCACCACCGGCGATGGCTACAAGGGCATGCTGCACCAGCCCGACCCCAACAGCTCACCCGATATGCTCAAGGGGCTTATCGCCATACGCAAGCTGCACATGAAGGTGCTCGAGCGGACGGGCTTTTCCTGCGCCGACGAGATGCTCTACCCCGAAAATCACCACTACCTCAGCGACGTGCTCAGCTATGTCGCCGTCGGCGCAAGGTCTGTTGAAAATCAGCTCCACCGGCTCACCGCCAGCGGGCTTGATATCCCCGTGGGCATGAAAAATCCGACAGGCGGCGACCTGTCGGTCATGATGAACTCCATCACCGCCGCCCAGCACGCGCACACCTTTGTGTACTCAAACTGGGAGGTTTGCAGCCACGGCAACCCGCTTGCCCACGCGATACTGCGCGGCTACGCCAACAAGCACGGGCGCACCGTGCCGAACTACCACTACGAGGATCTGCGGCTGCTGTGCGAGCTTTACGCGAAAAGCTCCCTTGTAAACCCCGGCGTCGTCATAGACACAAACCACTCAAATTCCGGCAAGCGCTGGGATGAGCAGCCGCGCATCGCAAAGGAGATACTGCACAGCACGCGGCACTCGGACGATATAAAGCGCATGGTCAAGGGTCTGATGATAGAGTCGTACATCGAAGACGGCAACCAGAAGCCCGACGGCTGCGTCTACGGCAAATCCATAACCGACCCCTGCCTCGGCTGGGAAAAGACCGAGCGGCTCGTGCTTGAGCTTGCGGATCTGAGATAAAGGACAATGTAGCAGAACCCCGGTTAGCTTTTTACACCTCATCCGTCACCTACGGTGACACCTTCCCCTCAAGGGGAAGGCTTGAACTAAGCTTTTTCTTTGCCGTTTCATTCCTACTGCGCTTTGCATTTACGCACTTAATTAGAAGCATGAGATTAAAATTACGTCATGCCTTCCCCTTGAGGGGAAGGTGTCACGGCTGTGCCGTGACGGATGAGGTGTTTTTTAATGCTGCATATTTTCATTACTGTACTAATTGAGAATACGAGTGCAGTAAAGATTACAATAAACCTAACCGGTCGCGCCGGCGCAAAAACGACTATTTAAGACGCGGCAACGAAAGGAGAAAAAACAATGGTATCTGAAAAAATGCTTGCCCTCGGCGAGAGCCGTTCCGTGATAAGGGATATATCCGAGTTCGGCGCGGCAAGGGCTCAGGAGATAGGCGCGGAGAACGTGTTTGACTTCAGCATCGGAAACCCCAGCGTCCCCGCCCCCGAGAAGGTGAATAAGACGCTGAGCCGCCTGCTTGAGAGCATGGACAGCATCACCCTGCACAGCTACACTCCCGCACCCGGCATGATGGCGGCCAGAGCCGCCGCGGCGCGCTCGGAAAGCCGCAGAGCGGGATTTGACATACCCGCGCAAAGTGTTTATCTCACCTGCGGCGCATCCTCGTCGCTTGCGATCACCCTGCGCGCGCTCGTGTGCCCCGGCGATAAAATAGCGCTGCTCGCGCCGTACTTTCCCGAGTACAAGGTCTTTGTCGAGAACGCGGGTGCGGAGGCGGTCGTTATCCCGCCTGCGGATCTGAGTATGCAGCCGGATATCGAAAAGCTGAAAGAGGCGGCCGAGAGCGGCATCAAGGCCGTTATCGTAAATTCGCCGAACAACCCCTCGGGCGCGATACTCAGCGCCGAGACGCTGAAAACAATGGCAGATATCCTCACTGCGGCGTCTGAGAAAAAAGGCGAGAGCATATACATCATCGCCGACGAGCCGTACAGAGAGCTTGTCTACGACGGCGCTCAGGTTCCGTATGTGCCGGGCATATATCCGAACACCGTCGTGTGCTATTCCTACAGCAAGTCGCTGTCTCTGCCGGGCGAGAGGCTTGGCTATATCATGGTGCCGCCCTGTGCCGCCGACAGCGAAAAAGTGTTCGCCGCCGTGTGCGGAGCGGGAAGGTCGCTGGGCTATCTGTGCGCGCCGTCGCTTTTCCAGTACATGCTCGCCGAGTGCGCGGACGAGATGCCCGATACCGCCGTGTACGCCAAAAATCGCGCGCTGCTGTACGGCGGTCTGAGCGAGCTGGGCTTTGAGTGCGTCAAGCCCGACGGCGCGTTTTATCTCTTCGTGAAGGCGCCGAACGGCATGAGCGCTGCCGAGTTCTGCGAGGCGGCAAAGCGCTTCGAGCTGCTGCTCGTCCCGTCGGACAGCTTCGGCGTGGAGGGCTATGCCCGCGTGGCCTACTGCGTGTCCGAAGACGTCATCCGCCGCTCCATGCCGGCGTTTGCAAAGCTCGCCCTGCTCGCCGCAGGGGCAGCTCGGATTTAGATTGGTGGTAATCGTTATTGTGCCAGCCCGACCGGTGAGATTTTAGCTAATCTGTATTGCACTCACGCATTTAATTAGTGCGGCAGAATAAAGACTAAGTTTCAAGCCTTCCCCTTGAGGGGAAGGCTTTAGTCGTTGAAACGGGAGAAAAAATAGGCTATAATATTGCCATAAACGATGAACGCAAGGGTGATGAAATGTACAGAATACTTGTTGTTGAAGACGACAGAGGCATTGCCGAGGCGATAAAAACGCAGGCAGAGCTGTGGAGCCTCGAGGCGGTCTGCGCGGAGAATTTCCGCGATGTGCTCGCGGATTTTGCGCGGGTGCAGCCGCACCTTGTGCTGATGGATATAACGCTGCCGTTTTTTAACGGCTATCACTGGTGCGGCGAGATACGCAAGATCTCCAAGGTGCCGATAATCTTCATATCCTCGGCATCGGACAACATGAACATCGTCATGGCCATGAGCCTCGGCGCGGACGATTTTATAGCCAAGCCCTTCGACGGGGCGGTGCTCATGGCAAAAATTCAGGCGCTGCTGCGCCGAAGCTACGACTTTGCCTCGGCAATGCCGCTGCTCGAGCACCGGGGCGCGTTTTTAGACACGGGCGATAACTCGCTGACCTTCCGGGGCGAAAAGATCTCCCTGACGAAGAACGAGTACCGCATCCTGCTGTGCCTGATGGAGAACAAGGGCAAGGTCGTCAGCCGCGAAAAGCTCATGGAGCGGCTCTGGCAGACAGACAGCTTCGTGGACGAGAACACCCTGACAGTGAACGTCGGCAGACTGCGCAAAAAGCTCGACGCGGCGGGGCTTGAGGGCTTTATAAAAACGCGCTTTGCCGTGGGATATATAGTGGAGTAGACGAATGAAGCTTTTTTCAGCGTATCTGAAACAGCATATTAAGCTTATAATTGCCGCCGTGGGCTGCGCCGCGATATTCGCCGTCTGCTTTGCGCTGTATCATCTGCCGCTGATGGCGGTGGTGTACCCTGTCGGGCTGAGTCTGCTGCTCATCGTGCTGCTTGCCCTGCGCGATTATAAAAAGGTGAAGGCCAAGCACAGGCTGCTGTGCGCGCTAAATGAGATAAGCGTCGCCGACGCGCTGCCTGCCGGGGACGGCATCGACGATATTGACTATGCGCGCATAATCGAGCTTCTTGCCGAGAGCCGCGAGCAGCTTCGCATGGGGCTCGAGCGCAGCTTTGAGGATATGCAGGACTACTACACCGTCTGGACGCACCAGATAAAAACGCCCATCGCGGCTATGCGCCTGAGCCTGCAAAGCATCGACGACCCCAAGGCGCGGCGCCTGCTGTCAGAGCTTGGGCGGATAGAGCACTACGTTGAGATGGCGATGGTGTACCTCCGGCTCGGCTCGGACACGACAGATTACGTCATCAGGGAGCATGAGCTTGACGCGATAATCCGCCGCTCGGTGCGCAAATTCGCGGGTGAGTTTATCGACAGGAGGATAAGCCTTGAGTTTGAGCCTACCGGCCAGACGGTAGTGAGCGACGAAAAGTGGCTCGGCTTTGTGATAGAGCAGGTGCTCTCAAACGCGCTCAAGTATACACCCGCGGGCAGCGTGAGGATATACATGACGCAGCCGAAAACCCTGTGCATACGCGACACCGGCATCGGCATCGCGCCGGAGGATCTGCCGAGGATATTTGAAAAGGGCTACACCGGCTATAACGGCAGAGCCGACGCGGCCGCAAGCGGCTTGGGGCTGTACCTCTGTAAGGGCATATGCCGCCGCTTAGGTCACGAGATAAGCGCCGTGTCCGAGCCGGATTGCGGTACGGAGATACGAATAGATCTTGCGCAGACGGAGCTTGAAGTCGAATAACTGCTGACGCGGGGTCAATTCGGCGGCTGCTGCCGCAGAGCGATCCGCGTTGAGGCTCAAAATAATCTCTATTGCGGTATCCCGACCGGTGATAATGGCAATTGTAGTTACTGCACTCGCGCACTGAATTACACCGCACCCGTAGGGGCGAGCATCGCTCGTCCGCGTGTAGGTATATTTCCAGAGGATAACGAGAACGCAAACTTTAAAAACAGCGCCTATTTTGCCGCGCTGCATGATTTGAGAAAACGGACGACCAATGGTCGCCCCTACAATTAAATGCGCGAGTGCAAAGAAGATTAGCTGAAATCTCACCGGTCGAGAACCTGCAATAACGATTATTATGAAGCGTTGCAACGAAAGGGAAAAAGCGCGAGTGCAAAAGCGATTATCTAAAATTTCACCGGTCGGGCTGACGCAGTAGCGACTATTTGGAATGTAGCAACGAAAAGGAAAAGATGACAAATATGTTAGAAATTCAGGGGGAAATGTAAGACCATTCGATGGCTTTGCATTTCCCTTTGCCGTAAAATATGTATGCAAAGCAAAAGCAAAGGAGCAAAGCAAATGAGCATACTGAATGTAAAAAGCCTCAGAAAAGTCTATACGACGCGCCTTGGCGACAGCAAGGTTGAGGCGCTCAGAAACGTCAACTTCAGCGTTGAGGAGGGCGAGTACGTCGCCATCATGGGCGAGAGCGGCTCGGGCAAAACGACGCTGCTGAACATCCTTGCCGCCCTTGACAAGCCCACCTCCGGCCTCGTATCTCTCGACGGCAGGGAGCTGACCCGCATAAAAGACAGCGAGGCGGCGAATTTCCGGCGCGACAATCTCGGCTTCGTGTTTCAGGAATTTAACCTGCTGGACACCTTCACGCTCGAGGACAACATCTTCCTGCCGCTGGTGCTCGCGGGCAAGAGCTATGACGAGATGCACTCGCGCATCATCCCCATCGCAAAGGAACTGGGTATAAGCGAGCTGCTGAAGAAGTACCCCTACGAGGTGTCCGGCGGCCAGAAGCAGCGCGCCGCCGTCGCCCGAGCGCTCATAACGAACCCGCGCATTATCCTTGCCGACGAGCCGACGGGCGCGCTCGACTCCAAGGCGACCGACGAGCTGCTGCGCCTGTTCGGGCAGATAAACGCTAAGGGTCAGACGATACTCATGGTAACGCACTCTGTCAAGGCTGCCTCCCATGCCTCCCGCGTGCTGTTTATAAAAGACGGCGAGGTGTTCCACCAGCTCTACCGCGGCAACAGCAGCGAGCAGCAGCTCTACCAGCGCATTTCCGACACCCTCACGATTCTTGCAACGGGCGGTGAGATAGAATGAAGCTCGGCTTTTATCCCAAGCTCGCCTGGAGCGGCATGCGCAAGAACAGCAAGCTGCATGTCCCCTATACCCTCGCAGGGGCGGGCATGGCGGCGCTGTTTTACATCATAAGCTACCTGTCCTCCTCGGAGTCCCTGCTGATGGTCGGCGGAGGCGGCAATATTGCGATAATACTCGGAATGGGAAAGTTCGTCATCGCGGTATTCTCTCTGCTGTTTCTGTTTTACACAAACTCCTTCCTCGTTCGCCGGCGCTATAAGGAATTCGGATTGTATAACGTCCTTGGCATGAACAAGCGCAACATCTCGCGCATACTGCTGTGGGAGACGGCGTTAAACGCGCTCATATCCATCGGCGGCGGCGTGCTGCTCGGCATCGTGTTTTCAAAGTTAGCGGAGCTTGGACTGCTCAACATGATCGGCTCGGATGTGGATTTCACACTCGGTGTTTCCGCTGTTGCGATAATATTCACCGTCGAGCTTTTCGGCGTGATATACCTGCTCATCTACTTGAACGCCGTGATAAGAATAAACCTGAGCAGCGCGACGGAGCTTGTAAAAAGCGAAAACGCGGGCGAAAAGCCGCCAAAGGCAAACTGGCTGCTTGGCATTGCGGGCGTTGTTATCCTCGGCGCGGCGTATTATATCGCCGTGAGCATCAAATCCCCGCTGACCGCGATAACGCTGTTCTTCTTCGCGGTAATAATGGTCATCATAGCGACCTACCTCGTGTTTATCGCAGGCTCTGTTCTGATGTGCAGGATTTTGCAAAAGAACAAGGGCTATTACTATAAGAAAAACCACTTCGTGTCCGTGTCGTCGATGAGCTACCGCATGAAGCGCAACGGCGCGGGACTTGCCTCGATATGCATCCTTGCGACGATGGTGCTTGTCATGATATCATCCACGACCTGCCTGTACTTCGGCACCGAGGACTCGCTGCGCGCAGAATACCCGCGCAATGTAAACGTCAGCGTATGGTACAACGAGCAGGAGAATATGAGCGACGAGTCCGTGTCCGCGTACAGGGATAAGATAAACGCCGCCGCTGCGGATGCCGGCATGGACAATGCCCTCGATTACCGCTGCATCGCCACCTCCGGCGTCCTCGTGGACGGCGGTCTGAGAACCGGCGAAGCGTCAATTACAAATGACTTCATATTTACCTACAGCTCTATCGCCGAGGCGTACATCATACCGCTGTCGGACTACAACGCCATGTCAGAAACCAAGGAAACGCTGTCTGACGACGAGGCGCTGGTGTTTGCGTACAGGACAGACTACACAAGCGACATCTTCGCCGTTGACGACGGAACGCAGTTTAAGGTCAAAAAGGTGCTCAACAGCATGCCCTGCTACAGCGGCGACGCCATGGCGAGCATCGCAACAGGGATTTACGTCGTCGTGTCGGATAAGAGCTTTGCCGAGGGCGATTTTACGTCGCAAAACGGCTCAAGTTATAGCTGGAAGTACGGCTTTGACACCGCCCTGAGTGATGATGAGGAAATGACGCTCGCTCAGAGAATATACGGGGTCATCGACCGCATCGACGAGAACAGCATTAGCAGCTCCGTGGAGTCAATTGCGCAAAACAGAGCCGAATTTTACGAGCTGTACGGTGGGCTGTTCTTCCTCGGCATAATTCTGAGCATCGCGTTTATCTGCGCGGCGGTTCTGATAATCTACTATAAGCAGATATCCGAGGGCTATGAGGACGCCCGCCGCTTCGAGATAATGCAGAACGTCGGCATGACGAAAAAGGAGATACGCAGCAGCATAAACTCCCAGCTTCTGACGGTGTTTTTCATGCCGCTGGTGTTCGCGGGGCTGCACCTGGGCTTTGCCTTCCCGTTTATCCACAAAATGCTGATGCTGTTTAACCTCAATAACCTGCCCCTGCTTATAGGCACAACGGTGATAAGCTTCTGCGCCTTCGCGCTGCTGTACGCTGTGGTGTATCGCGTAACGTCGAATTCGTACTACAACATCGTAAGTAACGGCAACCGCTGAGCGACTCGCGTTAAAGTCACTTTTGCACTCGCGCACTGAATTAAGATTGTAGGGGCGAGCATCGCTCGTCCGTATGTAGGTAGATTGCCGCGTTTAATCAGAACGCAATTTTTAACATTAGCGCCTATTTTACCACACTGCAAGATTTCAGAAAACGGACGACCAATGGTCGCCCCTACGGGTGCAGACATTGTTGAGCATTGCTGTTTTCGTTGCACGGAAAAATAATTGCTTAGAAACATCCCCCGTGGTATACTGTAAACAGGAATATCACAGGGGGAACAGGGCGTGGCTGATAATGACAACATATACAGAGCGGCGCGGAAAGCCGCCGCGGAGAAAAATCCCAAGCTGCGGAGCTGCGAGAGCGCGCAGAGCGCCGTCAATATCGAACGCACGCGGCTGCTGGCTATTGAGAACGGCCAGAAGCTGCCAAACCCCGAGGATGTCAAGCGCATGGCGGAGGTTTACGGCGCGCCGGAGCTGTGCAACCACTATTGCAGCACCCAGTGTCCGCTCGGCGAGCGAACACCGACGCTCATAAGCGACGATTTGGACAGGATATCCGTGCTGCTCATGAGCTCGCTGCACGCGCTCGAGCGGGTCGAGAGCAGTGTGTATGAGATCCTTGCCGACGGCCGCATCGACGAGTCGGAGCTGCCGGAGCTTGACAAGATAATCGACACGCTCGACAGAATAAGCTACAGCGCCGATTCGCTCAACCTCTGGACGCAGAAGAACCTCGGCCACGAGCACCCGCAGAAAAAATAAACAACACCTCATCCGTCACGCTTCGCGTGCCACCTTCCCCTCAAGGGGAAGGCTTTTTCTATCGTTTTTACGCTTCATGTAATCGCTTTTACCGACGCCGGACGAGCAATGCTCGCCCCTACGGGTGCAGAGCTTGTTGAATGCTGCTGCTTCTGATTAAGAGCGCGAGTGCAAAAACGATAATTACCATTATCACCGGTCGAGACACCGCAATAACGATTAATTAAAGCTTTAATCCGGATTGCTCTGCGGCAGCAGCCGCCCGGTCGGGCTGACGCAATAACGACTACTTAAAATTTCAATGCGAATAGCCTCAATGGCAATTGCCCCTCCGGCGAGGAGCGGCAGCCGCCGCCCGGTCGGACTGTCGCAGGAACGATTATTTAAAATGTAGCAACGCATAGAAAAAACGCCTGAGAAATCAGGCGTTTTTATGAATTTTATGCCTTTTGCGGTTTCTTGCGCAGCTTGCTCACGGCGAAAGCAATGATGCCGAAAACGACGGCGGGGAGTATCCAGCTCAGGCCGAGCGAGGCAAGCGGCAGCTTGCCGATGAACGGAACGGCCACACCGTAGAGCGAGAGCGTGCTCAGAACGGAGGTGATGAGCGCGCCGACGACCGCCCAGCGGTAGACGCTGTTGCTGACCCTGTCCCCAAGCCATGTCATCGCGATTAGAACGAGTGTCGGGGGATACACGATGTCGAGTATGGGCGAGGCGATGGCGACTATGCGGTCAAGGCCGAGGTTTGATATAACGGCGGAGAACACGCAGATTATGATGACGATGACCGAGTAGCGCAGCTTGCCGCCCGAGAGCTTCTCAAAGAAGCTTGCCGCGGAGGACACCAGCGCGACGGCGGTAGTCATACAGGCGAGTGCGATGACTATGGCGAATATTACAAGTCCCGCCCTGCCGAGCAGATGCTCGACTATTCCGATGACGAGGTCTGCACGGCTGATGTCGAGGTCAAACAGTGATGCGCTTGTCGCGCCGAGGTATGTAAGACCGAAGTAGACGATGAGCAGCAGCACTCCCGCGATGACGGCAGCGACGCCTATCATCTTTGAACTGCTCTTGGCGTCGGTGTAGCCCTTTTCGCTGGCGCTGCTGAGGATGATGATGCCGAAGGCGAGAGCCGCGAGAACGTCCATCGTCTGGTAGCCGCTCTTTATGCCGTTGACAACGACATATTCCGTCGGAACGTGCGGAGATAATATGCTGCCGAGGGGGCTTACCGTGCCCTTTATGATGAGCACGAGCAGGCCGATGAGCAGCGCGGGGGTGAGGAATTTGCCCACGATGTCAACGACCGCCAACTGCTTTACGCTCAGCAGCAGCACGACGATGAAAAACGCGACGGAGAAGATAACGGGCGAAACGCCGCTGAAAAGAGGCGCGACGCTCATCTCAAATGTTGTGGCGGCGGTGCGGGGTATTGCCACCATGGGGCCGATGCAGAGGATTATTGCGCTCATGAGGATGGCCGAGGCGACTTTGCCCAGCCTGCCGGTTATGTTTTCGCTTCCGCCGACTTTAAGGAGCGTGAAGAGCGCGAATAGCGCAAGCCCTATATCGGCGATGAAGTAGAAAAGGAAACCGCTTGCCCACTGCGAACCTGCGCCGAAGCCCAGATATGGCGGGAACACAACGTTTCCGGCGCCGAAGAACATGGAGAACAGCGCGAAGCCTACGACCATGCAATCGGAGCGAAATTTCTTTTTGTCAGGTATACCCATTCTTCCTTTTACAAGACCTCCCGGAAATTTATTTATATATCTGCATTATTCTTCCCAGCCGATGCGCTCAAGCTCGCCGTCCTTATCCCAGAGGAAGTCGAGCTTCAGCTCCTTGCCGCTTTTGATGCGCTCAAAATTTTCCCTGTGCTTGCTCCAGATTGGCAGTGCGAGAGAGCCGAGGATGGCCGCGCCCTCCCAGTTTCCGCTCGTTACGCCGTGGTACACGGGGTAGAGCGCGGAGGCGGTCACCGGCACAAGGCAGAGATAGCGCGTCGCCAGCAGCAGGATGGATTCCGAAAACAGCGAAAGAAGAAAATCGTTTACACCGAAGGAGAGTATTACACCGCCGAGGCAGGCAAGTCCCTTGCCTCCGCGGAAATTCATGAGAGCGGGGTACATATGCCCTATCACGCAGCCCGCGCCGGCAAGCTCGCCGGCGGATTTGCAGCGCGGGAAAAGATTTCGCGCAAGGCCGACGGATACCGCCGCCTTGCTTATGTCAAAGGCCGTGACGAAGGCGCCGGCCTTTTTGCCTTCAAGCAGCATGAGGTTCGTGGCTCCCGGATTGCCGGAGCCTCTTTTGCGGATATCGTAGCCCTTGCGCAGACCTACGATGTAGGCCGGATTGATGTTGCCGATGGCGTAGCCGATTCCGGCCGCCGCAAGCGCGGTCGCTATTTTGTGATTGAGCTTCATTAGCCGTCCTCCTTTTTTTGATCCGTTGCGCCGGCTCCTCGCCGGAGGGGCGATTCGCATTGGGACTGGCAATAGTCGTTGTTGCGGCAGCCCGACCAGTGACATTACTGTTATCGCTATTGCACTCGCGCACTAATTGTAGGAGCGAGCATCGCTCGTCCGGCGGCTGCCGCAGAGCAATTCGCATATGGATTAGCGGTAATCGTTATTGCGGTGTCCCGAATATATCCTGCGGCAGTATTTGTTACATTTCCATTTTCTAAATGACAAACCTATTTTAAATACCGCACCCGTAGGGGCGGCCATTGGCCGTCCGTTTTCTGAAATCATGCAGCGCGGCAAAATAAATGCCGGATTCCAAAAATCACGTTCTCGTTAACCTCTGGAAATTGACCTGCTTGCGGACGAGCATTGCTCGCCCCTACGGGTGCGGTGTAATTCGTTGCATGAGTGCAATAAAGAACATTTAAAATGTCACCGGTCGGGCATCTGCAAAAACGATTACCGCCAATCTAAACGCGGATCGCTTCGCGGCAGCCGCCGCTGTCAGCAAATCAGTTCCACTGCCCGGGGGCAGTTTTCAAAGCTTATCTCGCTGTACGCGCCGCCGTCCTCGCCGTCGAACGACCATGTCTCCGGCTCATCGAATACAAACCGCGCCCGCTTGGTGTGCAGCAGGACTATGTACGGGCTTGAATAATCATGGCTGAGCACCTTCGCCGCAAGCGACGCCAGAGCCGCCGCCGACGGCAGCTTCCGCACCAAAATAAGCTCGTGCAGCCCGTCGGCAAGGTCAATTTCATCGCGCGGCAGGTCGATCACTCCGCCCACGGAATAGGCGTTTGACACCCCGCCGTAGAGAAACTCGCCATCTATCTCGCCGCCGTCGTACTCAACGCGCACATGGCGGCTTTTGAGCTTCGTAAGGCTTGCCGCCGCGCCTATGAGATACGCCGCCTCGCCCAAGGCTCGCTTGAACTCCTGCGGTGTGCCGTAGCTGACTTCGGTGAACGCGCCGAAGGCCGCGACATAGTTAAAATACCCTCCGTCGCGCCGTCCGGTATCGAACACTTTAGCCTCGCCGTCTAAAAACCGCCTCGCGCCGCCCAAAATGTCGTTTTTCGTCAGACCGACGGTGCGCGCTATGTCGTTGGCGGTGCCGATGGGGATATAGCCTATCTGCGGCCGCTGCTCCATCGTCATGAGTCCCGCTATCGCCTCGGCAAGCGTGCCGTCGCCGCCTAAGACGATGAGCTTTTCAAAGCTTCCGCCGTACTCCGCGGCAAGCTCGGTCGCGTGGCCGCGACGCTCGGTGAAAAACACGCTCGGCGCATAGCCCCCGTCAGAGAGCAGCTTCAGCGCCTCCGGCAGCTCCTTCTTATAGCCGCCGCGCCCCGCCGCCGGGTTTATTATCATCATTACAGGTGTTTTCATATTCTCTCAGCCGAAGTTTCCCGCATTGTAAAACTCCGACAGCTCCTCCTCACTCAGCTCGACAAGCAGTATCGAGCCGTCCTTGCCGCTCTGGAATATGCCCCGGTTTATGACCGTGCCGTCGGCAAGCCGGTACTCGAGCATGATGTTCGGCACCACGTCGGGTATGTAGCACACAAGCTCCATCGACTCGCCGTCGGTCATGTAATTGCGCTGCCAGAGCATGCGCTCTGCGCTGTAGAGCTTTATGTCGTACACCGTCTCCTCCGCCGAGAGTATGACGCTCTGCGCGCCCTCGTCTACGGTGACGCTGCCGACCATGCTCACGTCCTCGTGCCTAAAGCTGTCGCCCGCTTCGGCCAGCATCATTCCGTTCTCGCCCTCGCGCTCAAGCGGCGGCATGAAATCCGCGTCCATGAACTCCTCGAGCGCCGTGTACGGCACGGTAAAGCACAGTACGCCGTAGCCGTAGGGCGCGATGTCATAGGGGTTTGCGTAAATCACGAGCCCGCGCTCGTCAAAGTACCACTGCCGTCCCTCGGCGACGATATTCTTTATCGTCTCCTCAAACTCGGGGAACAGTATGCTCTCTCCGTCTGGCATATACTCCTCGCCCCCGGCAAGACCTATGACGTAGTTCCCGATAAAGGTTTTGAGCTGCTCGGTATTTTTCGCGACGTCGTCGAGGGTCAGCAGCTCGCCGGTGTAGGAGTTATAGCTGCGCGCATAGCGCACAAGGCTGTCGTGAACGCCGCCGAGGTTCTGCGCCACGTCGAACACGAGGCTCAGCACCCGCGTATCGCAGCGCTCTGCCCATGGCGTGCACCTGTAGCTGAGTGCGACGACGTTATCCTCCGGCTGATCGGCGGCGACGCGCTGCGTATAGTCCGCTTCCTCGCGAAGCTTTTCGTACAGCTCGCCGAGCGATTCATTTATCGCCTCCGCCGCGCGGCCGTGGCCGTCCGAGCGAACGACCGCCGTGCCGAGGCTCTGGCTGTAGTACAGCACGTCCGTTTTATCGTCCGGCAGCGTCTCGTCGTCAAAGGTGAAGTCCACCGCCATGTCGAACCCGGGGACGGGGCTTTTGTCCTCGTCATAGCTTATATCCCGGCACGAGCACAGCGACACCGCCATGATAAGCGCAGTCAGCGCGGCTGTAATTTTCCTCATAATTCGTCGCCTTTCGTCATAATCTTTTTACCAAACTGTAAACAAATCCTTATTTATCAATGCTTTTTGAACAATTTCAACACAGTTTTCAACATGTTATGTAAATCACCTGCTGACGCAGGGTCAGTTCGCGTTAAAGCTTCAGGTAATCGCTTTTGCCGGTACCCGACCGGTGAGAGCGGCAAAAGTTTTGCCACGTCTCATAGCTCCCTCTGACGAGGGAGCTGTCAGCGAAGCTGACTGAGGGAGAGACCGGCGAAGCCGGAATTAATTCGGATTCAAATTTCAAGTAGTCTATATTGCGTCAGCACGACCGCGTATATTATCGGGCTGACGCAAAAGAGATTATCAAAAATCTCAATGCGAATTGCTTGGCGCCAGCCGGTGCTCTCTCCCTCCGTCTGAGCTGACGCTCAGCCACCTCCCTCGTCAGAGGGAGGCATGACGCAGTCTAAACTCTGATGCTTCTAATTGAATGCGCGAGTGCAATAAAGACTACTGCCGGTACCTATGGTCGGGCACCGGAAAAAACGATTATTTGAGGCGTAAAAGCGGATTAAAAAAGGAAGCAGTCGAATGATTGCTTCCTTTTTTCGTATATTTCCGATGTTTATAATCGGGCTGACGCAGTAGCGACTACCGCCAATCTCAATCCGAATCGCCCCTCCGGCAGGAGCGCCGGACGACGAGAACTTTTTCGACTCGCTGGCCGTCGCGGTCGAGCACCGTGACGTGCAGGTCGCCGTAGTCGAAGCTGTCCCCCACCGAGGGGAAGGCGCCGAACATCTCTATCGTCCAGCCGCCGACGGTCTCGCTCTCGGCGTCGAAGTCGCGCTCGTTTATCCCGACAAGGTCGAGAAAATCGGAAATGCTCATATCACCGTCAAGCTCAAGCTCGCCGCCGGAGCGCTCCAATATCTCCTCGCGTATCTCGTCGGTGTCGTCCCAAATCTCGCCGACAAGCTGCTCGAGCACATCCTCCATCGAGAGTATGCCCAGCGTGCCGCCGTATTCGTCGGTGACGATCGCAAGGTGCTGCTTTGCCTTGCGCAGCTCTGTGAGCACCGAGGGCAGCTTCACCGTCTTGTAAACATAGCAGGGCGGCATGAGCAGACTGCGTATATCCGGCTTTTCCTCTCCGGCAAGCGCCTTGAGGAAGCGGTTTAGGTACAGCACGCCGATTATGTTGTCAACGCTGTCTTCGTACACGGGGATGCGCGAGTAGGGCGCGCTGTCGATAATGCGAAGCTGCTCATCCCAATCCTCGTCGATATCCAGCGCCACGACGTCCACGCGCGCGGTCATGACCTCGCTTGCCATGACGTCGGAGAAGTCGATCGCCGCCTGAACCAGCTCCGAGCGCTCCTCGTCGAGAACGTCCTCGTCCTCGGCGGTCTCGATTATCGAGCTCAGCTCCTCGACGGCTGCCTCCTCGTCGGTATCGTCGCTCTCGCCCTTCATGCCGATGGTGATGAGCCGCACAAGCCCCACCACCAGCCATATGAGCGGCTTGAGAATTATCGTCAGGCCGCGCACGAAATAGGCGTAGGTCAGGGCGAAGCGGTTGGCGCTGCCCTTTGAGACGATCTTGGGTATGGTCTCGCCGAATATGATGACGAGTATCGTGATGACAACGGTGGACACCCACGCGTAGCTCTCGTCGCCGTTGCAGATCTCCAGCACCAGCAGCGAGCCGAGCGCGGAGTTTGTTATATTGACAAGGTTGTTGCCTATCAGTATCGCCGAGAGCGAATCGTCAAAGCGGTCGATTATTTTGACGGCGGCGGCGGCGCGGGATGAGCCTGCGTCCCTTGAGTTTTCAAGGCGTAGGCGGTTGCAGGAGGAGTAGGACATCTCAGCCGAGGAGAAGATGTTTGAAAATACTATGCATATGATTATGCCGGCTATATAATACCACATCAGCCCTCACCTCCATCCTGCGCGAGGCAGACGCGGAGCCTGAGTATGCGGTTGTGCCGCATCTCGGACACGGTGACGGAAAGGCCGTTGTATGAAAAGCTGTCGCCCACGGCGGGAATACGGTCAAACTGCTCGTATGCCCACTCGCCGAGCAGCTTGTTTGTAAATTCATCGTCCTCGCTGTCGTCGTCAAACTCCAAAAGCTCGAACACGTCGGTGACGGCCATTTCCGCTTCGCAGTCCCAGACCCCGTCGCCGCAGGGGACGCAGGGCTCCTCAACGACGTCCTCCTCGTCCCAGATCTCGCCGACAAGCTCCTCTAAGATATCCTCGACCGTGACGATGCCCAGCGTGCCGCCGTAGTTATCCGTCACGACCGCCATGTTGAGCCGGTTTTTGCTCATGACCGGCAGCAGGCCGTCGATATTCGCGCTCTGGTGTATGAAATACGGCTTATCGAGCAGGGCCTTGACGTCAAGCTGCGCGCCCTGCTTGAGATACGCTTTTATAAACTTGCGAATCGACAGGATGCCCACGATGTTGTCGATGCTGCCCTCGTACACGGGCAGGCGGCTGTGGGTCTGCGAGCGGATAAATTCGAGCATCTCCTCGGGGGAGTCCTCGATGTCTATCGCGGCAAGATCGACGCGGGAGGTGAGTATGCTCTCGACCGTCGTCTCGGCAAATTGCAGCGCTGAGGATATGAGCTCTCCGCGTTCTTCGTCGAGGCTGCCCTCCTCGGTCATGTCCTCGATTATGTCGTATATCTCGTCCTCGGTGACGGATATCTCCGGGTCTGCCTTGACAAACCGCGCCGCGAAGTTTCCAATCGCGGACAGCAGCTTTGCCAGCGGCTTCAAAACGGACATAAAAAAGCACAGCGAACCGGCCACTGCCAACGACAGTCGCTCGCTGTATTTCTTGGCGATGCTCTTCGGCAGCATCTCACCGGCGAAGAAGACCACGATGGTCATAACAAAGGTGCTTATGGTGACGGCGCCGGGCACGCCGGGGAAGAGTCTCGTCACAGAGAGCGTAACAAGGCTCGCGGCGGAGATGTGCACGATATTTGTACAGATAAGTATGCTTGTGATAGCAAGGTCAAAATTATCAAGGACTTGCAGCGCTTTGACTGCTTTGCTCTCGCGGCGTTCGGCGCGGATCTTTATTTTCACCTTTGACACCGAGGCGAAGGCGGTCTCCGCGACCGCAAAGTACGCGGCGCAAAGCAATAGTAAAACTACGATTATCAGCGACAATCGACTGGCATCATCCATTTCGGACTTAACACGCTCCTTAAATTAGAAATTAGTAAACAGTATAGCATATCGCCGGAGTCGCGTCAATCGTAAGGCGCTTGAAAAAATACCGCTTTAATGGTATTTTAATAAGGATAAAGGAGAACTTAGAATGAGCGATTACGAGATAATAGATTACGCCCGCTGGCCGCGCCGCGAGCTTTTTGAGTTTTTCTCACATGTGTCAAACCCGTTTTACAGCGTAACATTTAAGCTCGACGTCACGCGGGTGTACGAATACGCGAAGGCAAAGGGACTGTCGTTTTACTATGCCCTGACGTGGCTCGTGACGAAGGCGATAAACTCCGTCGAGGCGTTCCGCTACGCGGTGATAGACGGGAAGGTAGTCCTGCTGCCGGAGCGGCTGCCGAGCTTTACGGACATGAAGGACGGCAGCGAGCAGTTTCATATCGTCACGATGCCTGCGGGCGACGATATCGGCGCATTCTGCATTGAGGCAAAGCGCCGCAGCATGGCGCAGACGGAGTTCATCGTCGCAAGTGGCGAGGGGCCGAATCTCCTCTATATCTCCTGCCTGCCGTGGGTGGAGCTGACGTCGCTGACAAACGAGCGCGATTTTGACCCCGACGACGCGATCCCGCGCATAGCCTGGGGCAAGTACCGCGATATCGACGGGCGCAAGGAGTTAGGGCTCTCGCTTGAGCTGAACCACCGCTTTGCCGACGGCTACCACATCGGCAAGTTCAACGAAGCCCTCTGTGCTCTGATTTCGCGGCGGCTGCCTCGAAGCGATTCGCTTTGAGATTGGCGATAGTCGTTATTGCGTCAGCCCGACCGGTGAGATTGGCAGAGGTCTTTTTTGCACTCGCGCGTTCAATAACATTGCACCGCACCCGTAGGGGCGGCCATTGGCCGTCCGCTCCTCGCCGGAGGGGCAATGCTCGCCCCTACGGGTACAGAGGTTGTTGAGCATTGCTGTTTCTAATTTAGTGCGCGAGTGCAATAACGACAACAGCAATGTCAATGGTCGAGAATCGGTAAAAACGATTACATGAAGGTAGCAACGAAAGGAAAAAATGGATAGATTATGGAAAAACGGCCCGCATTTTGCGCAGTCGGAGCACTTCAAAGTCAGTACCGACTCCGTGCTGTTGGGCGATTTTGTTAATATAGGCAGCCGCGCGCGGGGCATCGACCTCGGCTGCGGCTCGGGGCTGCTGCCGCTGCTTCTGCTGTGGCGCAGCGAACGTCTGCACATGACGGGGCTTGAGATAGACCCCGAGGCGGCGGCTACGGCGCGCCGGAACATCGAGAGCAACGCGCTGTCGCAGCGCTGCGATATCGTGACGGGCGATATAAAAAACTGCCGCGAGCTTTTTAAGTCGGGGGAATTTGAGCTCGTCGTGTCAAACCCGCCGTACTTTTCCGCCGGCAGCGGCGGCGTGCCGTCAGACGAAAAACGTGCCGCCGCCAGAGGCGAAGTGCTGTGCAGCCTTGAGGATGTCTGCCGCGCCGCGGCTTACCTATGCCGCACGGGCGGCGTGTTCTGCCTTGTGCATCGCGCCGAGCGGCTCGCGGACGTCGTATGCACGCTGCGCGGCGTTGGCTTTGAGCCGAAGCGCCTGCGCACGGTGTCGCACAGCGCCGGAAAAGACCCAGCGCTCATCCTCGTCGAGGCAAGGCGCGGCGGAGCGCCGGGCATGAGAATAATGCCGCCGCTTTTTATTCGCGGCGACGACGGCGGTGAGACCGCCGAGATACTCAGAATTTACCACAGGGAGGCCGAAGCATGAGCGGAAAACTTTATCTCGTAGGAACGCCGATAGGCAATTTAGGCGATTTCTCGCCCCGCGCCGTCGATGCGCTGCGCGAGGCCGATTTCATCGCGGCGGAGGATACCAGAGTCACCCTCAAGCTGCTCAATCATTTTGAGATAAGAAAGCCCATGGTGAGCTATTTCGAGCACAACAAATACGCCTCCGGCGCGAAGATATTCGAGCGCATTCTCGCCGGTGAGAGCTGCGCGCTCGTCTCCGACGCGGGCATGCCCGCGATATCAGACCCGGGCGAGGAGCTTGTGCGCATGTGCGCCGAAAACGGCGTCGAGGTACTGACTGTCCCCGGACCGTCGGCGCTCATATCCGCACTCACCCTCTCCGCACTGCCGACGGGCAGATTTTGCTTCGAGGGCTTTTTATCCACCGCTAACAAAAGCCGCCGTGAGCATCTGGAGAGCCTCAAAGCCGAACGGCGGACGATGATATTCTACGAAGCGCCGCACAAGCTCATGCGCACGCTTGAGGACATGCGCGATACCTTCGGCGCGGAGCGGAAAATTTCGCTCTGCCGCGAGCTTACGAAGCTGCACGAGCAGACCATACGCACGGATATCAAGGGCGCGATCGAGTATTTCAGCCGGACCCCGCCCAAGGGCGAGTTCGTGCTGGTCATCGAGGGCGCGCCCGAGGCCGGGAGCGCGTTCACGCTCGAGCAGGCCGCCGCGCTCGCCGAGAGCTACCGAAGCGAGGGGCTCAATCGCCGCGCGGCTTGCAAAAAGGCCGCCGCCGAGACGGGCTTTTCCGCCAAAGCCCTGTACGATCTTTCCCTGTCGGCGCCGACTGACGCCAAGTGATTCGCGTTAAAATTGTAAATAGTCGTTATTGCCATATAAGCGTTCGGTTTTTTCTTTTCGTTTTCAAGCTTTCAGTAATTGCTTTTTCAGGTGCCCGACCGGTGACAGTGGAAATAATCTTCATTGCACTCGCGCACTAAATTAGTGCATTCATGCCTTCCCCTTGAGGGAAAGGTGTCACGCGAAGCGTGACGGATGCGGTGGCGCCGGCCGGCGTCATAAAGGGGTATTCCCTGAAACTTGGCCGATATGGTAATATAAAATAAAAGCAGTCGCAGGAGGATCGGGCATGCCTTTTGACATTGTAAGAAACGATATTACCAACATGCAGGTGGACGCTATAGTAAATGCGGCAAGCCGCCTGCCCCGGGTCGGTGCGGGCGTTGACTCGGCCATACACAAAAAAGCCGGGCCGTCGCTGCTTGCAGCGCGAAAGGAAATCGGATACATCCGGCCGGGTACAGCGGCAATCACTCCCAGCTTTGGCTTGGGGGCGGAGTATGTAATCCACGCGGCTACTCCAACATGGATCGACGGCGCGCACGGTGAAGCGGAAGCCCTGCGCTCAGCTTACGATATGAGTCTTGCTCTGGCCGCGGAGCGAGGCTGCGATTCCATCGCATTCCCGCTGCTGGCGTCCGGCAATCACGGCTTCCCAAAGCAAAAGGCGCTTCAGGTGGCAGTCGCTGCGTTCAGCGAATTTCTCATGGAGAATGAGATGCAGATTTATCTGGTGGTGTTCGGAAAGGAAAGCCTGAGGCTCTCCGAAAAGCTTGTCCACAATGTGGCCTGCTACATCGATGAAAACTATGTGGACGCCTACGAGCAGACGCTAAGGCCCCGGTATCAGATGAGCCGGAATCTCGAAATGTCGGACGTTTGCATGGCTTCGATGCCATGCGAAGAATCCTCGCTCAGCTTAGATGAATACATAAAAAACAAGGACGCGGGCTTTACCGAAACGCTGCTCTCTCTTGTTAAGAAAAAGGGCTTGAAGAACGCCACTGTTTACAAGAGGGCGAATATCTCCAAGCAGCATTTTTCCAAGCTCATCAACGACCCCAATGCCAAGCCCTCCAAGCAGACCGCCATTGCGCTGTCCCTTGCGCTGGAGCTGGATCTGGATGCCACCCGGGATTTGATCGGACGGGCGGGATATGCGCTGACCAACAGCAGCACATTCGACCTTATCATCCGGTACTTCATTGAGCATGGGCAGTTCAATGTAATCGAAATCAATATCGCCCTGTATGAATTTGACCAATCTTTGCTCGGAGCCTGAAACGTCCACTCCCAGTTGACCAATTCAATAGCAAAACCTCCTATAATGTGGGTGTAAGTTAAAACACACCGGATTATAGGAGGTTTTTATCATGAAGAAAAATTTGACTGAAATCGTATTCATCCTGGATCGTAGCGGTTCCATGGCCGGTCTGGAGGATGACACCATCGGCGGCTTCAACGCGATGATTGAGAAGCAGAAGAATGAAGAAGGCGAAGCTTATGTCTCCACCATTTTGTTCGATAACTACATCGAAGTTATCCACGACCGTGTGGATATCCGGAAGGTCCGGCCCATGACCCGCAGAGACTACTATGTCCGCGGCTGCACCGCACTGCTGGACGCGGTGGGCAGAACCATCCGCCACATCGGCAATGTCCACAAGTATGCCCGCGAGGAGGATCGGCCCGAAAAGACGCTGTTCGTCATCACCACCGACGGCATGGAAAACGCCAGCCGGGAGTACAGCTATGAGCGGGTGCGCAGGATGATCGAGCATGAAAAGGAGAAATACGGCTGGGAATTTATCTTCTTGGGCGCCAATATCGACGCAGCCCGGGAAGCCGCCCGGTTTGGCATTACGGAAGATCGCGCGGTCAACTACCACGCAGACAGCGTGGGCACCGCCGTGATCTATGAAGCCGTCAGCGAGGCCGTCTGCAATGTTCGAGCTTCCCGCCCAATGTCCGATGAATGGCGGCAGAGGGTAGATAAGGACTATAACACAAGGAGGTAATTTATGTACGGAGCAATTTTAGGTGACATCATCGGAAGTCCATACGAATTTGAAATGGGCAAGGCGGTGTGCCGTCAATAACGGTGCTCTTTCCTTTTATGACCCGCTTCACTTACGAATGCCGGAGACCTGATACATGCGGTCGTTGGAAATTTTTACGTCAACGTCAAAAAACGGTGCGAATATCGCGGCGAGCTCGTCGGCGCTGATGAGACCGTTTGACACCGGGCGCGCCGTGCCGCTGTGGTGACGGTCGAGCTTTTCGCGGCTCATGCCATGCGCGACCGAGAGGCGGCCGCCGGGCTTTGTAACAGCGGCAAGGGACGCGATGAGCCGTTCAGGCTCGGGGAAATGCGGGAAAGCGTTATACACCATCACAACGTCAAACGTGCGGTCAAAGCGCGCAGTTTCCACATCGCCGCAGATAACGCGAACCTTGTCGGCAGGGAATTTCCCCGCGGCGATCTTTGCCATTTCCGGCGATATGTCGATGCCCGTGACGCTCCCGACGCCGCGGCTGAGATAGTCCGGGAACAGCACTCCCGTGCCGCAGGCGACGTCGAGCACATCGGCACCCTCTTTCACTCCGCCGTTATCCAGTATTTTTTTGATGATCTCATCGTCCCTGATAAGCTCTGAGTCCCATGACGGCGCGCAGCGGTCAAAAAAGCGTATGACGTCCTGCTTGTCGATCATGCCTCTTCCTCCTCTTCATCGGAGGGGTAGCGCTCGGGGATAATGTGCGCCTTCATCAGCGCGAATACTATGCTCGGCACAAACACGAGCAGGATGACCGTTCCCGGCCATGAGGTCAGCAGGTAGCTCGACGCCCAGATCGCCAGAGAATATGTTCCGCGCGCAAAGATAAGCGCGTTTACGGCGCCCGCCACTACGCGGCCGCAGACTATGCCGATGATGAGCGATATATACAGGTCTGCATAGGTGTGCTTTGTGTGCACAAGCTTCATGACAAGACCCGCTGCCAGACCGTACACGCACAGCTCCACCATCATGCCGGGCAGAACGGCGACGGGGGGCATGCCGGTCAGAACGGACGAGAGCGCCGGACCGGCTATGCCGCAGAGCAGGCCGTACTGCCACCCGCACACGAGCGCGCATATGAACACGGGGATGTGCATCGGCAGGAACACCGAGCCCGCGCCGATGGCGTGGAATACCATTGGCAGAACATAGCACAGCGCAATGCATATTGCGCAGAATATTGATTTTTTAACGGTTGACATCTCTTGCATAGTAATACTCCTTAAATAAAAATCTCTGCCGCGCAAACTGCGGCGCATGATACCAGCGCAAGCCAGTCGGCGCTGCGCATGGGCAGGTTTTTCTTTCTTGTTCGGTTTTTTGCGTCGCGGTAGCCCCGCGCTTCCATTGCCGCCGACAGCTCGTCGGCGCGCTTGAACGCCGACAGGAACACCGGCACCAGCAGCGGCAGCATAGCCGTTGCCCGCTCGCGCAGCTTGCGGCTCTCAAGGCGTGCGCCCCGGGCGATCTGCGCCTTTTTTATCGTGTCCGTCTCCTCGATGAGCGTGGGGATAAACTGCACGGCGACCGAGAGTATCATAGCGCCCGTCTCCACCGGCAGGTGCAGCACTCTCAGGGGACTCAGCAGCGCTTCTATCCCGCTCATGATCTCCATCGGCGGCGTCGTCAAAATCAGCAGGTTGCTCAGAACGAGGATCAGCATCAGGCGCAGAACTACGTTTGCGCCGGTCTGGATCCCATCAAGCGACACGGAAAATATCCACCAGCTCCATATCGCCCCCTCGCTGTCAAAAAACAGCACGTTCATGATAAAGATAACGACAAAAAACACCGACATTCTGCGCACTGTCTGCACGGCTGCCGCCACGGGCAGGCCGGACAGGCGTATGAGCAGCGCTAAGGCCGCGAATGTGAGGGCATAGCCCCACAGCGTATCCGAGAGTATCACGGCGGCGACCAGAACGAGAAAACCGAAGAATTTTGCCCGCGCGTCCAGACGGTGCAGTATAGAATCTGCGGGAATATACTGGGTGCTTACCGCCATGTTCATGTCGCGCCGCCCCCTTTCAGCCTTTGCAGGAGCGCATCGCGCAGCTTATCGTATGTGCATATATCCTGCGGCAGTTCAATGCCGCCCTTATTCAGCAGCTCCGCAAGCTCGCGCGAGGCGCTCACGCCCAAGCCGCGCCGCCGCAGCCCCTCTGTGTCACGGAATACCTCCGCGACGGAGCCGTCCTCAACAAGACAGCCGTCCTCGAACACGAGCAGACGCTCGGCGCTCTCTGCGATGCCGTTGGCGTTGTGGGATATCATGACTATTGTCATTCCCTCGCTGTTGAGCTTTTTCAGTAAATTCAGAAAATCCGCGCGAGATAGCGGGTCAAGCCCCGCTATCGGCTCGTCGAGCAGCAGATAATCGGGCATTACGGCAAGCACGCCCGCAATGGCGATGCGCCGTTTTTCCCCGCCGGAAAAGCCGAGCGGAGATTTTCCGCGCACCTTTTCATAGTCAAAGCCTAACATCTCAAGCGCCCGGCGCACACGCTCCCCGACCTCCTGAGCCGACAGTCCCGAATGCTTCAGGCCGAAGGAGACGTCCTTCTCGACCGTCGTCTCAAAAAGCTGCACCTCGGGGTACTGGAACACCATCCCCACCTTGCGGCGCAGCATGGCGCGGTCATATGCGCGGGCGTTTATATCCTCGCCGTCTATAAGTATCTCGCCGGAGTCGGGTTTCAGCAGGCCGTCGATGAGCTGAAGCATCGTTGACTTGCCGCAGCCGGTATGCCCCATGACGCCCACGAAGCTGCCGTCGGCTATCTCAAAGGATACGTTTTTAACGGCCGCAGTCTCAAGCGGCGTTCCGGCGTTATATGTCAGTGAGACGTTCCGTACTGTGATCGGCATAGTTCCTCCGCAAATTCTTTGTTCGTCAGCGGGCAGTATGGCAGCTCGAACCCTGCGTTAAGAAGATCGTAGTAAAGGCGCACGGGAACGGGCGGCTCCAGCCCCGTCTGCGCAAGCAGCTCCGGCTGGGTGAGCATCTCGCGCGGCGAGCCGTGGGCGAGCATTTTCCCGTCGTGCATGAGCCACACCGTGTCCGCCTGCACGGCCTCCTCGATATAGTGCGTTACGGCGACGACGGTCTTTCCGTCCTCGTGCAGGCGGCGCATTGCGCCGAGCACCTCCGCGCGGCCTTCGGGATCGAGCATGGACGTCACCTCGTCAAACAGCAAAATCTCCGGCTCGAGTGCAAGCACCCCCGCCAGCGCGGCGCGCTGCTTCTGACCGCCAGAGAGTGTGTGCGGCGCGCGCTTTTCAAAGCCCTCCATGCCGACCGCCCGCAGCGCGGCGCTGACCCTTTCGGGTATCTCATCGCGCGGCACCTGGTAGTTTTCCAGCCCGAAGGCTACGTCCTCCCCGACAATGGAGGACACAAACTGGTTATCCGGATTCTGAAACACCATGCCGACCCTGCGCCTCAGCTTCCATATCTCCGCCGGGTCTGATGCGTCGATGCCCGCGACGGTGAGCTCTCCGCTCTGGAGCGGCAGCAGCGCGTTGAGGTGGCGCAGGAGCGTTGACTTGCCGCAGCTGTTGTGGCCGAGGATAACGGCGTATTCGCCCCGGTGGACATGAAAGCTCAGGCCCCTCAGGGCGCGCTTTCTCTTGCCGTCGGAGGCATAAGAGAATATGATGTTTTCCGCCTCTATCATCATGGAAATTTCCTCGTACATTTTTGCTGACGTAATTTTAACTGTTTTCCCGCTTCGCGGCAACCCCCATAGGGGGATACATTTTTATAAAAAGCGCATCTTTTGACGAAAAAAGTAGCATCGACAGGGAAAACACACCCCATCCGTCTGCTGATGCAGGGTCAATTCGAGTTGAGATTGGTGGTTATCGCAATTGCGACAGCCCGACCATAGAGGTTTCAAATAATCTTTATTGCACTCGCGCACTAATTTATCTCCGGAAATTATCTACACGCGGACGAGCAATGCTCGCCCCTACGGGCGTGGGGTTAATCACTGCATCATCTAACTAAGTGCGCGAGTGCAAAACAGACAATCTCCAAGCTCACCGGTCGGGCACCTGAAAAAACGATTACCCGAAGCTTAAAAACGAAAAGGAAAAACCGGTCGGGCACCGGTAACAGCGATTACATAAAGCTTAAAAAACGAACGGAAAAAACGGGCTGACGCAATAACGATTATTTGAAGCTTTAAGTCGAATTGAAATGGTTGAAAACCGGCAAAGATTTTTGTATAATAAGGCAGCTATGAAAATCTTAAATCGGCAGATACTTGAAAATAAGGAAGCCGCCGCCCTCCCCTATCTTTTAGAGAGCGGAGGGCTTCCTGCGCTCGTTTCCGGGCTTTCGGGCGTGCACAGGGCGAACCTTGCCGCCGCGCTGTTTGAGGAAACGGGCATGGATATGTTCATCATATGCCCCGACGAAGCCTCGGCGGAGAGTTTCGCGCGCGATTTTGAGTCAATGACCGGCGTCAGGGCATCAATTCTGCTGCCGCGCGACTTCACATTTTACCCCAGCGTGGCGGCATCGCGTCAGGCAGAGCAAAAGCGCATAGGCACGCTCAATGCGCTGCGCGGCGATAATTGCCGTGTTGCGGTCGCGGCGGTGTCCGCGCTCATGCAGCGCTGCATCCCCCCGCATATACTCAGCCGCGCCGCTTTCACGGTGCGCGACGGCACTGAATGCCCGCCCGACGAGCTTGAGCGGGCGCTGCTGCGCTGCGGCTATGTCAAATGCGAGCAGGTCGAGGGCGCGGGGCAGTACGCCCGACGCGGCGGTATACTCGACTTCTTCTCGCCGATGTACCCCGAGCCTGTCAGGATCGAATTCTGGGGCGACGACGTCGATTCCATGGGCTTTTTCGACACCCAGACCCAGCGCCGAACGGAGGCTATCTCCGAGTGCAGCGTGCTTCCGGCAGCGGAATCGCTCGTGACGCTCTCCGACGGCGGTACGGAAGGCTTGTGCGCGCAGCTCGACGCAATGGCTGCGAGATGCGGAAAGAGAAAAGGCTCCGAACAGCTCCGGCTTTTGGAGGATACCCTGCGCGCGGACGCGGAAAAGCTGCGTCAGGGAATACGCCTCGAGGACGCGGATAGATACATGCCGCTCCTGTACGAGCCGAGCTTCGGCGCAGACTACATACCCGCGCAGTCGCTGGTGTTTTTCGATCAGCCCGTGCGCTGTGCCGACAGAGCCAGGGGCTTTATAAAGCAGCTCGGCGACGATGTGTCGGCGCTGCAAAAGCGCGGCATGCTGCCTTTCGGCGCGGAGAGCTTCCGCATGTCCTGGGATGAGCTGACAAAGCGCCTTGCCGACTTCCCCGTGTATATGGCCGACGCCTTCACCGTCGGCAGATACCCGCTCGAGCCGAAAACCCTTGCGAGCATACCGGCAAAGCAACTCCCCTCCTACGCAGGCTCGGCGAAAACCGCCGCGGAGGACGTGGAGGCGTACATAAAGCAGGGCTATCGCGTGGTGGTTCTGGCGGGCGATATGCGCAGGGCGCAGGTGCTCCAGAGCTTTTTCAAGGAGAATGATATCCGCGCCATGCTGTACGAGAGCCTTGAAAAGCTGCCCGAACCGGGCGGATGCTACATCACGGTGGGTGCGATGTCGGCGGGCTTTGAGTACCCCGGGCTGAAGCTTGCCGTTATAAGCGACAGCCAGCTTATCCGCGTGCGCGACGGCAGGGCAAAGCGCAAAAAGCGGCCGGCCGACCGCCAGCGCATAAGCTCCTACGCCGACCTCTCGCCGGGCGATTTTGTGGTTCACGAGGTGCACGGCATAGGCCGCTTTGCGGGCGTTCACAAGATGAAGGTCGACGGCTTTGAAAAGGACTATATAAAAATATGCTACGCCGGAACGGACACGCTGTATGTGCCCGCGACGCAGCTTGACATGGTGACGAAATACCTCGGCGGCGGCGAGGATAGCAAGGTGAAGCTGTCGAAGATGGGCGGTGCGGAGTGGACAAAAACGCGCAGCCGCGCCAAGGCTTCGGCAAAGAAGCTCGCCAAGGAGCTTATCGCGCTCTACGCCGAGCGCACACGCACGCCCGGCCACGCATTCTCGCCCGACACGCCGTGGCAGCGCGAGTTTGAGGACAACTTCGGCTACACGGAGACAGACGATCAGCTCCGCAGCATAAACGAGATAAAGGCGGATATGGAGGCCGAAGCGCCCATGGATAGGCTTTTGTGCGGCGACGTGGGCTACGGAAAAACAGAGGTTGCGCTCAGGGCGGTGATGAAGTGCATCATGGATAACCGTCAGGCCGCGATATTAGTGCCGACAACGGTGCTCGCCCAGCAGCATTATCAGACCGCCGTGCAGCGCTTTTTCGGCTTCCCCGTCACCATCGAGGTGCTCAGCCGCTTCCGCAGCGCCGCGCAGATGTCGAAAACGCTCGAAAATTTGAGAACCGGCAAGTGCGATCTTGTCATCGGAACTCACCGGCTCTTGCAGAAGGATGTTAAGTTCAAAAACCTCGGCCTGCTCATCGTCGATGAGGAGCAGCGCTTCGGCGTCGGGCACAAGGAGCATATAAAGGAAATGAGCCGCGGCGTTGACGTGCTGACGCTCTCGGCAACGCCCATACCGCGCACGCTGAATATGGCGCTGTCGGGCATACGCGACATGTCGTCTATCGACGAGCCGCCGCAGGACAGACTGCCGGTTCAGACCTTCGTCATGGAGCACGACTGGGGCGTCATCGCCGACGCCATACGGCGCGAGATACAGCGCGGCGGGCAGGTGTACTACCTGCACAACCGCATCGACAACATCGAGCGCACCGCGATAAGGCTGCGCGCGCTGCTTGACGACGAGGTGACGGTCGGCGTCGCGCACGGGCGCATGGACAAGGAGCAGCTTGCGGCCGTGATGGAGGAGGTCGCCGACGGCAGCGTGCAGATACTTGTATGCACGACGATAATCGAGACGGGCATCGACATACCGAATGTCAACACCCTGATAATAGAGGACGCGGACAAAATGGGGCTTGCGCAGCTCCACCAGATACGAGGCAGGGTAGGGCGAAGTACGCGCCGTGCGTCTGCGTATCTGACCTTCCGGCAGGACAAGGTGCTGACGGAGGTCGCGGAAAAGCGCCTTGGCGCGATACGCGAGTTTGCCGAGTTCGGCTCGGGCTTCAAGATAGCAATGCGCGATCTTGAGATACGCGGGGCGGGCAATCTGCTCGGCGCGGAGCAGTCGGGGCACATGATAGACGTCGGCTACGACATGTATATGAAGCTGCTCAATGAGGCGGTGCTCGAGGAGCGCGGCATAAAGCCGGAAAAGCGCGCCGAGTGCTCGGCCGATCTCGCGGTCGCGGCGAATATTCCAGAAAGCTACATCGCCTCCGCCGAGCAGCGCATGGATATCTACCGGCGCATAGCGCTAATCCGCGCAGAGGCCGAGGCCGACGATCTCATCGACGAGCTTATCGACCGCTTCGGCGATCTGCCGCCGAGCGTGAACGCGCTCATACAGGTCGCGCTGCTGCGCGGCGAGGCAGGCAGGGCGGGTATACGCGATATATCGCAGAAAAGCGGCAAGCTGATCTTCGTGCTTGAGGATTTCGACATGGAGAAGATATCTCTGCTGTACGCGCAGCCCGAGTACAAGGGCAGACTGAAGGTCGAGGCCGGCTCCGTGCCGCGCGTGAGCCTGCGGCTGCTCCCGCGCTCGCGCCCGCTCGACGAGGCCCGCAAATTCGTTCTTTCCTTTTCGATGCAACGCTCCGAGTAGTCTTTATTGCAGGTGCCCGACCGGCAACATTTATTATTATCTTAACTGCACTCGCGCACTAAATTAGAAATAGCAATATCCAACAACCTCTGCACCCGTAGGGGCGACCACTGGTCGTCCGCTCCTCGCCGGAGGGGCGATTCGGATTTAGGCTTAAAAGAATCTTTATT